>JABAOD010012920.1_pt1 | contig 28754 bp, 27 predicted proteins | sample 7062151 | NCBI WGS metagenome assembly JABAOD01 (sample SAMN14538626, study PRJNA623070) | marine sediment metagenome | biome: marine biome [ENVO:00000428]; feature: marine pelagic biome [ENVO:01000023]; material: deep marine sediment [ENVO:00002113] | place: India: Gulf of Khambhat ... | reverse complement strand
ACTTGGGGATCAATAGAATACCAACCCGGATCGCCTCTGTACATAAATTGAGCATTGGAGCGAAACCATTTCATGATTCGCTCACTCGTCCGTTGCATCCATTCTCCGTTGTCCGGAGGGTCTACGATACGAGCCGAGTAAGATCCGTCTGTAAATGGATAACCAGCTTGCTTGTAGACCCACGACACGAATTCAGCACACCAATTGTATCGAGCCCCAAAATAACGACCATTTGGACCCTCGTTTAAATAGTCATCGTCGTTGCCTAACTCGTTGATAGCAGTCTGTAAAATTCTATAGCGTTTAAGAGACACTTTTATAGCTCCATAAAAGATACAAAAAATGTTTACAAGAATGTATATATTAGATACATATAGCTTCGTCGCTAACAAGGAGAAAGTCAAATGAACAAAAAAACAATCGCTAAAAGTTACGGTAAAACCGCTTATCAAAACCGAATGCCCTGCGCTCCTGCATTAGATAAAAACTTAAAAGATTTACTTACAAGTAAACCATCTAAGGAAAATATTTCCATTATGAAAGCTTGGTGCAACGGTTGGCTTGAAGAGCAATTAAAAGGAGATATTTAAAAATGGAATGTCCTGAATGTGGTGAACCGATAGACGAGTATATGGAATATTGTCCTTGTTGTGGTTATGAGTTTGATGATGATTGAAATCGTAGACGTATGTAGCAATTGCAACGCTACATGGCGCAAATTCATTACAAGATATCAACGTGAACCTATGTTCGTATGCTGCATTTGCCAATGTGTTATAAGCGAGCGCAGCTACGTTAAATATCAAATAAACCCTAATACTAAAACGTTTGAAAAGGTTAACAATGAAATACGAAGCGTTTAAAAAAGCTGCAGAATTAGAAGAGAAAGCTTCTGTTCTAAGAGAACAAATCAGAACGATTACAAATATATTAGATAGTAATGGAGGCTGGGAACTATACTCACTTACTTTTAAGTTTTGCGATTACGACGAGGAAAGAAACGAACATATCGAAATAAATAACGACGATAGGGATTTAAGAAAGATAATCGAAATAAGTCTAAAAGAAATGGAAGCTCGTTTAGATAAAATAAGACAAGAATTTGAGGAGCTTTGATGAAAAATAAAATCGTGCAACAGATAAATAAAACAATCGATCTAGCAAGAAACGATTTAAAATACGTAAAAATTACCGAAGACTGTTTGGCTTATGTCGATAGTCTGGATGTAAATATAGACGATTTAGGGAGTATTATAACTGAATTGATAAACGCTCGCGGTGAAATATGCGCGTTACGTCATCAAATAACTTTGGAGAATTTACAAGATGCTTAAAAGCGTTCACATACGCATTCCCCAAGAGACCTATAACATGTTCAAATCTATCCTAGATGGGGAAACCATGACAAACGCTATCATTAGATTAATGAAGCAGGAAACGTATTTTTACCACAACCGTAAAAAGGACGTGGTTAGAATCGTTAATGGTAGGCAATACAACACAGAAACCGCACAATTTATAAGCGAAACTGAGTTAAGCGGGACGCATATCTTTTTACACCTGTATAAAAAGGAATCGGGTGAGCTTTTTATTTGCACCATTAAAAATGGTTACATGACTAATTTGCCCGATATCATAACACAAGATCACGAGCTATTTAGCGAGTATTTTGCTAAAATGCCAGTAACGGAAGACGTTTACAATATGTACGAGGAATAGGCGTTGAGCAAAAAGCGTAATCAAAGAGCCGATAGATTAATCAAAAAGTTTTTAGACTTATCACTCGGCGATTATGCGACTCAAAAAAATTTATTTGAGCAATTTGACTCTTTAATGGAGAAACATTTCAAAGGATTCCATTCCACAATTTTACGCCAAAAGCTGAAAAGTTTAGTTACTGACGCTTATTTTTTCGGATTGAGGACCGGAATACATTACGTCGTAAAGGAAGAAAATGTTAAAGATGAAAAAGAGTAATATTAGATCGTGGGAAGATATAGAAAAAGAAATTAGGGGATTCTTAACGTTTAATCCCGAAGGAACTTTAAAAGATTTGTTCGAAATGCATGGTACATCGTTCAAGCTGAAATACTATAAGCATCGACCAAAAGATTATTTATTTCCAAACCAAACAGAACGCAAACCAAGGCCCAGCAAACCGTCATCATCAAAGAAGCAATATAATTATGCTCAAAAAAAGCACGTCAAAGCCTTTCGAGAAGCGTGTAAATGCGATCTAAAAACACTGTATATGATTATGGAGCAAAACGACTTTGATCGCTCAAGCGCTCCTGACGATTGGAGGCAAAACAAACAGATATATATTGAATTAATGCAAGAGGCCGTTAACAATTACCTGAACCCTCCCGAAGAAAAAATTGAAGAGGAAAAGGTTATGCCTAAAAAAGAAACGCCGCTTCCATTACCCTCGTCAATGACTCGAAAGCCTAGGAAGTCAACGCCTACAAGCCCCGCCCAAGATGCGGATATGGTCAAAATCGCTAAAATAGACGCTTACATGGAAATCGCTCGCATGATAAAGGACATAGAATAAATGGGTGTGAAAGTCGATGATTTAGCAATCACAGATATCATAAAATTGTTTTATCAGTGGGAATATGAAATGGAGAAAACCGACGTTTTCTATTTCAATCTGATATCGACGATTAAAGCGGCAGATAAGAAGAATCGAAGGCGGCTAGAAATTGTCTACCCTAATTTTGTTTATGTCTACAACCTTTGGAGCGCATCTGGAGACCATGGAAACGACCTTTTTAGGCAATATAAAATTGGCCGCTTTGCTGACGAAAACGTTATTGATTTATAGATTCCAACCGTTTAGGCTTTCTCTAGCCAGAAATACACCTATTTTGATATCTCGCGGATCACACAAGGGCCACGTTCTATAACGAAAGGAAATCCTCAATGCTTAAATTGATAGCAGGTATTACGAGACTAGCAGGCTTTGACGTGGTTAATATGGATCGATTAAGAGAGTTACATCCTGAACGATTCACTAAATCGGGTGGTATGGATTACGAATGGTTCGAAAGCACCGTTAGACCATTCAATCATATCTATATTAGACAAGACGTTAATTCTATATCGTTTACTCTCAAACAAGAAAATAAAGACGGTTGCGATTTAAGAGCTTTAATTTGTGCGGTTCTGGAGCTTGTATATGCAAATGAAAAGACCTACAAAGCATGTGACGAAAAGACCCAAGAAAAACTGTTAGAAAAATCTAAACAAGTTACAAATAATTTACTTTTTGCGTTTAAACATTTAAAAGAATTAGAGCGTTTAAGAACTGTGAGCGAGGATTTAAAAAAAGCGAATGCTGTATAAACTAGCAATGTCTCACCTTAAAAACATGACAGATAGAATAGATCACGCAACCCGCAAACACCCCGAGGGGCCTAGCTTTGACGCTTTGACAGACGAAATAATAGAATTAAGAGAAGCTATTAGGTTGGGGCAAAAAGATGAAATCTTATACGAGCTTTACGATGTAATCACCGTCGCGTTCCGTCTAGTCATTGCTTACGAAAACAACAAGATCAAAATTTAAAAGCTGACATTTCTAAAATAATTCAATAAAATCATTGCCATATCATATTAAAAAAATTGCCGCTTAAAAGGTTAACTTATGAAATGGTCCGAGGAAGAGAAAGGCCGCGTATGGCGTTCCGGCGAATATAAAATCGTCTACGCTGAACGGTTTCGAAGAGCCGCAATAGTCCCCGAAAGCGTTAAGGCAATGGGTCCAGAGATATATCACTGCTATGATAACGGACTCTACGCTTACCAAGCCTCGACACTCAAGGAGGCAAAAGCTAGGCTCGACAAATTATCAAAATCTAAAAGTTAAGGTTTTATGGGAGCCGCCGCGAAAATCATATTGCCCCCACCTCATAGCGGCGGCCAAGATAAGTTTGTCCATTGGAATGAAGTAAATTACGTCGCCCAATGTCTCGTTGCGCCTTGTGGGACCAAGGTTGGCAAGTCTTTTGGCTGCGCATTGTGGCTCGCTAAAGAGGTGTTGCTGAACCCCGGATCTTACGCAATTTGGATCGGTCCGACCTATTTAAAATGCAAAATTGGCTACCGTTATCTTAAAAGTATGCTCGACATTCCCGGTGTCGCTAAATGCACAGACGGACGCCTTGAGATTCAATTAGCAAACGGTTCTTTCATCAAATTTCTCCATGGTCGAGACGCAGAAGTTACCATTGAGGGCGAGGCCGTTGATAGATTTGTCATTGATGAATCGGGGAAAATTGAAAAGCAGGTTTGGTTTTCTCTTTTCACAACGATTACCCAAACCGGTGGTATTGGAATCGTTACGGGGACACCTAGAGGCTTTAATTGGTACTACGATGTATATCAAAAGGCCGTGGACGGTGATCCTTTCTTTGCTCACATGACGCTTCGAACCATAGACAATCCTTACAACAAAAAAGAAGCGATTGAACGAGCAAAACGTCTATTACCGAAGACCTTGTACGATCAATATTACCTAGCTCTATTCACAAGTGCGTCAACGATATTTGGTAGTCTGGACGATGTATGGGACCGAGATTTATTTGTACCTGACGGTAAAGTTAAATTTTGGATACATCCAAACGAAGAAACTAGAGCTAAAGAGGTATACCATGGAATTGATTTAGCTAAAAAGCGCGATTATACAGTATTCTTTTCGACAAATTATCAAGGTAAGGTTGTTGGATACTGCAGATTTAAAAACATTCCATATCCCCAACAAGCAAAAAGAATCGAAAATTATATTAAAAAGTTTTTTGGTCACTGCGACGATAATTTTATTCGGTTTGACGTTACCGGGATCGGTGAGGCCGTAGGCGATTTGATCTATGATCTTGATATAGACGCCTCAATAACTCCCGTCACGTTTACCAATGCAAGTAAGGCCGATATGGTCACGCGCCTAACTTTGGCGATCGAACAAAATTGGCTAAAAGCCCCGCGTATCAAGACTTGGGAGCATGAAATGGCAACCTACGAAGTAGCCGTTACTAAGTCTGGACTTCATTCCTACAACGCGCCCGCCGGAGAACATGACGATACGGTTTGCGCCGCCATGTTATCAGTCCCCGCCGCGTATCAATCCTCGATGAGCATAGAGGCCGAAAATCTTCTCGATCAGCTTAAGCTTAGCGAAAACGATCCCCTCGGTGATATAGTAGAAAACAACTTATACGACGATGATTTTTTTGACGAAGAAACAGACCAAACCGAAGACGAATTCGAATTCGAAGGGAATTATGGTTAATGTGGCCTTTTGATCGACCTAAAAATAATCCTGCACCGCAATATACACAGATTCAAGACGCAGTAGACGAGCTTGGTCTTGTACAAATGAATCAGCTAAATAAGGCAATCGAGAATGCCCTAAAAAAGCATTTGGACCCTATGAATTTAGAGGATTTTGCCGACGATCAAGGCGGATATTTCCAACCTGAATTTGATTTAGTCACGACAGCGGCGCGTATGAAAGCGGTTTATAGGCGTGAACCGTGGGTTAATGTTACCGCAAATATTATAGCCAAAACGCTTGCTACAATTCCCTACGATATAATCGACAAGTCGACGGGTGAGATAGACAACAATCACCCGCTTAATGAAGTCATGAAAATATCGAATAGCCTACAAGATAATTTTCAACTCGAATGGGCCGGTGATTTAGATTTAGTTTTGTCAGGAAATTTTTTCCGGGTAATTCTCGATAGCCAAATATATCAAGTGCCCATCGAATACGTGACCATGAGGACTTCTAACACAGAAGCGGAATTTAAAAAATTTGGTCCGATCATGGGGATTGAAATACGTTCCATGGACAGCGCGACGGCTTTAGAGAATCAATTTATACCGTGGTCAAATGTTATACACCACAAATTACCAAACCCGTTTAACCCGTTTGTTGGCCTATCGATGATAGCCGCGGCGTCTAGGCCCATTCTCCTAGATCGCCATAAAAACGAATTTGAAATGGCGTTTTATTTAAGGGGCGCAACTCACTCCGGAGTTATCGAAACCACTGAAGACGTAACTAAGGAACGAATGCGCCGACTCATGACAACCTTCGAGTCAGCGTTTACAGGTCGTCGAAATTGGTTTCGTCAGCTATGGCTACCCAAAAATGCGAAATGGGTAAACTCCGGTCTAACAATGGCGGAAATGCAACACTTAGAGGGCCTACGCGAAAATCGTTTGACGCTCCTAGCGGTTATCGGAGTACCGCCCCAAAAAGTCGGCATTGTTCAAGACGTGAACAGATCGACAGCCGAGCAACAAGATAAAACATTCTATGAAAATACGATTATCCCATTAGCCAAGCTTATCGCCGCTGGTTGGAATAACAGTTATCTCGTTAAGAAAGGATTCGATAACGAAGTTGAGGTTAGACCCAACTTTGATGGGATCGAGGCCATAGAAGGCGGAATCCTTACCCGGGCTGAACGAGCTAGAGCACTCGACAATATAGCAACCCTCAACGAGCAACGTGAAGTAGCCGGTCTATCCCCTCTTAAATCGACGGACCCTAGGGGAAACATGCTACAGGTCGAATTAACTTCGCTTGGGTTTGCTGGGAGTATAAGCGTTCCTGACGAGGATATGGGACCGGAAGACCAACCCGTAGGCGATTTACGCATTGTTGAGGTTGGACCCGGCGACGGCGAAAACGATCATACTCACATGGCGGAAGTCGATGACTTAGGCAATGGATCAACTACGAGCACAAGCGGCGACGGACCCGACCACGAGCATGAAATTTTAAATGGAGAAGTTCAGATAAGCGGCGTAGACGGTCACTCTCACCCGTCTATAGAAACCGAAGACGACGAAAAATCGTTTAGGAGAATCAAAGCCGCTGCCGTTGAGAATCAAGAAAATATTGAGTCGTCTCAATCTAAAAAATTCATGGGAGCCTATCAAAAGCACCTTTTTATTAAGCTTGAACAAGCAAAAAAGGCCCTACGTAACAATATCGACGTTAGAGGGGCCTTAGAGGAAACCCAATCATTAAGACTTGCTCAATATCGAGCTAACGCTATCCCTGTACTCGTTCAAACACAGGAGCGAGGCTTTAACTTTGCTCAACGTCAAACTAGATCAATGCAAGCTCGTAAAAAGCAGTTTGATTTTTCCCCACAAGATGAATTAGCGATTGAAATAATCCAAGATTCTACACGTACCGAAAAAAACAGATTGTTAGAGCTTAGAGGAATTGAGCATTTTCTAGGCATAGACGCGACTGAAAATAACAATGTCATGAACATAATTTCAGACGGTTTGGAAGAGGGAAATACCACCGAACAAATCGCTAAAACTTTAGAGCAAAAGTATGGCGAGCGTTACGGCGATCAAGCTTTTACAATCGCTAGAACCGAAACCTTATTTGCTATTTCTGACGGCGTAAATTGGCAAAAAGAAACCTTAGAAGTTGTATTTACTGACGTTCGAAAACAGTGGTTCCACGTTGGCGACGTTGGCAGAAACCCCGACGCTAGGGAGGTACACGCCTCTTTTGAAAAAGAGGGCGTTAAGGGCGTCGTCCCCGGCGACTATGTTTGGATCAATGAGCAAACCGGAGCTAGTTTAAGGTATCCGCGTGACCCAAATGCAGGGCCGCAAGACGTCATTAATTGCTTTGTAGAAGACACTAAAATTGAATCACACGGAATTAAAAATGCATTCAAAAGATTCTATAGGGGTGATCTTGTCACCGTCTACATGGCTAATGGCAAGAGTTTCACCGGAACACCTAACCATCCAATACTTACGTCTATCGGATGGGTTCCGCTTGGCAAATTGAATAAAAGCCATAAGCTTTTTAAAGCAGACATCGGAAATAATGGCGTCTTTTCTCCCGATATAAACGTATGCACTGGACCAACCGCGATAGGCCAAATCTATGATTCTTTGCTTAAGTCTGGGGATCTTATGCGGGTATCCGGTGGAATTATGGACTTCCACGGCGACGGGGTAAACTCCGATGTCGAGATTGTATTTGAAAACAGCCTGTTGATGAATAGCGGGAATGCCGTTATGAGCAAGACGGTTAACGATGTCAATTTCACAGGCTCCAGTTTTAGAGAGAGAACTTTGTTTTCTAATAGCGGATTTAACAAGCCTATTAGTCGGGTCTTTTCCTCTCAGGGCAGCGTTAGCACTACTAACTTGATTAATCCTTTGTTCGGGAGTCATTTGGGACCATTTGACCGATTCAGCTTCAGACCTACCGCGCCAAGTCAAACCAAATTTTTCCCATCTTCTATTGATGGTAATACGACTTATTCCAAACATTTCAGACAATTTTTTAACGCTAAATCCTTCGTTAACGTGGAGATGGTGCCAATTTCTAATGTCGTTGTCCGAAAAAACCAATCTACGCATGTATTTAATATTTCTACTGAAAACGAGTTATATACGGCTGAAGGTTTTATAACACATAATTGCCGCTGTTCAATCGTAAATATCATTCCAAAAAATGCCGACTCTAACGCGTCGGAAATAATAAATTCTCAATAGTGGGGAACAACTATGGCCGTCGAAATAATTGGCAACCCGAAAGATGTCGATAAGTATCGAAAATACTTGCACGATCAAGGCGTTTTGACTAAGCGCTTTTTACAGCACGTCAAAAATAGCGGGCATCCTGTATCGCAAAAACCCGAGGGCTTTCGGGTGTTCAATACGCCCATTAAAAAAGTCTTTAGCGAGTCAAAAAAAGGCATCTTTGAAGAGGACCAAAAGCTCTTCATAAAAGGCATTGCCAACGAAAATATTATCGATCGCATGGACGAGCGTTTAGAGCCTGTAGGCGTTGATATTAGGAACTTTCTAAAAAACCGCGTTCTTTTGCTCGATCATTTATACATTACAAGCGCTGTTATAGGGCGCGTTTACGAGCTTAAACCGGAGGATAACGGGGTACATTTTGAAGCCTATATAGGCGACCCTAAAGAAGCTCCATTGACCCAACAACAAAAAGACGCGCGCTCTCTTGTAGCTCAAAAACTTGTCCAAACCGTTAGCGTTGGATTCATTCCGCAAAAAATAAAAGCGCCCATATTTGACGACGAAGGAAAGCTAGAGGAACCCGCCGTAATTTTAGCTTGGGAGCTTTTAGAATTGTCAGTCGTAGCGGTTCCGGCGAACCCCGGTGCAGTTTTTGATCTAAAAGATGCAAATACGTTAAACGTAATGGATACTAAAGACATTCCACGTTTGACAAACTCTAAAAACACGCACAAAATAAACATCAAGAAATCAGAAGACAGCGACGGGACGACAGTACAAACGCTAATCTTTAACAAAGAAAACTTTGACAAAGAAGAGGCGTTAGCTTGGGCCAAAGAAAATGATTATAAGGCCGAAAAAGTCGAGGAAACAGACGACGATTACAAGCTAGTACAACGACAAGAAAAAGATTTCGAAAAATCATCTTTTAAAACTTTGGAAATCGACACGGGCATAAAAGCCAAAGTCGGAAAACTTAAATCAGAAATAACAGAGGAAGAAGAAATGGAAGAGAAGCTGATTGAAATCTTAGAGGGATTGAAAACATTAACCACGTCCCTCGGGGTTATTGGCGATTCTCTAAAAACCCTTTCCGAAGGTAATACCACAATCCTTTCTAAACTCGATGCGATCGAAATCATTGATGCCAAAGGCGGCGACAAAGAAGACGAAGACGAGGAAAAAGACGAAAAAGGCAACGACGAAAAAGAAGACGAAGACGAAGACGAAGACGATATGGAAGAAAAAATTTTAATTCTCGCTGATACCGTTGAAAAACAACAAAAATCAATCGATAAAATCACAGATAAAATCGACATTCTTAGTCAAAGTTTAGTCAAAATTCTCGAGAATTCTAACGGGTAAACCCCGTTTTTAGTTTTTAGTTTTCATTAATTTTTTAAACGAGGGTTTAAGTCATGTCAGACGGTAAGAAAGAAGGACAAGAAGACGCAACGCAGAAACTTTTGGGTATTTTAGCTAACAAAAAAGCACCCGAGCAAATCGGCAAACCCATATGGGCCAAGGATTTCGACCTTGTTAAAATGTTAGCTGCTAAAAAAGTAAGCAGTGGCGATAGCTTTGATGCAACGATGCTTTTCGGGAAAAGAATTGCTGAAACAGATTCGGCGACTCATTCAATTCCTCTAAATTTCGGTTCTCGAAAGTCTATGGCTTTTAGCGAAAAGAAAAACGCTGACGGTTATCTGGTTGACGTGCTCCCTGACGAAACAAGAATTCGTCTATTAGCTTGGAAAAAAGCACTTTCAAACGTGCAAATTCAGGCGCAGATAAGAAGTGCTCAAGACGGGTATTACAGTCCGTTTCCAAGCCTCAAAATCATGCAATCAGTCCCATCTTGGAAGACATTTGAAAGTATGTCGAAAGCCTTTGATATAGCTTCTTTTGGGGAATGGATCGACCAAGTACAGGCTCGCTTTTTCTTTGAGGAATATGAAATCCCTTACCTACTTGCAGATTTATTCGACAACATGCCCATGACGAGCCCTCTTGTTAGAGTGCCGGGAGCCCTTGGCTTGCTCGAAGGTGAATTAGAAGCTGACACGGGCATTTTCACCGAGCAATCAAATACCGAAGCTAGCTTCGTAGTTGAAAGCAAAAACAACGTAGTTCACACCAAAATTACACAAGATCTATTGGACGACTCATCGCCTCCATTAATCGAGAAACAACGTAAAGAGGTTGTGAAAGGTATCGTTAGATCTTACGAAAGAGCTATGCTTGATGGGGACTCGTCAGGTACGCATATCGATGACGATACGCAGGCGGGGTCGGCCAAGCTTTTCACTAAGGCGTTTAATGGTCTTAGAAAAAGAGCTTTTGATAACGAAACGACTGTAGGCGGCGAGGCTATTGTCTTCGATCACAATGACACACCGTCAAAAGATATGTTCGCCAAGCTTCTTAAGAAAATGAAATGCCAAGGCGCAGAAAAACAAGACCTAGCTTACATCGTTGGATGTACCATCGGGCATGATCTTGTAACCGGCGCGATCCCGGAATTATTTACGGCGTTCGCTTTCGGTAGCGTTGCCTCAAACGTAACCGGCATGGTTCCTCCGGTCTTCGGCGTTGGCGTCACTGAAAGCCAGCTTGTTAGAGAAGACCTTGAGATAGACGGGAAAGCAGATAACCCAACCGTGGGGACAACAACCTACGCGCTCTTAGTTCAAAAATCTCGATTCATGAACTTTACGAGACAAGCAACACGCGTTTGGGCCGCTCCTAGCTTACCATCGAGCGATAATATGCTTATGTCTGGTAAGGCTAGACATGCCTTTGATGGTATCCCTCAAAGCGCACAAGAGCGCAGTGTGACCATGGCGATCAACGTTAAAACGTCTTGATATTTAGTTTTCTTTAATCGCTGTTTCTCCAAACGAAAACCCCGACCCAAGTTACCGGGTGCGGGGTTTTTTAAGGCGGAAAAACAAGTTGGACGAAAAAAAACGCCAAGTAAGCACTAAGCGATTTTTATTGGAACTTATTAGAGCGTTAAAAACTAACACACTCGCAGAATTTGAGGCTAGAAGAAAATGCCGTTTTGTGATTTGAACACCGACGTTAAACCATGGCTTGGTATTCCAGTTTCGAATACTGAATACGATTCAGTTTTAACGATATTTCGAGACAGCGTGGAAGCTGCAGTTTTATCCTATGTCGAAACTGAATTCACTTTGACTCCGATCACAAATGAAATTCTCGATTCTAATGGGTCCGATACCATCGTACCTCGCAATTCTCCAATCGTTTCGGTGCAAGCTATTTATACAGCCGTAGAATCAGACGGCAGCGGCGGCAATCTTTTAGATACCTCCCATTACCGCGTTGATACCGATGGGATCACGCTTAGGGCAATCAATCAACCTCGGGGCCGATTTTATGTAAGGGTTGATTATACCTATGGATATGACGGCCTCCCTCCCGAGGTAAAACACGCCATTTTAATGTCGATCGACGCGGAATTTATCCGGAAAAATAAAAAAACCGTAGGCGGCGGCGTCACTTCTAGGTCGAAAAAAGATGAATCGGAAAGCCTCGGAGCAAGCGGCGGCGCAGGTTGGGATACAAAGGTAGGCTTGCCCCTAGAAGCGATTGCAAAACTTCAAACCTACAAACAATCGTTTGAGTTCCCCACCCAACCAATGGCAACGAGGAACTTTTAAATGGCACGTCGTAATATAGATGAATTAGTCGAATACCTAACCCGGTCTAAAAACGCTGTAGAAATAGCCTATGTTCGTAGTCTTGTAGGTTTATTATCTATTGCAGAGGCTAAGGCAAAACGAAATGCAACCAAACAATTTATCGGAAGAAACGGAAGAAAACTTAGTGGTCGGTTGCTTAATTCTATCTATACTATGGTCGATTTTAATCGTAGTGATTCTTTATTGCCAGTTGGGGTTTTAGGGACTCGGGGCATTCCATACGGTCGTATTCATGAATACGGTGGAGAGATAACCCCCAAAAAAGCGAAAAATCTATGGGTAAAACAGTGGGGAGGACGTGCCGATAAGTTTCGACGTTTGACCCCGACCGAATTTATTAAGCTAAAAAAAGAAAATCCAGACGAATATAAGATTTTTAGAAGTAAAAAAAACAATTTAATTGCTGCTTATACTCCGGCAGCCGACGACGTCGTTCCTCTTTTTGTGCTTAGGCAAAGAGTCGAGATACCAAAAAGACCGTATTTAGCACCCGCTTTGCAAGAGGCATTACAAGAATTCCCAGAAAGAATGAATTTTAATATTAGATCGCAACTTAAAAGGCTTTGATTTATGGGGACCAAAGACGAGATACAAGCCGCATTAGCTGCGCGACTGCGTACGATAACCAATGCAAATGGTTATACGACAGACGTTGTAAACGTCTACGGTGAGGATACAGACGACGCTAACATTCCAATGGGCCTAGACTTAGAAGATTACAAATTGCCTGCTATTCTTATTCTAAACGGTCGAGACACCCCAAAACACGAGCAGCAATGGTTAGTAGGTCGTTGGCTTATCCATTTGCAGTTGATTCATAAACCCGGTGAGACAGACGCGACCATGAAAACGTTTGTTAGGGATGTGTTAAAAGCTATTTATGCAGATTCTCCGACGTTACAGCGAAATGGTGAGTTTAGAAAGCTAGGGCAATCAACCCAGTGGCATATAGTCCTAATCGATCCCGATGTCAATATGATCGACGTAAACAGATTTACGGAAATGGTTTTTGAGGTACAATATCACTGTCACCCTACAGATTTATAACGGATTAAATGATGAAATTTTTTATCGTGATCATAGCTTTCCTTTCCTCGCTCACTAGCTTCGCGCAAATAGGCCGAAGAATCGGCAATGTGAGCTATTACCATTCTACTGTAGGAACGACAGCCCAAGACGCATTACCAGCGGTCAATATCGATCGAAATGTTAAAGGTTGGCGCATATGCCACGACTCTGATTCAACTGCCAACTATTTAGCAATATCGACCGGGGCCGACCCTGCGACAGATGGTGTTAGGGTCGCAGCGGGTTTTTGTTTTGATTGTGACGATTGCGGCTCAACCGCTCTAACCGATGCAAATGTTAAAGCTGACGCGGCGGCGACAGGCTATAGCGTTATTCAACTAAAATAGGGAGCAAACATGGCCATTAAGTATCGTAGTCTTATTGACTTTGCCGCGATCCTAGCGGGAAACCGGGAAGGTATCAACCTCGGTTTAGACGGTGCAATTTTTATCAGGGAAGAGGCGACCGAAAGGGTTTTTAACCCGCCTAGAATCGGTACGCAGGGCTCTAGTATCGGTACGGCTACGGCTAGCACTAATATAAGCGCAGGTTCAGACGATTCTTTAGATATTGCGGTAGACGGTGGGGCCGTCGTAACAGCAACCCTTACCGGACTAGCGGGCCTTAATACAGGTTTGCTAATCGAGGCAGAATTAGAATCGGCCATAAATACCGCACTAATTGCAGCGGGACAAGACGCCCGCGTTTGGGTTTTCTACGACAATAGCGACGATCATTACGAAATTTACTCGCAGAAAACCGGAGTGAATGCGACGGTTGTGATCACCGACGCTAGTTTAAACAACGTTGCCGACGATCTAAACTTAGGCGTTCCAAATGGCGGAACCGAGGCAGCGGGTACAGACGACCAAGATTTTTTCCTATACACAACCGGAGGAATCACCTTTCAGCAACCCGTTGAGTCAAACAATCACCGATCGGGCCGGTTTCATGTCGGCGTTATCAAGTCAAAGAAAATCGTAGAATTTGACATGGACGCCATGCTTAACATGAGCGGCAACGCAGGCGATTCAATCGACACCGCGATTAGAGTGCTTTACAGGAGCGCTTTCGGGAAGGAAACGGTAACGGCTCTGACTTCGATCAAGTACGAGCAAGATTTGCCAAACTTTACTTATTCGGTGGTCAAAGCTTCGACTATTTTCGCCGAGTATTTTGACGGCGTTTATACAAAAGATTGGACTTTAACGGCTCCGGGCGACGCGCCTGTGACGCAAAAATTTACTGGGATGGGTTCCGATGGTTCAATAGCGGGTATCGGACAGCTCAATGGTGCGGTCGTGTCTTCGGCCTCCATAATCTTAGATGCCGGTCACGCTGATAGATTCAGCGTTGGGGCTCGTGTTATGCATGTAGCCGCTGACGGTCGCACAATCCTAGAAGGGGCCGATGGGTCTATTTCTGTTTCGTCTGTAGACACCGTAACCAACACCGTTGTTATCAGCACGAGCATAGACGCAGACGATGACACCTATCTCGTCTTTTGGCATCCCGGAGCAATCCAACAAACTGGACGAGACGCAATATTTACCGACCTAGAGGGCACTCTTAAGCTTACTAGCTCGGGGAACGCAATATGCGCGACAAATATTGAACTTTCCCTTACAAACGATCATATCGACTTAAATAACTGCTTCGGCGACGATGCGAACGCAGGTTTCGCAGCGGGCAACCGGGCGACTTGGAACCTCAATGTTACGCTCGATCTATCGAACGAGAACATGGGCGAACTCGTTCAAGCTCGTAAGTTCGGAGGCTTTAGCCCCGAGCTTATAATTGGCGATCCCACCGGCAGGCACTTAAAAATAACAGCTCCGAAATGGATCGTATCGGTCCCAGTAATCGACCTTCCGGAAAACGGAACTACGAGCTATAATTTTGAAGGTAATCTTTATCAGTCGGCTAGTGGAAAACGAGACCCCATTATCATAGAATTCCTTTAAACTCAGTTTTCATTTGACCATGACGTAGCTAGTTTCTAACATACGAGAAACTAGCTTTTTTATTTATATTTTTGGGGAATGGATCATGGCTATTGAGTTAAGCGATAGACGTTTGAGTGCTATTCGTTATGTTTCTCGGGTTGACGATGCTATAGACAAAGAAAATAGCAATCGAGACGAGTACGAGGAAGACCCGGTTAGAAACGCAGATAGCTTGGTTTTCCTCGAAGACAAAGAGCCCACCTATTTCATTCTAAATTTTGAAGTGAATGCTAGAGAAGCCTCGATGATAAAGGATTCTCAAGCTAAGGGCCTAGACGATGATAAGCAAGTCGTCATGTCTATGGGCAAATGGGCGCTTACTGTCTGTAAAATTGTTTTGAAGGGGATTGTTAACCCGAAAGGCGTTAAAGGCATCCCCTTTAAAAAAGACGGTCGCGGTTACGTGGCCGATGCGACTCTTGACAAGCTCCATAAGTTTGGGATTGTCGACGAAATATGGCAGCTTTATTTGAATTTGACTAAAGAAGAAACAGAAGAGGCCGAAGAACTCCCAAACTGATATCGGCTCTAATAGATTTACATTTTGCCGAGCCAAAAGATAAAAAACTTCACGACTGCAAACATTGCCCGGAAGCGCTAAAAGCTCAAAGAAAATGCGCTCAACCGGGATACTTGCAAGCTAAAACACCGCGTTGGTCCGTCGATTCTCGTAGCCGGAAATATACATTTTGCCCCGGTAAGGCTACATGGTCCCCTACCGTAGCGAAGACCTTTAGAGAATGTAAAGCCGCTTATTTTTCCGGTATACTACCACAAGATGGTTCATTTTTAGATCAAAGACCCGAGTTTGTAAGCGTTTACCCACTGTTTTGCGAAGCATGGCGTGAGCGTAATTACGGGCGCATTTGGCAGGACGTAAACAAGTTCGCCGACGAAGTTTTCAAAGCTATCGGCAAAATGTTAGGCGGAAAAAAATAATGGCTGTAGTCCAAGGCGATACGTTCGAAATTCCAATTAAAGCAGATACTAGAGAATTCAACCGACAAGTTCTTATCAGTGTGAAAATCGTTGAGTTATCAATAAAACGTATGTCGGCACAGCTCCAAAGTTTCGCTAAAGAATTTAAGACTATTGCGACCAAAGTTGATTTAAAAAGTGTAAACACAAACATAAAAAATGCTGAAAAAAACATAAAAGCTTTAAACTCAAGCACTGTTAACGCGGCTCAATCGATGGAAGAGTTTAGCAGCGTAACACGAGAAAACACACAGGCGATTCAAGGCCAGCAAAAAGTTGTTGAAGATAATATAAGTGTGATCGAGCTTTTATTTAAATCACTCGTTCTATTCGGAACTCTAAAAATTGCAACACAATTTAGAATGATCGAACGATCAGGAACGCTTTTAGGTGTGGCAATTGGTAAACTACTCGGTCAATTCAGAGGTTTAAATACAATTGGTCCTCCATCATCGAAAACAGTTTTCAAGATAGGTGAGGCCATGCTTCTGTTAACCCCTGCAGTCGTTGCTCTTGGTCGCGCTTTATCCGAATCTGAAATAGCTATTGTCTCGTTCGTTGGTAAAGCCACAGCTCTTTTCGGGGTTGCTCTTGTCAGTCTAACTGCAGGTTTAAACCTAGCTACTCAAGCAATTTCAGGTTTTGCTATTGGTCTAGGTGACAAGCTTATAAATCGAATGACTCTTTACTCGGAAAGCGCAGAAAAAGCCGAAGAGGTTACAAGTGCTTTCACATTTACAATTTTAGGGTTTAATCGAGTCGTAGGTGAATCAACAGGAACTTTAGATTTCTGGAACGATCAAATAGATAATTTAGTCGATACTACGGCTCTAGGTGTGGGAGAAATTCAAAAATCTATTTCTCTTTTAGTAAAAGAAGGCGCTGCACTTGGTTTAAATGCGACTCAAAACGCTAAACTTTTACGTGTAGCTGCTGACATTGCTGCCGCTACTGGTAAGGATTTAAACGACGTTACCTTAAGAATTGTATCTGGTTTAGCTGGTCAAACCCAAGGACTACTAGCTTTAGGTATCAATGTCAAAGAGGCAGCAATTGACCATAGCGTTTTTGCAAAGGAACTGGGTAAAACGGCTAGCGAATTAACCGAAACCGAAGCTAAAATGATAAGGTTCAATGAAATTTTAAAACAATCTGAACCTTTATTAGGAGCAGCAACTAATCAACTTGATACGGTAAGAGGTGCAAATGAAGCTTATGAAAGAACCCTTGAAAACATACGTATTAAGATTGGGGAAACAAACGAGGTAACCAAAGCTTACCAAAGAACGCTTACACAAATAGCAGAATCGTTTTTAGACCTTCCTGATATTGTTTTAGAAACGGTTGGTGTGTTTATCGACTTTGGTGGTGTAACTCTTAAAGTCGTTGGTACACTCGTTAAATACCTTTTGACAATTGGTTTCATCGTCACTGCTATATCAACCTTAAATCTTGTTATGGGGACAAGTATAACGGTTCAAAGTATCCTTGGCGCCGTTTTCACTGCAACCGCGGCGAAAGTAGGTGTTCAGGCCGTCGCTATCACTGGTTTAAACGCTGTACTTCTCAACATGGCTTTGATTATCAAAGGAACGCTTATAACAGCGATTAAATTCCTTGCAATTAGCTTTGTAACCCTTACCGCTAAAGTATTTTCGTTAACAGCGGCTCTTTTGACTAACCCCCTATTTCTTGCGGGTGCTGCTATAGCTGCAGGCATATATCTGTTAGTCGATGCTTTCAGAGATATCGCTGATGAGATGGGTTTTTTCACCGAAGAAAGCGAAAAAGCTAATGGAGTAGCCGGAGAGTTTACCGGAGTCCTTGTAACGCTTAAAAACGCTGCTAGAGCCGTTTTCGGAGTGTTTAAAGATTTAGCAAAGCTTATCGTAGTTGGTTTGACCGCTCCGGTGTTATTTGCCGTCAAAGCTTGGTTACACATGAAAGAGGCAATGGCAGATAATGAAAACGAAGCTTTTGGAATACGTCAAGAAATAGAAGAAATAAATGAACAGTTAGAAAAGTTAGGTGAGATTAGCTTAAAGGCTCAATCTGGTTTTAGAGGTCTTGTTTCTGGAGGAACGGCAGAAGCAGCCGAAAGGCAGCGTATTGAATACGAAAAGCTAGGGGCATCGGTCGAAAACTTTTCATCAAAACTAGAAAAAGTTAAGTCAGTTACAAAAGAAATCGGTGAACAGTTTCGTTTGTTAAATACTGGCGATCAGTTCGACAAAGCTAAAAATAAGGTCGATGCGACTAGAACAGCTTACAATCAGTTGGTCGATAGATTTATAAACGGTGGTAAAGATGCGGAGGTTTCCGTTGACGACCTTAAGAAAGGCTACGAGAATTTATTAGGAGCTTTTCAAAAGGCTAAGGATTTAAGCGAGCAAACTTTTAATGGTTTAATCGCAGGAGCTAAAAGGGTTAACCTAGAGCTTTTAAAGTCGTCCGGACAAGTTATTGAAGTTGCTAGAATAGAAAATGCAGAACGTTTAAAGCTATTTGATGAGCAAGTAGAGAATTTAAGAAAGCTTGGAAACCTTACAGTCGAACAGGAAAAACAATTAGCTGATGCTAGGATTACTATTGTCCGTAAGGGACAAGCAGACATAAATAAAATACTTGCCTCACAAGATAACGCTAGAAAAGCAGCTATGGACGGAATTGCTGCTAAGAATCGTAGTTTTGAAATAGAACGCCTACAAAGTTTAAATTTATTTGTAGACGCCCAAAAACTCAAAAACCAAGCGGCTTTAGACGCTTTCGACAAGGAAGCTGAAAAAATTAAGGCGACTCATGATTTACGTCAAGAGGATATAGACTTAATTAACAAAACAAGAGAAGCGCTTTTAAGGAAAAATGAAGCTGCATTAGGTGAGGCTGAAGAAAAACAACAGCAAGCAGCTCAGGACGCAGCTAACGAGGGAGGCGTTCAAATCTTTGGAGAGCAACAAGTAAGCCTTATCACGTCCGCATTTGGAGAAGCGGCGGGAGGCATTGCAAGCGCCGCGTCAAGTATGCTTTCTCCTGCTACAACTATGATGGCAGCGGCCCAAGCGACGGTCGGAGCGATCCAACAATTGATAGACTTCGGCCCTCAATTTTTGGATTCCATAGCCAACGTCTTCAATTCTCTAACCGACTTGCCTTTAAAATTAGCAGAATCATTTGGAGGCGTCTTAGATTCTATTACAAATCTAATCACGAATTTACCTGCTAATCTAATCAAGGGCATCGATCAGATTCTAGTTAGCATTGTCGATTTTCTTTTCGAGGGTTTACCAAAAGCCCTAGAGGATTTACCGATACTTTTAATCGATGCATTATTAGCATTCGTTGAAAAATTGCCGGCATTAGTTGGAAAATTTGCTCAAGGAATGATACGAGTTTTCGTAACCGCTCCAATTTTACTCATCAACGGTTTGGTTAAGGGAATTCCAGTATTGATCGGGGAATTGGTAAGGGCAATACCCGAGGTAGCTTTAGCGCTCGTAAATGGTGTTGTGCTCGGTCTAAAAGAGGCAATCAATGCTTTAGCAAACCTACTCGGTTTCGAGGACATATTTAACATACCTGACGTAGAAGACAAGATAAAAGGACTTGGGGACGACATAAAAAGGGCCTCGTCTCAAATCTTTGAAGTGCTCGATTTAGAGGCAGCGGGTCGAGGTTTAGACGTTGCTGATAGAATTAGAAACGCCTTAGCGTCGGGATCTTTGCAGGGAGCAAGCTTCTTTGAACGTCTGTTTAAAAAAATCGGGCAATTCGGGACGGATCTATGGAATGGCTTTGTCGGAGCCGTTGAGGATATAGCTAAATGGTTTGGGGATCGCGGAACTGAGATATGGAACGGATTTATTTTACCGATAGCGACTTGGTTCGGTGATCGAGGTACGGAAATATGGAACGGTTTTATACTCCCTATTGCTACTTGGTTTGGTGATAGGGGAACTGAAATCTGGAATGGTTTTATTTTGCCGATTGCTAATTTCTTTTCAGACGCAGGAACGAAAATATGGAATGGTTTTATTTTGCCCGTTTCTGAATGGTTCGGAGATAGAGGAACTGAAATATGGAACGGATTCGTTTTACCTATAGCGACGTTCTTTAAGGATATGGGCAAGCAAATATGGGACGGGTTTGTTGCTCCTATAGGCATCTTCTTTTCAAACGCTGGTAAAGCTATTTGGGATGGTTTCATTACTCCGATTGGAGACTTTTTCAAAAACGCAGGTAAAGCAATATGGGACGGGTTTATAGGGCCGGTCGGCGCTTGGTTCTCCGATAGGGGTAAAGAGCTTTGGGATAGCTTAAGCTCGCTTATCGTTTGGCCTGAAATAACTTGGCCTGTAATACCTACACCTGGTTGGTTGCAATCTTTTATCGACGCAATAAACAAGCTTACCAATTTTAAACTTAATATTTCAACGGGTGGGCTTGTTGGAAATGTTCAAAACATAACCTCAAACGCTGTTAGCAAAGTCGTTTCGACCGGTAAGGACGCAGGCGGCGCGATCAGCTCCGGATTCAAAAGAGCTAAGAGTAAATTATTTGCTGACGGTGGTTATGTAAGCCCCAATAGCATCGATATACCTAGTGGAAAAGTTATAGATAGTATTCTCTATGCTCAACAAGGGGCATTTACACCGGGTAACGTTGGTACTGACACGGTCGACGCTAAGTTGACTCCGGGCGAATTTGTCGTCAATCGTGAGGCTACACGCAACAATCTAGGCTTACTCTCATTCATCAATCAAGCTCGTGAACCCGTTTCACCTGTCACCGGAACCAATAATTTTTCAATAGTTATCAATGCTCGGACGGATCTTAGCGCCGATCAAATACGCCGCGAAGTTGTTCCGGAGCTAGAAAAACATCTCAGAAGAAAATCACAAGAGGGACGGAGCGTAATAAATGCTGCTGGTATAAGGACATAAAATGGCGACCATTGAAACCGGGTATAGCGAATTTACATATCTCGACGAAGTTCCTTATATGGCGGGTCGTATAGAGGATTGTTTGCCTACGCAAATTAGATTGAAAGTTGACACCGCCAACAATCTAGGAACCCAAACGCAGTTAAGAATCTTTGACGAAAATATACTTAACACGCAGACGACCCTTAGAATCAATTCGAGCGAAGAGCTTTTAACTCAAATAGAGGCGATCAATAATCAATTAGGCAATCTTGGAATCCAAACTAAATTAAGGATTAATGACGACAACAAGCTTGGTGCTCAAGCTATCTTAACGATCACGCCCGAAGACAAGCTTTTAACGCAAGTTTTATTAGAAGCTAGGGGAAATAATAACCTTAATACGCAAGTAGCGCTTAAGCGTTTAGGTTTCACAAACGCCACGGGAATGCAAATAATTTTTGGCAAAACACGGGTTCATATTTGCCCCGAAGGTCAATATTTAGAGACGTTCCCATACCTAACTGACAACCCATATTTGACAGCACGTTTTTGCGCAGATTTGCATACGCAGGTTGAGTTGAAAAGGTTCACCCAGACTCCTTTAAATACTCAAATATTGATGCGTATAAACGAATTAACTAACCTTCCTATGCAAGTTTTATGGCGTATATTCGATCAAAATAACCTCAATATGCAGGTTATTTTAAGCGCTGCCGAAAAGTTAAACACTCAGGTAAACCTTTTTGTCTATAATAACACACAGTTACGCATCCTCTGTGACTTCCCTTCTCGCGGAATTCCGGCTTTAGGCGGAAACAATTGGACGAGTGTACAAGCGATCGCGGCAGGCGATTTTGACGTTAACAATTTGAATACAGATATTGTTGAAGAGCGCACACAGACAGACGGAATAAATGCACTTTGGCAGCTAAGATGCGATACCGGATTAAGCAACACATTCGTTGATACTCTAGCAATCTTGAATCACAATTTTACGACTTCAGCGCGTGTAGAAATACAAGGTTCCGACGATCCCGGATTCGGGACAATCAAATTTACGATCGTTATGGATACCGAGCTTACGAACATGTATTACGTAGCGCCTACGCTTCCAAACATACCGGCGAGATACTATCAAATATCAATTCAAGACCCTACTAACACGGATGCGGACGGCCTTAAGATTGGTACAATTGTATTTGGCAGCTCGTTAATACTCACGCGAAACGAGCAATTTATTAACCCTGTCACATACGGAAATCGTCACTTTAAAGATACTTTAGACACCGAAGGATTTACGTCTAGCAGCAACGATAGGGCTCTTAGAAAGTTCCTAAACTTAACATTCACTCAGTTACTAATAGACGGCGGTAATTTTGAAACCCTACAAAATTATATCCTAACCGCAAAAACTGACTTAAAATGTCTCGTAATACCGAGACCGACAAGACCAAGCGCATTAGCTGTTTTCGCTAAACTTAGTCAACTACCCGAAGAATTGCACAACGCTATCGATGACGATAATTGGAGGGTAGACATGACGTTTGATTGGGACGAAAGCCTTTAGGAATGGGAACGAGCGACCGTAGGCCATATTTAAATGCAACGACGCTAAATCAGACTGTTCTCGATCAGTCCCAAGATTCTCTCGTCCAAAAACTTCAAATGATAGCAGATATCGAAACCCCGACCGGAACGTTACATCTTTCCGATCGGGCTATCTATGTCGGATCGACATTCTATGAAAATCGGGTCAACTTTCCAAACATTGAAAGAACCGTGGGCGAGTGGTTAGCCGGTACGCTGCAGTTTTCGAGCCTCGAAATCATAATCGGAAACCCCGATAAAAAATACTCCGACATACTACCCGGCGGCGCGAATTACGATGGTTTTATTAATCGTGCGGTCGAAGTTAAAATAGGATTAGGTGAAATTGCTTCTAGCTATACGACAGTTTTTGAAGGTTTTGTTACTGACGTTGAGGGGTTCGAGCGCAGCTTTGTTAGTTTTACTCTTATTTGTCGTAATAAATTTGATAGTGTCAATAAGACAATCCCCGACCAATCATTAATTACAGACGACTTCCCCGATTTAGAAGACGAATTTGTTGGCTTAGCAGTGCCTTTGATCTATGGGGATTGGACAACGGCCTTACGTCGTGAGGGCTCCATGGTTCCGGCTTTCCCTGTCAATGGAGCCGACCCGCTCGTAAACGCCTCCCTAGACCCTCCCGACCCTAACGTGGGTGATACTGCTTTAAGGTTAGCTTATAGTTCAACGCCTATCGATAACCTCGATACGGCAACGGTTACGCTTTTAAGAGGAACCGAATATCATATATTTGCTCCCGGTGACATTGCGATAGTTGGGGGAACTAATAATACCGTTTTCGATATCACTCAAAAAAATTTACTAATAGATGGTTCCCCATGGATCTATGAAAGCGGGGACGAGTTTTATGTTAGATGCAACGGAACCAATATTATTGGGGACGATACAAACATTGTAGCGCAGGCTAAAGATATTCTTATTAGGTTTGGAGGCGTTACAAGCCTAGAATTTGATTCGACTTGGGCCACGTTTGAAAGCAAAGTTACGGTTCCGCAAAACTCCATAGCAAATATTCTTTCTCGCGTATGGATTCAAGAATCTAACAAAGTCATCGATTTAGTCGCGTCAATGCTAGAACAAGTCAGGTTAGAGCCTTTTATAAATCGAAACAATTTATGGTCACTTTCTAGCCTTCATTTTGATGATATCGACGCTACACCGTCCTATAAAATTAGAAACTGGGATGTATCCAAAGGTTCCTATCAGCTATCAGTGGACGAGAGAAATAATTTTAATAGAGCCCAAGCCGATTATGCTTTTGACCCCGCAAAAGGTGAGAATTCTCGTTCTACTGCTATCTATAGAAACCAAGACGCAATTACACAAGCTAATGATCGAACGATAAGTAAACTTTTAACCTTTCCACAACTCTATTCAGAAACGACCGTTGAAAATCAATTAATAGAAATCCTTCGTTTAGCGTCAGGATATACGGAATTTGCTAATTTAGTCCTTACCCCTAGGTCATTTTTGAAAGATATCGGCGAATACATTCAGCTTTCGATTGATATCGGATCAATTGAATTTTCGGAAGCTGCAAGCCCAATCGTGGGAATGATACGCGATCTTTCCTATATTCCGGGAACGATGGGCATAGGTGCTAAAATATGGGTGTATCAAATGATTAATTTTCCCGGCTACACCGGCCCCGCTGGAACGGTTGCGGGTTCAAACCAAGTCATTACAAAAGAGGTTTAAAAACAATGGCAGTAGTTTTAGTTTTATCCAAAACATTGACGGGCGGGGCGATTGCCGACAGTTTAGCCGGTGGTTCTAGTGGGTTGGACCTTGGCCAAGTGGTCAACTCGGAGTACGCGCCAATAATTTCGCAGGCCGCGAATACAGGTCATCAAGATGTCTATGCATCTCACGATGCGACTATTGATGAAATTCAAGATTACAAAACTTATATCGCTCAATACTCGGGAACCTACGGAGGGGCCGATAGTGCGGCTAACGATATTGCGACAGTTATAGCAAAGGGGCAAGCTGACAATGAAGCGACTGCAAACAATAATGACGGCCTTGCGTCGGGTTTTCGTGTTGAGCATAACGGTTTTGGTATTGGAGGTTTGGGAGCTAGTGCGTTCCTCCCTTCACGCGCTCAAGTTGACATATATGGAAACAATGGGACAGACGGAATCGACTTAGCAAGTGCGTTCGACCTTCACGTTGACGCAATGGTTTACGATAACGCAGGCGTTGAGGTAGATGCCACGACTCCGGTAACGGGTCAAATAGGCATAATTGGCGATACGGTCTTGGGCGACCATGCGCATGTAGGCGTCCGTTTTTATTTAGAAAATTTGGCGCCAAATGGCGGTATCGTACAATATGACTGGGTCCACAGCTACAGCTTTACCGCATGATACTAATATTATTGGGTTATTTGGTGATGTGAAGACATAGGCAATTTTCGACTCCAATTGGACGATTTAAATTATGACGATCAAGATAGACGAAAATTTAGCTAAACAGACACCACGAAAATTAGGTGTTCAAACCTTTGGACGCTTACGATGGGTGTTCAAATTTGCCGATAATAGACCCGATAAGACTGGCTCTTGGAACGGTGCAACGAATAAATTCGAAGAAAGCGCCGCCTATATCTCTAAAACTGGAATCGTCTACGCAGCTATACAAATCGAAGTTATAGGCCAATGGGTTGCTCGAACAATGTTTGAATGCGACGGTCACGAATACGTTTCAAGTCGTTGGATTGGAGCCACAAGCGCCGGTCTAGGCATCGGTTTAAATGGAACCTATAAGCTTTCGCCTAACATAGTTGGCTTATGTTTTGTGACTCGAAAAGAAAAAGTTTTTTGTTTTGTCGATGGATCTATGACAAGGCGACCGCTTAATGAGCATGAGAGTAAATTTAAACTACGTGAACATAGGGTTTAAAATATGCCTACAACCTCAACCACCGTTGGTCGCTTACAGGTAGACCATCCCGATTTAGGACACGACGCCGGGTCGGGTCTACACACAAAAATAAGAACGATCTATCAAAAATTAGCAGATAACATAGGGGCTCGTTACTTTGAAATAACAGCTCTTGCCGATACTGCTAGCATCGATTTAGATCATAACTTTAAAGATGCTTTTACGAATCTTCGTATACATCTCTTTTCAAGAAATGTAGGAGACGGGGAACTAACAAGAATCGTCAAGGGAGGTTCCCCGGACCTTGACAATTTTACGATTGCCGCAACTCCGGGCAATTTGACGACTCAAACTAGGATTACAAACAATACGGGAGGCCCCCAAGACCTTGCGGTTATTATATTTCAAGGTTTTTTTGCTGAAAAATTCACCGATCTATCTGACGTTGATTTAATCACTACGCCGCCAACTGTTAATCAAGTTGTAAAATGGAACGGAACCAATTGGGTTCCCGGTGCTTCTAGCCTAGGTGGGTCAACGCTTTCTTGGAATCCTCCGGATGGTCAAGCGCCAATCAAGGGCGAAGAGAATGGCGAGGTTGTTTATCTTTTCGAATCAGGTCTCACAAATAAGCTAACAGCGTTTGTTAAAGTGCCCGCGGGACACGAGAACACCGATCAAATAACTATGAAAATCGGTTTATATTCTCCGTCAACTTCTAATACAATGCTCTTAAGAACGACTACCTATTTGATAAGGCCCGACACCGACGCCGTAGGCTCCGTGGCTAACTCTCATGTGTCAACCAATACCGCGTTAGCTAACGTTTCCCCATCGGAGGCATTTAGAGAAGTTACCTTGGATCTAACGGACGGATCGGGCCAAATTAATGCCATAGCTGTAGACGGCGGAACCCTTTTGAGAATTGATTTAGAACGAGTAACTGATACCGATACCGCTGATATTCGTTTTGTTCCGAGCGCAACCGAATTAGCATTTTAATAAGGATTTCTTATAATGCGAAAACACATAATATTAGCGTTTCTTATTGCTACGATCGCTAATGCCCAATTTTCCGAGACCCAACGCCAAGAACTTGGCGACGTAAATCTCATAGAAAATCCCGGCGGCGAAAATGGTTTACAGCGTTGGACCAATAGCGGCGGTGGTACATTTTCAATCGAATCCGGGGCTAATGTCGGGGTTGGAACTCGTTCGTTATCATGGGATGCAAGCGCCGCTAGTGATACGCTAACTAGTCGTCAAGCAAGCGTTCCCGTTGGATTGCAGAATCGATTTTGTTATGCCTCGTTTTTATACAAAGGCGGCGATACAAATCTAACAGCCGAAGTTATCGACGGTAGTTTGACGGTACTCGCTTCTAAGAGCCTGACAGCTCAAACAGATTATTCTCTTGGGGAACTAGGGTTTACATGCCCTAGCTCGGGAACCGTCGCTTTTAGACTATCTGCGAGCGCTGACGCAGCTATTATTTATCTCGATCAAGTTTTCGTTGGAATTAGAGCGACCAACGTAACGCATTCCATTAGCCCCACTGTTTACGAGTTAGGCAAACAATCCCAAGGCGAGCCGGGTGTTATTGATAACACTCAAACAGCAATTTCAGCGGGTGACTTTCCGGGAGCGGCTAGTCTTTCTAGTTTTTATTCTTTGACTGACGCTAATGATGATTCTGCTAATGGTCGAGACTTTACCAACAACGCAGTAACTTTTGATTTTCTCGGTTTTTATGGTCGTTCAGTTTCAAGTTTTGATGGTACAGCGGATTTAAGACGTACAAGCGATTCATATTTTAATTTTACTCCGGCTAGTGAGGGCTTTACGTTCGGTGGTTGGTTTTATCGAGACGATTGGGAAGACGCAGCTAGTACCCAATTTTTAATACAAGTGGGCGACGGAACGACTTACGTTGCTATAGATTTATTAGCATCAAACGAGCTTAGATTAGCTGATAATGCCGGTACACAAGGCGACAGAATACCTGTAGACGGTCTTAAAGGTTGGATTCACGTAGCTATGGTTATCGATTCAGGTAATACCCGAGGTTATTTGAATGGAAAAGAATCTTTTGACGTTGCTCTTGTGGGTTCGGCTATTACTGCAAGCGCAGCAACGATAGGTGAATTTTTCGGAGGTGGGCAAAATTTTATAGGGAAAGCTCAAGATTTATTTTTTAGCGATCAGGCTTTGACAGAAGCACAAATAAATACCCTCTATTCAAGACGCTTCGAAGGAAAACAACTAAATGGACATGTCTTAACTGACGATTCGTTTCCAAGTTATACAACGGATATTAGTTATTACAATCTCAATGCTGATGGCAATGACGATTCTACAAACAGTAGAAACCTAACCAACAATGGAAGCATACCATTCACAGGTACTGATATCTTTGGAGTGTCTGGAGCTGCTTCCTTTGACGGTACAACACAATATTTTTCATCTTCCGATGCTTTTTTTAATCCTGGCGGCCCATTTTCAACTGGGGCATGGGTGACTATAGATTCTCTCAATGAGACTATAATTTCTCAGGTAGATACAAACTCAGATAGAGCCTTCAGCATAGACACAAGCTTAAGTAACGAGATTTTATTTTCGGCTACCAATGCAGCGTCACCTTCATCTTACGCAATTATATTATCAACAAATCCTGTGGTTACGCTGGGTGAGTGGATTCATATAGTAATGTCATACGATGGCTCTACAGTTAGAGGATATATCAATGGCGTGTTAGAAGTTTCGGGTTCTTTGTCGGATTTGAATGCAGTTGCTACTCCTAAGTTTAACTTGATGGCTACGCAAAACGGTGTGATACCGACTGAAGGCAAAATGGAGCAAGCATTCTTTGCTAGTAGAGCATTATCAGATGCTGAAATAAAGCGCATATACTCTGCAAAAATAACCCATAACAAAAATGTCCCTGTAGAAAACCAAACATGGCTAGGCTCTTTCTTTAGCGAGCAGAATGACTACGTTGGGGAGTTCGATCAGGA
>JABAOD010018328.1_pt1 | contig 28902 bp, 26 predicted proteins | sample 7062151 | NCBI WGS metagenome assembly JABAOD01 (sample SAMN14538626, study PRJNA623070) | marine sediment metagenome | biome: marine biome [ENVO:00000428]; feature: marine pelagic biome [ENVO:01000023]; material: deep marine sediment [ENVO:00002113] | place: India: Gulf of Khambhat ... | reverse complement strand
ACCCACCTCGCCGTCGACACCGCCGCGCAGCCCGACACCTTCGTCGTGCAATCCGAGGCGGTCATGCGTTTCCGCTTCCTCGCCGTCGACAAGCAGGTGACCCTGAAGTCCGAGGACTGGATCGGCGCCGACCTGGCGCTCAAACGGTTCCGCTACGCGTATCACATCGACGGAAGTGAGCTTTTACTGACCGGCAAGCGCAGCGGCGATGCGCTCGAGGTACGCATCGAATCCCGTGGCCACGTGCGCGAGCAGCGCTTCGATCTGTCGGGACCGCTCTACCCGAGCAGCATCATCGCGCTCTACCCGGTGGTGAACGGCCTCGAGGTCGGCCGCGATTATCGCTTCCGGGTATTCGACGGCGAGACGCAGACCATCGCAGAGGTCACCCAGCAGGTTCGCGCCTACGAGACCAGCGATCTTTTCGACGGAACCGCCTTCAAGGTCCACTCGCGTCTGCGCGGGCACAGCGCGGACACCTGGCTCGATCTCGAAGGCCGCCCGGTGCTGGAGATCTCCGGCGGCGGGATCTTCATCGCCGGGCTCGAGAGCGAGGCGGCGGCGCGGCGCTACCTGGCGCTGGCCGCATTGAACAAGGACGAGGTGCTGCTGGATTTTGCCCGCGTGCCGAGCTCGCGGCCCATCGACGACCCCCGCTCGGTGACGGCGCTGAGCGTCGCGCTGCAGGGACTCGACACCCTGGCGTTGCCCTCAGACGGCATGCAGCGCTGCCGGCGCGAGGGCGGCGAGATGCTGTGCGAGATCCGCAGCGCGCCGGGCGACGGCTTCTCCGCCGAGGCCGAGCCGTTCGACCGGCAGCGGTATCTCGCTTCGACGCTGCCCGTGGCGAGCGACCACCCGGAGATCCGCCGCCTGTCCCGGCAGCTCACCGAGGGGCATACCGATCCGCACGAGCAGATGGCCGCGCTGGTCGCCTGGATCCAGGACAACGTGGATCAGCAGGCCGTCGACGTGTTCTCCGCCATCGACGTGCTCGAGACGCGCAAGGCCGAGTGCCAGGGCAACACGTTTCTCTACGCCGCCTTCGCGCGCGCCCGCGGCATTCCGACGCGGGTGGTGAACGGCATCGTCTACTCCGAGGAGCTCGGCGGCTTCCTCTACCACACCTGGGCCGAGAGCCACGTGGAAAAGCGCTGGCAGGCGGTGGATCCGACCTTCGGCCAGGTCCGGGCCGACGCCACCCACATCAAGCTGGCGGAGGGCGAGAGCCTCGCCGATCTGGACCCCCTGCTGGCGGTGATGGGTCGTCTCAAGGCGCGGGTGATCGCNNATTCTTTTAAAAGCGTTTTTTTGTAAATTTCGCGGGCTCACAGATATACTGCTCCTCCTTCCCGGGAGGTGGGCCCATGCACGAGCTCGGTGCGGCTTTCGCTGAAGCGTTTCGGCTGGTGGCGACGCTGGACCCGGATCTGCGCGAGATCGTCGCCCTGTCGCTCGAGATCAGCCTGGCCGCCGTGGGGCTGGCGGCACTCGTCGGCATGCCGCTCGGCGCGGCGCTCGCGGTGCTGCGCTTCCCCGGACGCGGCGCCCTGGTCATCACGCTGAACGCGCTCATGGGCCTGCCGCCGGTGGTGGTCGGCCTGCTGGTCTATCTGCTGCTGTCGCGCGCCGGGCCCCTGGGATCCATGGGTCTGCTGTACACACCGAGCGCCATGGTCATCGCCCAGGCCATCCTGGTCACGCCCATCGTCGCCGCGCTCACGCGCCAGACGGTCGAGGACATGAAGGACGAGTANNGGCGCGGTCATCATCGTCGGCGGCAACATCAACCACGTCACCCGGGTCATGACCACCACCATCGCCCTGGAGACCTCGAAGGGCAATCTGGCCCTCGCCCTGGGTCTCGGCGTCGTGCTGGTGACCATCGCCATCGCCGCCAACGCGGCGGTCATGGCGCTGCGCGTGTCGGCGCGGCGACTCGCCTATGCCTGACGCGACCCTCGGCACCGATAGCCTGAACGCTCTCGATGGCGGGCGCGCCGAGAGCGCCGTGCTGCCCATCGAGGGGCGCGGGCTCAGCGTCGCCCGCTCCGGGCGCGTGCTGCTCGACGGCGTCGACATCCGCATCGAGGGCGCCGGGCTCACGGTCATTCTCGGACCCAACGGCGCCGGCAAGACGCTGCTGCTGCGGGTGCTGGCGAATCTCTTCCGGCCCGACAGCGGCACCGTGCGCTGGGCACACGCCGCCCCGGATCGCAGCCGCGCGCCGCGCATCGGCTTCGTGTTCCAGAAGCCGGTCATGCTGCGTCGCTCGGTGCTCGCCAACGTGAGCTATGCCCTCTCGGCCGTCGGCGTGCCGCGCCGCGAGTGCGCGCCGCGCAGCCACGCGATGCTCGCCATGGCGTCGCTGGATCATCTGGCGGGCGCGCCGGCGCGGCTGCTGTCGGGCGGCGAGCAGCAGCGTCTGGCGCTGGCGCGGGCGCTGGCCACCGAGCCCGAGGTGCTGTTTCTCGACGAGCCCGGCTCGAGCCTGGATCCGGCGGCGACCCTCGCCATCGAGCGACTCATCGAGACGGTGCGCGCCCGCGGCACGCACCTGGTGCTCGTGACCCATGACATCGGTCAGGCGCGGCGCCTGGCGGACACGGTGCTGTTCATGCACCGGGGACGCATCGTCGAGCACGCGCCATCGGCGGATTTCTTCGACCATCCCGCGGAGCGCCCCTCCCGGGACTTCATCGAAGGCCGCATCGTTCTGTGAAGACCGTCGTGTATATAAGGAGTGGAAGAATCGTGGAATCGCTGACGCGCATCCTCGCCTCGCTGGTGCTGCTCGCCGGCGTCTCGCCCCTGTCGACGGCATCCGCCGCCGATTTCATCGTCGTGCAGTCCACCACCTCGACTCAGAACTCGGGGCTCTTCGATGCCATCCTTCCCAGGTTCACCGGGAAAACCGGCATCGAGGTGCGCGTGGTCGCGGTCGGCACCGGCCAGGCGCTGAAGAACGCCCGCAACGGCGACGGCGACGTGCTGCTGGTGCACGCCAAGCCGGCGGAGGAGAAGTTCGTTGCCGAAGGCTACGGCGTCAAACGATCGGATCTCATGTACAACGACTTCGTCATCGTCGGACCGAGGCGCGACCCCGCCGGCGTGCGCGGCATGCGCGACGCCACCGCGGCGCTGGCCAAGCTCGCCCATGCGCGCGCCATGTTCGCATCCCGCGGCGACGACTCCGGCACCCACAGCAAGGAGATGCGCTTGTGGCAGGAGACCGGTATCGATCCGTTGAAGGCGAGCGGCACGTGGTATCGCGAGACCGGCTCCGGCATGGGCGCGACGCTCAACACCGCCGCCGGCCTGGGCGCCTACACCATGAGCGATCGCGCCACCTGGATCGCGTTCAAGAACAAGGGCGATCTGGAGATCCTCGTCGAGGGCGATGAGCGTCTGTTCAATCAGTACGGCGTCATTCTGGTCAATCCGCAAAAGCACCCGCACGTGAAGGCCGAGGCCGGGCAGGCGTTCATCGACTGGCTGCTCGGCGAGGAGGGTCAGGCGGCCATCGGCGCCTACCGCATGGACGGCGAGCCGCTGTTCTTCCCGAACGCCACCAGCTGATGCCGCGGCCCGGCTACGGGCCGTTGTAGTGGACCTTGCCCAGCTCCGAGACGTCGTAGCCGCCGAGCTCCTCGGCGCGCCCGGCGAGCGCCGGCTCGCGCGCGAAGGCGAGCAGGCGCTGCATGGGCGCCTCGAAGTAATCGCGGCGCCAGACGGCGAGATCGTAGCGCTCGTCGGCGAGCGGCACGAAGTCGAGACGCAGCTGGCGCGCCGCCGCCTCGATGGCGAAGCCCGCCTCGGCCTTGCCGTCGGCGACGGCGAGCGCCACGTCGGTTTCGCTGCGCGCCGCCGGACCGACGCGCTGCAATGCGTCGGCCGCGATCCCCTCGGCCTCGAGCAGCTGCTCGAGCAGCACCTGGCTGCCGGCATTGGGCTGGCGCGGGATCACCTTGAGCCCGAGCAGATCGCGCACGCCGGCCACGCCGGCGGGGTTGCCGGCGGGCAGCACGATGCCCTGGCGGCGCCGCGCCCACTCGATCATGACCACCGGCATGCCCGGCATGGCGCGCGTGATGATCTCTCGGTTCCACTCACCGGAGGCGGCGTCGTGCACGTGCAGCCCGGCGGCGAGCGCGGTGCCGGCGGCGAGCCGCTGCACCCCGTCGAGACTGCCGTCGAAGAAGGTCGCGATGCCCGATCCCGATTCACGCAGCGCCCACTCGAGCAGCGGATCGTGGCTGCCGGCGAGCACCAGCGGATGCGGGCGCAGACTCTCGCGCCCGCCCTGGTACTCCACGTGCCGCTGCACCCACAGCTCGACCAGCTCCCGCGGAAACAGCAGCTTGCCGGTCACGCGGCTCACGGGAATGGCGCCGTCGGTGGCGAGCTCGTAGACCTTGCGCTCCTTGATGCGCAAAAGATCCGCGACTTCCTTGGTGGTCAGGAACTGGGGCAGGGGCATGGGGCACGCGGTCCGGCTGGGCTCAGGTGGAACAATATGACATCGCAACCCGGCGCTGAACAACGCCCTCGCCGGCTGGCGCAGCTTTTCGGCCAGCGCGTCACCATGCCGGCAGGTCGATGCGCACCGGGCCGTTCAACGCTTCGAGAAGACGCGCGTCCCGTTCGTACACGTCCTCGAGAAAACGCGGCCTGCCGTCCGGCTCGATGGATGCCGTCAGGTAGAGGATCAGGACCGGGATTCGCTCGGGCGTGGCGATCCTGCGCGTATGCCCTTGGTCACGAATCGCTGCGAGCGTCTGCCGATTCCACCTCAGGGGATCGTTCAGCACCAGCTCCGCCAGATCGAATGGATTCTCGACACGAATGCAGCCGGAGCTGAACGCGCGCTGTGGCCGGTCGAACAGTCCCTGGCTGGGGGTGTCGTGCATGAAGACGAAGTGCTCGTTGGGAAACACGAACTTGATGCGTCCGAGCGCGTTGTGCGGACCGGGCTCCTGGCGGATGGTGTAGGGAATGCCCTCGGAGTAGGCGCTCCAATCCACGCGTTCGGGGTCGACGGCACGGCCGTCCTGGTCGATCAGGGTCATGTTGCGCGCGCGCAGGTAGCCGGCGTCGCGCTTGATGGCGGGCAACACGTCCTCCTTGATGACGATCGGCGGCAGGGTCCAGGAAGGATTGATCTCCAGGTAGTGGAGATTGCCGCGGAAGATCGGCGTGCGCCGGAAGGGCGTGCCGACCATGGCCCGGGCGGTCCACACGATGTCGTCGTCGACGACGAAGAGCACGCGAAAGCCGGCGATGTTGACGGCGACGAAACGCTCGGCCCGCTCGCCGCGCACCCAGCGCAGCCGCTCGAGGGAAAGACGCAGCTGATCGACGCGGGTTTCGGCCGGCACGTTGAGGGCCGCCAGGGTTCTCGCGCCGACGATGCCGTCGACGCCGAGCCCGTGGCGCGCCTGAAAGCGCATGACCGCCGCCTCGAGGCGATCGTCGAACACACGCGAGCCCGTATCGTCAGCGGGCGGCAGATCGTCGCTCACCGCCAGACGCGCGCGCAGCGCCGCGACCCGCGGCGCGTCGGCGCCGCGGCGAAGCGTGCCCGCGGGCGCAACCGTCGGCCAGCCGCCGGCGGCGACGATCCTGCGGTGCTCGGCCAGGTGGCGCTGGAACGCGCGGTAGATCGGTCCCCGGTGAATGGCCTTCTCCAGCTGCACGCGCAGGGTTTCCGGCGAGGCGATCATGCCGGGTATGGCGTCGATGGGCCGGCGTCCGTCGGGGAACGCGCGCGTGAAGTTGATGTCGGCGTCGAGCGCGACCGGATTGACCTTGCCGAACTGCTGATGGTAGACGAAGCGAATCAAGGCCTCGCTGAGCAGGATGTCCCGGTCCGCCTTGTCGAGCGCCCAGCCGCTCAGCCGCGCCGCGGCGATGCGGGCGCGCAGCGCGCCGAGATGGTAGTCGGCGACCTCCAGCCCATGCTCCGGCGCGCTTTCCAGCAACGCCAGCAGCTCTTCGATGCGCGCCTCGTCGTTCCAGAGCAGCCGAAAATCACGTCCCGCGTAGAGGGCGGGCAGGATACGGCGGGCGGCGACCGGCGCGCCGCCGATGGTCAGGTTGCCGGAAAACTGCAGCTCCTCCATGCGCGCATGGAGGGCGTCGGCGACGGAGTCGTCCCCGGCCGCGAGCGGTGCGAAGGCGGCCCAGAGCACGAAAAGAGCCGCCAGGGCCGGGCGCGAGCGGGCAAACCGGGCGCGGCGCCCGGCCGATTCGAAACTGTGCGCTGGGACATTGTGCCGAATGACCCGGTCTGCAAGAATTTTAACCCTATGAAACCGTCTGGAAGCCCGGCAATGACCATCGCCAGCCTCGCGCGGCGGCGCTTTCTGCGCAGCGCCGCCCTGGCCGCGCCCGCGGTTGCCCTGCCCGGTCTCGTCCTGGCCGCGCCGGCGCCGGCGCGTCGCCTGCGTTTTCACCACACCCACACCGGTGAGAAGCTCGATGTCGTCTACCATGAGAACGGGGCGTATCTCGGCGACGCGCTCGCTGAGCTCAATCGCCTGCTGCGCGATTTCCGCAGCGACGAGACGACCGACATGGATCCCGCTCTTCTCGACTTCCTGCATGCGGCACAGCAGCACCTCGGCAGCGCCGGCACCTATGAAATCATTTCCGCTTACCGCTCACCAGCCACCAACACCATGCTGCGCAAGAACGGCGGCGGTGTCGCCAAGCGCAGTCTACACATGCGCGGCAAGGCCATCGACGTGCGCCTGAGCGACGCCGACACGCAGCACCTTCGCAAGGTGGCGATCGCCCTCGCCCGGGGCGGCGTCGGCTACTATTCCAAGTCCAACTTCGTGCACCTCGACACCGGCCGCGTGCGGCGCTGGTGACAGGCGGCCGCGCCGCCGGCCGTCCCCCACGCGGACAGGCACGCCCGAGCGACATCCAGTAGACTCACTCGCCTCGCCGGCCGCGCCGGCCAGGAGGCCGCTACTGCCCATGCCGCGACAAGGAGCCACCCGTATGCTCGCCGCCATCGGCAGGCTTCTGCTGGGCATGGCGCTGGTCGCGGCGTGCATCCCGGCGGCGCTCGCGGCGCCGACGCGGGTGCCGGTCGTGGCCGCCGCCGCCAGCGTGCGTTTCGCGCTCGCCGATGTCGCCGACGCCTTCCAGCGCGAGACGGGGCATGGCGTGCGCCTGTCGCTGGGATCGTCGGGCAATCTCGCCCGCCAGATCCGCGAAGGCGCTCCCTACGATCTGTTTCTATCCGCCGATCCCCGCTACGTCGAAGACCTGCTCCGCGGCGGCTTCACCCGCGACGCCGGCAAGGCGTATCTGCTCGGCCGTCTCGCCCTCATCGTGCCGCACGGCTCGCCGCTGGCAGCCGACGGATCCCTCGCCGATCTGCGCGCCGCCTTGGCCGACGGCCGCGTCAGGCGGTTCGCCATCGCCAACCCGGAGCACGCCCCCTACGGGCAGCGCGCCGAGCAGGCCCTGCGCCACGCCGGGCTCTGGGACGCCATCCGCGAGCGCCTCGTGCTCGGCGAGAACGTCGGCCAGGCGGCGCAGTTCGCCCTGTCGGGAAACGCCGAGGGCGGCCTCGTCGGCTTCGCGCTGGCGCGCGCCCCTGCGCTCGCCGCGCGCGCGTCGGCGGCGTTGGTTCCGAGCGCGTGGCACGCGCCCCTCAGCCATCGGGCGGTGCTTTTGAACGGCGCCGATGCAATCGCGCGCGCGTTCTTCGACTACCTGAGCTCGCCCGGCGCACGCGCGCTGTTTCGCAGACACGGCTTCGACCTGCCCGGGGACTGACGCCAGCCAGGGGGGACGAGATGGACTGGACCGCACTCTGGCTGTCGCTGCGTCTCGGTGCGTTCACCGTCGTGCTGCTGCTGCCGGTGGGGATCTTCGTCGGGCGCCGTCTGGCCTACAGCGACTTCGCCGCCAAGGGGCTGGTGGAAGCGCTGGTGGCGCTGCCCCTGGTGCTGCCGCCGACGGTGCTGGGCTTCTATCTGCTGACGGTCTTCGGAGCCACCTCGCCCATCGGCGGCATGTGGGAGGCACTCGCCGGAAAACCGCTGGTGTTCAGCTTCGAGGGACTGCTGATCGCCTCGCTCATCGTCAATCTGCCGTTCGCCATCCTGCCCATGCAGCGTGGCTTCGAAGCGATCCCGAGAGAGGTGCGCGAGGCCGCGGCCTGCTGCGGCATGTCGCCCTGGCGGGTGCTCGGCCGCATCGAGCTGCCGCTCGCCTGGCCCGGCGTGCTGACCGCGTCGGTGCTCAGCTTCGCGCACACGCTCGGCGAGTTCGGCGTCGTGCTCATGGTGGGCGGCAACATTCCGGGCGAGACCGAGACCATCTCCATCGCCATCTACGATCGCGTGCAGGCTTTCGACAACGCGGCCGCCGCCGGCATGTCGGCCCTGCTGCTGGGCATATCGGTGGTCACCATCACCCTCACCTTCGTCCTGTCCCGGCGCATCGGGCGACGGCTCGGCTGACGTGAAAGGCCTGCGGCTGGAGCTGCGCCAGGATGCGCCCATTCCCCTGCAGGCGCGCTTCGAGGCCGCGCCCGGCGAGGTGACGGCGCTGGTCGGACCGTCCGGCAGCGGCAAGACCACCGTGCTGCGATCCATTGCCGGTCTCTACCGTCCGCGCGAGGGACGCGTTTCGGTGGATGACGAAGTCTGGTTCGACAGCAGCGACGGCACCTGCGTGCCGCCCCATCGGCGTCGCGCCGGCCTCGTATTCCAGAGCTACGCGCTGTTTCCCCACATGACGGCCATCGACAACGTGATGGCGGCGCTGGATCACCTGCCACCGGGCCAGCGCCGCGCGCGGGCCGCCGAGCTGCTCGCGCTGGTGCATCTGCCGGGGCTCGAAGATCGTCTCCCGGCCAATCTCTCCGGCGGCCAGCAGCAACGGGTCGCCGTCGCCCGCGCGCTCGCCCGCGAGCCGCGCGTGCTGCTGCTCGACGAGCCGTTCTCGGCGGTCGACCGGGAGACCCGCGAACGCCTCTACCGCGAGCTCGCGGCCATGCGCCGGCGGCTGTCCATGCCGTTGGTGCTGGTGACCCACGATCTCAACGAGGCGCTGATGCTGGCCGATAACCTCAGTCTTCTGCACCATGGGCGCACGCTGCAGCACGGCCGGCCCGCCGACGTGCTCGGCCAACCCATCAGCGTGCAGGCCGCGCGCCTGCTCGGCCACCGCAACCTGTTTACCGCCAGCGTGCTCGAGCAACGCCCGGATCTCGGCTTCACCATCATCGACTGGAACGGCCGGCGTCTCGAGGCCGCGTCCCGCCCGCAGTACCGGACCGGCGAGCGGGTGGCGTGGGTGATACCCACCTCCAGGGTCGTGCTGCATCGCCGCGACCGGCCGTCGCGGGGCACCGCCGAGAACCCGGTCTCCGGCGTCATCGTCGAGCACCTGCTGCTCGGCGACACGACCGTCAGCACGCTGCAGGTGGACGACAGCGATGGCGACGCCATCACCTTTCAGGTGCCCTCCCACGTGGCGAGCCGAAACCGCCTTGCAGCCGGCGAGCGGGCCTCGGTATCGCTGCTCGCCGAGGCCATCCATCTCATGCCGCCGGACGCCCCGCCGAGCCCGCCCGCTGCATCCTGAAACGGTGTAAACTCGCCGAATCCGCTCGACAGCCGGCGCGCCGGCTGCCGCGACGCAGCCCGCCAGAGCGCTGCTCGGCCGTCGAAACCGAGCCCGACAACTCACTGACCGGGGGAAAAATAATGAACGCTCGTCAACGGATCACCATCGCCAGCGTGCTGCTGGCACTCGTTGTTGGCAACACGCCGGGGCGCGCCGGGGCAGAGACGACTCTGGAAATGGCCTACATGCCCATCGTGCCGTGCAGCCAGCTGTTCGTCATCGAGGGCATGGGCTGGGCCAAGGAGGCCGGCATCAACCTCAAGCTGACGCGCTTCTCCAACGGCCCCGCCATCGTGCAGGCCATCGCTTCGGGCAAGATGGACACCATGTGCTTCGGCATCGGGCCGGCGATGGTGACCCGCGGCAAGGGCATCGAGCTCAAGGTCATCGGTGCGGGTATCGTCGAGCAGATCGCCGTCATCGCCCAGGGTGATCTGGTCAAGTACTTCGACGAGCAACCGAATTCGGCCGCCGCGCTCAGAGCATTCGCGAAAGACAAGGGGCGCAAGCCGAAGATCGCGAGCTTTCCGAAAGGCTCGGTGCCCGATACCGTCACGCGTCACTGGATCCTGCGCTCCATGGGCATGAATCTCGACGAGGTGGAGCTCGTCGGCATGGGCGCTTCACGGGTTCAGCAGGCGCTGCTCAGCCGCTCGGTGGATGCAGCCGGCATTCTCGAGCCGATACTCACCATCGTCGAGAGCAAGCTCAAGGATGCCAAGGTGGTGGTGCGCGCCAACGAGATGATGCCGGGCCAGCCGGGCTCGACCATCGCCGCGCGCGAGCACATCATTGCCAAGCACCGCGACGCGCTGGTCAAGTACATGGAGCTGCACATCAAGGCGACGAAGCTTCTCATCGAGAATCCCGAGAAGGCGGCGCCGCACGTCGCGGAATTCGTCTCCAAGGGGCTCGTCGACGTCGCGACCATCGAGAAGTCGTTGGAAATCACCGTCATCGAACTTCAAGGCCAATCCCACGGAAATCGTCGAGCAGACCGAGTACATGGCGAATTTCCAGAAAAGCGAGAAGATCAAGACCAAGGTGTCGACCGACGGCCTGTTCGACCTGACGATCTACAGGGATGCGGCCAAGAATGTCGGTAACTGATCCCGCACGCGGCCACCGGGAACAAGGACGTTCGGAACCCTGAAGGCGACGACACGCTACGTACTCTCGGCCTCTGGGCTGGTCGTCTTCCTGCTCTTCTGGGAGAGTGTCGCACGCAGCGGCTTCGTGGAGACCCACCTGCTGCCGCCGCCGAGCACCATCCCGCCGACGCTGCTCTCGGAGATCAAGACCGGCATCTGGCAGTCGATGGTGATCGCGAGCCTGCGCCACTACACCATCGGCTTCGTCGTCGGCTCGTTTCTGGGCGTCACGCTCGGCGTCGCCGTGGCGCTGTTTGCCCGCGTGGAGGCCGGCCAGGCGTGGCTCGCGAGGGTGCTGCGGCCGATTCCGCCGCTCGCCTGGATCCCGTTCGCCATCATCTGGTTCGGAATCACCGAGACCGCGGCCGCTTTCATCATCTCCATCGGCATATTCTGGATCAACTACTTCACGGCGATGGGCGCCGTGCAGGCGGTGGACAAGGATCTCATCGAGGTCGCCAGAGCATTCGGCCATCGATCGTTTCCAGCGCTGCTGCGCAAGGTGATCCTGCCCGGCGCCGCCCCCGGAATCCTGAGCGGGCTGCGTGCCGGCCTCGGCCAGGGCTGGATGACGGTGGTGGCGGCGGAGCTGTTCGGAATCGAAGGCATCGGTCAACGCATGATGGAGGCGTCGGGGCTGCTCGCCACCGAGGTGGTGGTGCTTTACATGTTCTCCATCGCGCTTCTCTACGGCGTCAGCGACTACGTCTTCGTGCTCATTCAACAGCGGATACTGGCATGGCAAAGGTGATCGAGACGCGCGATCTGGCGGTCGCCTTCGGCAAGGGAGACAGCCCCAATATCGTCTTCCGGCACCTGAACATCGCCATCGAGGAAGGCGAGTTCGTGACGCTGGTGGGTGTGTCCGGCGCCGGCAAGTCGACCCTGCTGAGGGTCATCGCCGACCTGATCCCGGCCTACGAGGGCTCGGTCAAGGTCGAGACCGAGCCCGATCCCGGCAGCCGCCCCATCGCCATGGTCTTCCAGGCAGCGCTGCTGATGCCGTGGCGGAAAATCGATGCCAACGTCGCCCTCGGGCTCGAGGGCATCAATGTCCCCGAGGCGCTCAAGAAAGAGCGCGTCGAGCGCACGCTCGCGCTCGTCGGGCTCGGTGACTACGGCGAGCGCTGGCCCTATCAGCTCTCGGGTGGCCAGCGCCAGCGCATCGGCATCGCGCGCGCGCTCGCGGTGGAGCCGGACATTCTGCTCATGGACGAGCCGTTCGGCGCCCTCGACGCCATCACCCGCACGGCGCTGCAGGACGAGCTGCTGCGCATCTGGCGCGAGACCGGCAAGTCGATCCTGTTCGTCACCCACGACATCGAGGAGGCCGTCTACCTGGGCGATCGGGTGCTGCTTCTCGGCGATCAGCCGGCGCACATCGTCGCCGAGTATCCCATCGCTATCGACCGCACCGAGCGGCGCGAGAGCGAAGCGTTTCTGAAGAAGGTCGACGAGGTCAAGGCGGGCCTCGAGAAGGCCATCGCGCTCACCAACAGCGGTGACAGGAGCGCATAGACCATGGCATTGACATTCGACCAGCGTCCGATTTTCGTCATCGGCTCCGAGCGATCGGGGACCACGCTGATCATGGCGGTGCTCGGCTGTCATCCGAACCTCGCCGTGCCGGAGGTCGCCTGGTACTACCCGCGCTTCCGTCCGTATCTGTTCACCTATGGCGACCTGGCGGACGCCGACAACTTCCGCACGCTTTGCCACGAGATGGCGCATGGGCTGAGAACGCCCTACTGGGGCATGAAGGTCAATCCGGCGACCTTCGCCGACGAGATCCTCGAGCGCGCCCTCGCCTTGGAGCAGAGCTTCGCCGGCATCTACGCGGCCATGTTCGCGCGCTACGCCGAGGAAGCCGGCAAGCCGCGCTGGGGCGAGAAGACGCCCTACAACCTCTTTTACGTCGGGGAGATCCTCGAGGATTTTCCCAACGCCCAGTTCGTCTTCATCTACCGCGACGGGCGCGACGCGAGCGCCGAGTTTCTCGACTCGTCTTTCGGACCCACCAATATCTACAGCGCCGCCGAGCTCTGGCGCATGGGTCAGGAGGCGGTCGACCCGTGGCGTAAAAAGCTTTCCGCCGACCAGTGGCTCGACATCGAGTACGAGAGCTTCGTGCGCGATCCCGTGTCGGGGTTGCAACGTCTGTGTGCGTTCATCGGTGAGGACTATGCCGAGGAGATGCTCGCGTTTCACACCACGCCGACCGCCAAGCGGCGCGGCAAGACCAAGGACAACCGGGCCGTCGCCGAGCCGATTTCGCAGAAGCACGTCGGCATCTACCGGAATCTTCTCAGCGTGCGCGATCAGCGCATCTTCGCCTGGGTCGCCGGCGATACGCTCGCCGAGTACGGCTACGGCGACATCGCCGAGCCGTTACCGCTCGGCGACGACGAGGTCGCGTACATGCAGGAGATGGACGGCCGCAACCGCGCGGCGGCCCTCGACGGACCGGGCGGCTGGATCGTCATGGAGAGCTACAACGACTGGCTCGCGGATCAGCGCGAGGCACGGCGCCAGGCGGGTAAGTGGCGCGCGCTGCCCGAGCCGGCGCCCTTCCCCATCGGTCACAAGCACGAGGAGTATCTCTCCGGCATGCGCGCCATGCGCAAGTGGAAGGATCACTTCAGCATCAAGCGCGAGTACTCGCGCGCAAGGGCGCTGCTCTAGCGGGACGCCGTTGGATCGATCCGCGTCGCGCGGCGTCGACCCCGGCCGGCCTAGTCCCGGGCGCCCTCCACCGGGCAGCGCTGGGCGCGCCAGCGGAGCATGCCGCCGGCGAGATTGGCGACCTCCTCGAAGCCCGCCCTGCGCAGCATCAGCGTCGCCTGGGCCGAGCGTCCCCCGGCCCGGCACACCGCGACCACGGGCTTGTCCCTGTCGAGCTCGTCCGCGCGCTCGGTGAGCTGTCCGAGAGGAATGAGCCGGGCGCCCGGTATACGCCCCAACGGCCCTTCGAACTCGCTCGCCTCGCGCACGTCGACGATCTGCGTATCGCGCAGGTGGTCTTCCAGCCACTGGGGCTGAACTTCCCAGACGCCGGCGAAGGTGTAGGTCAAGGGCGCCCAGGTCGGCTCCTCGATTGCGGCGACCTCCCCTTCCGGTTTTCCGCACCTCATGTTGGCCGGCACGGCGATCTCGAGCTTCTTCGGATGGGCGAGACCGAGATTGTCCATGTATCCGGCGAAGTCGTTCTCGTTGAGCTCACCGCCGAGGCGCGGATTGTACTTCTTCTCCTCGGCGACGCTGGTGGCCGTCAAGCCGCGGTAGTCGTGCCCGGGATAGAGCAGGCACTCGTCGGGCAGCGAGAAGATCTGCTCGTGAACCGAGCGATACATGGTCCGCGAATCGCCCTGCTGGAAATCCGTGCGGCCGCAGCCGCGAATGAGCAGACAGTCGCCGGTGAAGGCCCGGCTCGCATCGTCCATCACGAAGGTCATGCAGCCGTTGGTATGCCCCGGCGTTGCGCGGGCTTCCAGATAATGCCGGCCGAACGCGATCTTGTCGCCGTGCTGAAGATACCGGTCGGCGCCCTCGGCGCCGCTCGCCGCCGACAGCGCGATGCGGCTGGCGGTGTGCTGCTTCAATGACCAGGCGCCGGTGACGTGATCGGCATGGATATGGGTCTCGAGGGTGTAGAGGAGCTTCAGATCCAGCTCTTGCAGCAACGCGACGTCGCGGCGCAGCTGCTCGTAGACCGAATCGATGATCACGGCCTCGCGCGTCTCGCTGTCGGCGAGCAGATAGGTGTAGGTCGACGATTCCGGATCGAAGAGCTGACGAAATATGACCATTGATCGCTCCAACCTTTTTTGCGACGACGACCCGCATAGTATGCCGCATCATGAATACCGCAAAACCGGCCCCGGCGGGCCGGCCCGAGCGCACGCGCCGCGCGCCTTCCTCGCAGACGGCGCCAATCGGGTAGAATCGTGGCGCGCCCCGGGAACACCGTGCACGGCAGCCTGCGGCTCCGGAGCGCCGATTCACAGGGGCTCGACCGTATGTTCGTCACTCTGATCAACCCCTACGAGCTCGGCCGTCAGCCGTTCGGGCTCGCCGAGCCCGCCGCCTGGCTGGAACGGGCCGGATTTCGGGTGGACTGCCTGGATCTGTCGCTCGATCGCCTCGACCCCGAGGTGCTGGGCCGCGCCGGCATGGTCGCCGTCTATCTGCCCATGCACACCGCGACGCGCATCGCGCTCGAGGCGCTGCCACGCATCCAGACGCTCGCACCCCAGGCGCACCTGTGCGTCTACGGGCTTTACGCGCCCGTCAACGAGACGCTTTTCCGCGACCTCGGTGTCGGCACCGTGCTCGGCGGCGAGTTCGAGCCCGCGCTGCTGTCCGCCGCCGAGCGCATCCGCGCCGGCGACGGCGCAGAGCAGGTGGAGAACGTGATCAGCCTCGACAAGGTCCGGTTCGTGCCGCCCAATCGCGACGGGCTTCCCGCGCTCACGCGCTACGCGCGTCTCAACCTGCCGGACGGCAGCCAGCGCATGGTCGGATTCGCCGAGGCGAGCCGCGGCTGCAAGCACCTTTGCCGCCACTGCCCGGTGGTTCCGGTGTACCACGGCCGCTTCCGCACCGTGCCCGTGGACGTGGTGATGACCGATATCCGCAACCAGGTCGCGGCCGGCGCGGTGCACATCTCCTTCGGCGATCCCGACTTTCTCAACGGTCCCACCCACGGGCTTCGCGTTGCACGCGCGCTGCACGAGGAGTTCCCGGAGATCACCTACGACGCGACCATCAAGGTCGAGCACATCGTCAAGCACGCCGCGCTGCTCCCCGAGCTCGAGCGCACCGGCTGCCTGTTCATCATCTCCGCGGTCGAGTCCGTCGATGATTTCGTTCTCGATCGCCTCGACAAGAACCACACGCACGCCGACTTCGTGCACGCGCTCGAGCTGGTGAGGCGCACGCGCATCGCGCTTGCGCCGACCTTCGTCGCTTTCACGCCGTGGACGACCCTGGAGGGCTATCGCGAGCTGCTCGCGCAGCTCGTCGAGCTGCGTCTGGTGGAAAGCGTGCCGCCGATCCAGCTTGCCATCCGCCTGCTGGTGCCGCGCGGTTCCTACCTGCTGAAGCTGGCCGATTTTCGCGACTTCGTCGAAGACTTCGACCCGGCCCTGCTCGGTTATCCCTGGAAGCATCCGGATGCGAGGGTGGATACGCTTCACAAGCGGGTGCAATCCCTCGTCGAGCGCTCGGAAAACGAGGGCCGGCCGCGCGCCGAGACCTTCGCCGCCATCTGGACCCTCGCCCACGACGCGCTGGGGATCGAGGTCCCGGCACANNGGCGATCCTATCCCGCACCATTCCGAGCCGTGGTACTGCTGCGCCGAGCCCACCGGCCAGCAGCTCGCGAGCTTCTGAGCGTCCCCGGCGCGAAGGCCAGGCGTTAGAATGCAGGCCCAGTCCCCGCACGCAACGGGCACGCCATCGATGAGCATGCGCATACTCCTGATGTTCCTCGTCTGCATCGGCTCGGCCGCCCTCGCCCACGCCGATGCGCTGCGGTTCACCCTGATGGCCGCGAGCGCCGAGAATCTCGGCAAGCCCCACGACATCGTTCTGTCGCCCGACGGCGCACTTCTCTACGTCGCCGACAACGACAACGATCGCATCGTCGTCCTCGACGCGCGAACGCTCGAGGAGCGCGGCGTGTTCGCCGAGGGCGAGGTGTCGGGCCCCCACGACGTGGTGTTCGACCCGGCGGGACGGCTTCTGGTCGCCGACACGCACAACCACCGCATCGCCATCTACGAGGTCGACGGCAGCGGCGGCCGGCTGGTCGGTGCGCTGCAAGGTCCGATGCGGGCGCCCGAGGGCGTCGGCGTGCACCCCGACGGCCGCGTCTTCGCCACCGGTGCACGCTCCGGAAACCTGGTGGTGTTCGACGGCGAGCGGGTGGTCGCGGAGACGGGCGGTTTCTCCGCGCCCCACGACGTCGAGTTCGATGCCTCGGGACGCGCATGGGTGGCGGATGCATCCAACGATCGCATGGTGCGTCTGAGCGAATCGCTCGACATCGACCGCGTGCTCGAGGGCGCACCGTACGCCTTCAGAGGCCCCCGCTACATGGATTTCGACGCCGAAGGGCGCATGTACGTGGCCGACAAGTACAGCCATCAGATCAAGATCATCGCCGCCGACGGCCGGCTGCTTCAGGTGCTCGGCAGCGGTGAGTCCGGCAAGGGAGCGGGTGCCTTCGATCGCCCCGAGGGCGTCGAGATCCGCGGCGCCGACATATGGTTCTCGGACACGTACAACGACCGGATCGTGCGCTATCGGGTGACGCCCCCGTGACACGGCGCACGCTTGCCCTCACGAAACCAGGAGAGATCGATGACTAAAAAGCGGGTCGTGGTGACCGGCGCCAGCGGATACATCGTGCAGCGCATGTGGCCGGAGCTGACCGAGCGCTATGACGTCGTAGCGCTCGACAGCCGCGATTCCACCAGCAGCGGAGAAAAAGTGCCGGGCATTCGCGTGTGCGATCTCACCGAGAGCGACCGCGATCGCTACCGCGAGCACTTCCAGGGCGCCGACGCGGTCATCCACAGCGCCTTCGTGAGTGCCAGGGGCCTGGACGCGACCACCTGGTCCGACAACAGCACGCCCAAGTTCCAAGCCGAGTATGCAAACGTGGGCATGGCCTACAACGTCTATCAGACCGCCATCGAGGAGAACGTCAAAAGAGTCGTCGTGGCGAGCTCCAACCACGCGGCCGACTACTACGAGCGCCTGATCTGGGCCGACCAGTGGGACTGCGTCACGCCCGACATGCCGCCGAAGTCCGACAACTTCTACGGCTGGGCCAAGATCGCCTACGAGTCGCTCGGCTTCGTGTTCGCCACCGGTAAAGTCGGCGGGCGCAAGCTCGAGGTGGTGCAGCTTCGCATCGGCGGCCCCCGCGACAATGCCGACCTGGAAGGTATCGCCCCGGGCGACATCAAGACCATGCATCGCGGCCTCGGCGCCTACCTGAGCAGGCGCGATCAGGTCCAGCTGTTCGTCAAGAGCATCGAGGCGCCGAACATCGAGGACGAGCACGGCATACCCTTTCAGATCTTCTACGGCGTGAGCGGCAACACGCACAATTTCTGGAGTATCGCCAACGCCCGCAGGGTCATCGGCTACGCGCCCGAGGACGACAGCCAGGTGAACTTCGCGGACCGCATCGCCGAGATCGCGCGAGGATAATGTCGAGATGAGCAACAGGGAACTGGAAGGCAAAACGGCACTGGTCACCGGAGGCTCGCGTGGAATCGGCCGCGCAACCTGTCTGGCGCTGGCCCGGGAAGGCGCGCGCGTCGCGGTCAACTACGTGAGCAATGCGCAGGCCGCCCGCGCAACCGTAGCGGATATCGAGGCCCTCGGTGGCGAAGCCATGATGGTTGAGGCCGACGTTTCCGATCCGGACAGCGTGGCCGGCATGGTGACCGCCGTGGAAAGCGGACTCGGCCCGGTGGATCTGCTGGTGACGAGCGCCGGAATCGCCGAGGCGGAGCATCATTCGCAGATGACGTTCGAGAGCTGGCGACACATGATGTCCGTGAATCTCGACGGCACCTACCTGCCCGTCATGGCAGTCAAGGACGGCATGCTCGACAGGGGTTACGGACGCATCGTGTGCATCGCTTCCATTGCCGGGTTGCGGGCGCGCGGCAGGATGATCACCTACAGCACGTCGAAGGCAGGTGTCATCGCGTTTGCGAGAAGCTGCGCCGAGGCCTTCGGTCCGGCGATCCGCGTGAATTGCCTGGCGCCGGGCTTGATCGAAACCGAGATGGGCGCATCCATGGGTGCGGAGGCCATCAAACGCCTCGCCGACGAGGCCTATCTGAAACGCATCGGGCGACCCGAGGAAATGGCAGAGACCGTGCTGTTCCTGCTCTCGGAGCGCTCGAGCTTCACCACCGGCCAGACCTACGTCGCCGACGGCGGGCGTGCCACGCTGCCCTGACGGGTTTCGACGCAGCCGATCCCGGCGTCAGCGTCCCTTGAACTGCGGCTCGCGCTTCTCCATGAACGCCTGGCGGCCTTCCACGTAATCCTCGCTCGCGAAGCATCGGTCCACGGCGGCCTGGATGGCGTCGAGATCGCGATCGCCCGGATCCCTGGCGAGCTCGGTGAAGACCCGCTTCATGGCGGAAACGGTGAGCGGCGCGTTGGCCGCCACCTTGGCGGCATACTCCTCCACGTGGCGCTCGAGATCGGCGTCGGGCAGCACCGCGTGCACCAGGCCCATCGCCAGGGCCTCGCCGGCGTCGTAGCGTCGCGCGCTCAGGCAGATGTCCCTGGCGTTGGCTACACCGACGACATCCGAGAGACGCTTGATGCTCGCCAGCGAATAGCCGAGCCCGAGCCGCGCTGCCGGCAGGGCAAAGCGCGCACCCTCGGTGCAGAAGCGGATATCGCAGCTGGCGGCGAGCCCGAGGCCCCCGCCGATGCAGTAGCCTCTGATCATGGCGATGGTGGGCTTGGGCGATTCGTAGAGATTCGCGTAGGCGCGCGCGGTGGTGGCATTGTACTGCTTGACCGCCTCGGCGCTGGCGCGCTCGTCCTCGAATTTCGAGATGTCGGCCCCGGAGACGAAGGCCCTGCCGCCGGCGCCGGAGAGCACGATGACGCGGATGTGCGCATCGTCGTTGAAGTCGGCCAGAATCGATTCCGCCGCCTCCCACATCTCCATGGACACGGCGTTGTGCCGCTCGGGGTTGTTGAAAACCATGTGCCCGACGGCGCCCTGTTTGCGCGCCAGCATCTTTTCGCTTGTCGCCATGAGATTCGATCCTGTGTTTTCGTTATCAGTCCGGAACCGGTACGGTGTAGTTGAGCCCCAGCCGTCCGCCATCGACGTAGATGGTCTCGCCGGTCACGTAGCTCGAATCGTCGCTGGCGAGGAAGACGGCCACCGAGGCAACCTCCGAAGGCTCGCCGAGACGGCCGAGCGGCGTTCGCGAGAGCAGCTTTCTGCGCGCCGCGTCGTCGACCATGAGCTGCTTCACCATGTCGGTGGCAATGCTGCCCGGTCCGATCGCGTTGACCCGAATACCCTTGTCGGCGAGCGCCAGGGACATGCTGATCGTGAGCGATTTGACGCCGCCCTTGCAGATCGAGTAGGTGAGGATGTTCGGAAGCGTGATGATCGCCTGTATCGACGACATGTTGATGATCGATCCGCCGCCGCCCTGCGCCACCATCTGTCGGGCCGCGGCCTGCCCGCTCAGGAAGAAGCCCTTCAGATTGACCCGCAGCACGCGATCGTAGTCCTCTTCCTCGAGGTCGAGAATGTCTCCGATGTGCAGGATGGCGGCATTCGAGATCATGACGTCGAGCCGACCGTGGCGCTGCACGGTCTTCTCCACGAGAGAAAACACCTGGGCCTTGTCGCCGACGTCGCAGCCGATGAAGACGGCGTCACCCCCGTCGGCGCGGATTGCCTCGGCCGCCGCCTCGCCTTTCTCGGCATTGATGTCGGCGAGCACGACCCGGGCGCCGTCGCGGGCGAATCGTTGCCCGCATGCGAGGCCGATGCCCTGGGCGCCTCCGGTGATGATGGTGACCTTGTTCTCGACAGACATGGCGCGAATCTCCGCTAGGGATCTGTTTTGACAGGTGTTTCCGCAAAGGCGGAAGGCAACCGGCCGCGGCCAGAATAATACATTTTCGCGGCGCGGCGATAACGGGCGAAGCCGTCGAAGCGCTCGGGCGTTCTCCGCCATTTGATGCGAACGACACGCGCATGTTATGAACGCACATGCAGCGAGCGCGCGGCGGGGACACGGAAAATTCATGAGCAGAGGACGGGAGTTTCTCGAGACGATCTACGCCATCGAGGACAACGCCGAGGTGCGGTCCTTTTACGACGATACGGCCACGCGCTACGACCAGATGCTGCTCTCGGAGATCGGCTACGTGAGCCCGCGGGTGTGCGCGCATGCCATTGCCCCGCACCTCCCGGACAAGCGCGCTCGGCTCATCGACCTCGGCTGCGGCACCGGCCTCGCCGGGCAGGCGCTGGCCGATCTCGGCTACGAGCGCATCGACGGCGTGGATTTCTCCCCCGGTATGCTGGCCGTCGCCAGGGACAGGAACTGCTACTCGAAGCTCGCCATCGCCGATCTCAACGCAGGGCTCGAGATCGAGAGCGCGCGCTACGCCGCCGCGGTCAGCGTCGGCGTCTTCGGTCAGCATGTCGCTCCCGCGGCGCTCGACGAGTCGATGCGCATCGTCGAGCCGGGCGGTCTGGTGTGTTTTTCGGTCAACGAGCGCGCATTCGACGCCTGCGGCTTTCGTGCCAAGGTCGAGGCGCTGAGCGCGTCGGGCCGGGCGGCGACGCTGTCGTTGCGAAAGGAAGCCTACCACGTGCGAGAGGGCATCGACGGATGGGTATGTCTGCTTCGCGTGCACGGACACCAGCAACGGGATTAACGGGGAACTGCTCATGCTGCCTCTCGCCGCCTATGCCGACCGGCTCTCCGTACGCCCCGGTGAGACCATCTCCTTCCAGGTCGCCAACGCCACCGGGCAGCCCGTCACGGCACGCGTGGTGCGGGTCGTCTCGTCGGACGCGAATCCGGCCGGACCCGCAATCCGCGTCGAGGCCGTCGACGCCCGCGTCACGACGCTTGCCGAGCCCGGACCGGCATCGGTGCCGCGCGGATCCTGTGCGCTCGTCGAGGGCCTCGATGCGTGGCTCTCGGGAGCGAGCTTCTCGTTGACCTGCCGCGTGTACGCCACGCAGCTCGCCGCGGGCGGGCAGTCGCTCCTCGCGCGTCTCGACCCGGACGCGAAGCGCGGCTTCGCCCTGATGATCGACGCGCGCGGACGTCTGCTCGGCCGCATGGGCAACGGCGACGGCTTCGAGGAGGTGCAAAGCGAGTCATCGTTGACGGAGCGGCGCTGGTACGTCGTGTGGCTCACCTTCGACGCCGATGCCGGCACGCTCGGCATCGGCTATGCGCCGTTCGGCGCGACGGTGACGGAAAGCGCCGGCATCGCGCTCGGCTCCGCGGCGTCACCGGCCGCGGACGGAGCGCTGCTGATGGCCGCCGCCGATGGGCGCGCGCCGGGCAGCCATTTCAACGGCAAGCTCGAGCGGCCGATGCTCTACGATCGCGCCCTCGGCGAGCAGGAGCTCGCCGCGCTGGCCGCGGGTGATGCACCCGGGGGGGCCGTGGCCTGCTGGGATTTCTCCAGGGAAATCGCCACCAGCCGCATCGTCGACGTGGGACCCGAAGGTCTCCACGGCCGCCTGCTCAACACCCCCGCCCGCGGCATGACCGGCGCCTCCTGGAGCGGTCACGAGATGTGCTACCGCCACGCACCCGACGAGTACGGCGCGATCCATTTCCACGAGGACGACATCGACGACTGCCTGTGGCCGACGGCGTTCGCGTGGACCGTGCCGCAAGGCACGCGCTCGTCGGTGTATGCGCTCATGCTGTCGGCCGGTGACGCCGAGGAGAACGTGCCCTTCCACGTGGTGCCTCCCCGCGGGCGGCCGTCGGCGGATATCGCCGTGCTCGCCTCGACGTTCACCTACACCGTTTATGCCAACCACGCGCGACCGGAGTGGACCGCCGATGCGCAGTGGCAGGCGGCGTGGCGCAGGCAGACGGCGGACTGGGGCGGCTATCCGCACAATCCCGGCGATCATCGCGAGTATGGCCTTTCGACCTACAACTACCACACCGACGGCAGTGGAATTTCCATCGCCTCGTGGCATCGCCCGATGCTCACCGTGCGCCTCGGATATCTCACCTATCCCTACGCCGACATCCGCGCCTCGGGCCTTCGCCACTTCCCCGCGGATTCACATCTGAACGCGTGGCTCGAAGCCAAGGGATACGATTACGACATCATCACGGACTGGGAGCTGCACCACGAGGGCGCCGAGCTGCTCGAGCCTTACCGCGTCGTGCTCACCGGCTCGCATCCCGAGTACCACACGCGCGAGATGATCGACGCGCTCGAGACCTACCGCGACAGCGGCGGCCGCTTCGCCTACCTGGGCGGCAACGGCTTCTACTGGAAGATCGCGCTCTCGCCGGAGAAGGACGGCGTCATCGAGATCCGCCGCGGCGAGGGCGGCATCCGCGCCTGGGCCGCCGAGCCGGGCGAGTACTACAACCAGTTCGACGGCGAGTACGGCGGTCTGTGGCGCCGCAACGGCCGACCGCCGCAGCATCTGTGCGGCGTCGGCTTCACGGCGCAGGGGAATTTTCTCGGCTCCTACTACCGCAAGCGCCCGCAGGCGGCCGATCCGCGGGTGGCGTGGATGTTCGAGGGAATCGACGACGAGGTGTTCGGCGATCACGGCCTGTCCGCCCACGGTGCGGCGGGCTTCGAGCTCGATCGCGCCGACAAGCGCCTGGGAACGCCGGCGCACGCGATCGTCGTCGCGAGCTCCGAGAACCATCCACCGGACGCACCGTGGATCCTGGTGCCCGAGGAAATGCTCACTCACCTGGTCACGTGGCCCGGGGAGCCCGCCAGGGATCTCATTCGCGCCGACATGACGTTCTTCGAGTGCCCCGGCGGCGGCGCCGTGTTCTCGACCGGCTCGATCACCTTCTGCGGCAGCCTGGTGACGAACGGTTTCGACAACGACGTATCGCGTCTGCTCGGCAACGTGCTCGAGCGCTTTCTCGACCCTGCACCGTTTCCCATGCCGACCTAGACGGCCGGCTCGGCGCGGCGCGCTATTTTTCTCTGAAGGCGAGCCCCATGCTCTCGGTCAATGGCGAGAGCATGTAGCTGAGCGCGGTGCGGGCGCCGGTTTTGATGAGCGTGTCGACGGGCATGCCCGGCTGCAGCTGCAGCTCACCGAGCGAGGCGAGCTCCTCCTTCGACACCTCGATGCGCGCCAGGTAGTACGGGGCGCCGCTGTGAGGATCCACCAGCCTGTCCGCCGAAAGATTGATGACCGTGCCGAGGATGATCGGCGTCGAGCGCAGCTTGAAAGCGCTGAGCCGCACGCTTGCCTGCTGGCCGAGAGCCACGTCGTCGATGTCGATGGGGTCGACGCGCGCCTCGACCACCAGGCGGTCGCCGACCGGCACGACCTGGAGAATTTCCTGCGCCGGGGCGATGACGCCGCCCGTCGTCCGAGCCTGCATGCCCATGACGACGCCGTCGCTCGGCGCGCGGATCTCGGTTCGGCGCAGCACGTCCTCGGCCGCGACCAGACGCTCCTCGAGCCCGAAGATGCGCTCCTGGACCTCGCCGAGCTTCGCCGCAACCTCCTCGCGGGCCGACTTCTCCAGCTGCCCGATGCGCAGCCTGGCCTCGCCGATGCTCTGCTCGGCACGCGCCACGTCGGCGGTGAAAAGACCCCTCTCGCCGGCGAGCTCGGCGATCTTGCGCTCGTAGGCGAGCACCTCGTTGCGCGGCACGTTTCCCTGGGCGAGCAGCTTGCGCAGCCCCCGCAGCTCGTCCTCGAGGATGCGCAGCTGACGCTCGCGGGCCACCTGCTGCGCCTTGAGCCCCTCGATCTCCTCGCGAAACTGCGCGATGTTCTGCTCGAGTATCGCAATCTGCCCGTTGAGCGCGTTGCGCCGCGCCGTGAACAGATGGCGCTGTCCCTGCAGCGCCTTGCTCACTTTCGCAATGTGCGCACGAGCGAGCAGCTCGGCCGGAAAGACGATGTCCTCGCGGCCCTCGTGCTCGCTGACGAGACGCGACTGCTCGGCGAGCGCCGCATCGAGCTCGCCGCGCACGATGTCGTACATGGCTCTGGCATGGGTGTCCTCGAGTCGAATGAGCACGTCGCCCTTCGCGACCCTGGCGCCGTCGCGCACCAGGATCTCCTTCACCAGTCCACCTTCGAGATGCTGAACACTCTTGCGGTCGGTCTCGACCACCACGACGCCCGGCGCGATGGCGGCGCTGTCGAGCGACGCGAACGACGCCCAGGTGCCGAAACCGCCGAAGGCTGCGGCGATGATCAGCATGCCCGCCACGATCCACGCGCGCGGATTCGAAGGCGGCGGCGCCTCACGCCGCATCGGCGCGCGCGCCTGCGGAGAAGTCCGTGCGCGCACTACGCCGAGCGCCTCTTGTCGGAGATCGAGACGATGCAGCCCGAGCGCGGGCTCGGAAGCGGCGGCGGCAGGGTGTATCGGGCAATGATCTCGTCGCGCGGCCCGAGCGCCTCCACGTAGCCGTCACTCAGGCACAGAATGCTGTCGACGTCGACGAGAATGTTCGGCCGGTGGGCGATCACGACGAGCGTCTTGCCCTCGCGCCTGAGCCCGCTCATGGTCGCGAGCAGCGCGCGCTCTCCCGGCTGATCGAGATTCGTGTTCGGCTCGTCGAGCACGATGAGCGACGGATCGCCGTAGAGCGCACGGGCGAGACCGATGCGCTGGCGCTGACCGCCCGACAGGGTGTGCCCGTTGGAACCGATGAGGGTGTCGTAACCGCGTGGAAGCCGCAGGATGAAGTCGTGCGCGGCCGCCTTGCGCGCCGCCGCGACAATGGCATCCGCGTCGATGCGGCCGAAGCGCGCGATGTTCTCCGCAACGGTGCCGTCGAAGAGCTTCACTTCCTGGGGCTGGTAGCCGATGTGATTGCCGAGGTCGGTGCGGCTCCACTCGAACACGTCCGCGCCGTCGAGACGCACCGTGCCCTGCGAGGCCCGCCAGACCCCCACCAGCAGCCGCGCCAGGGTCGACTTGCCGGCGGCGGTCGGGCCGATGACGCCGAGCGCGCCTCCGGGGGGCAGCTGCAGGCTCACGCCCTTGAGAATGGGTGATGCGGCGTCGCCGCCGGGAGCCGTCGCGACGACGCGCTCGAGCTGCACGCGTCCCTCGGGTCTCGGCAGACGCATGCCGGGCTTCTCCGCAGGCACCGATTTCAGCAGGGCCTTGAGCCGGTCGAGGGCCGCGCGCGCGGCCACGAAGCCGCGCCAGTTGCCGACCGCGAGCTCGACGGGCGCCAGCGCCCTGCCGAGCAGGATCGCCGCGGCGACCATCGCGCCGGGTGTGATGAGCTGCCGCATGGCGAGATAGGCGCCGATGCCGAGCAGCAGCACCTGCAGGTAGAGCCGGATGAACTTGGTGCCCGCGAGCAGCAGGCCGGCCCGGTCGCTGGCGCGCGCCTGATGACTCACCGCGGCAATTCGATGCTGATACCAGCGCCGGCGAATGCCGCCGAGCATGCCGAGAGCCTTGAGGATCTCGGCGTTGTTGAGACTCGCCTCGGCGAAGTTATTGGCCTCGATGGCGCGCTCCGAGGCGGCCTTCAGGGTGCGGCCGGTCAGCGCTTCATTGAGCAGCGCCAGCGCGAGCAGCACGAGCGCGCCGCCGAGCGACGCCACGCCCAGCCACGGGTGCAGAAGAAAGATGACGGCAATGAAGATCGGCGTCCACGGTGCATCGAGCAGCGCGAGCAGTCCGGCGCCGGTAAGAAAATGGCGAAGCGTGTCGAGATCCTGCAGCGCCTGGGCGCGGGTCGAACCCGGCGCACCGATGCTGCGCTCGAAAACCGCCGCGAACACCCGATCCTTGAGAAGACCTTCGAACCTGACCCCGGTGCGCACCAGCACACGCGCGCGCACGGCCTCGAGGAGGCCGAGAACGAGCAGCATGAAGCCGGCAAGGATGGTCAGCATCAGCAGCGTCGACTCGCTGCGGCTCGAGAGCACGCGGTCGAACACCTGCAGCATGTACAGGGGCACGACCAGCATCAGGAGATTGAGAAAGAAGCTGAATACCGCGGTGGCCGCGAACGCGGAGGCGCACGCGGACAGAGCGCGGCGAATCTCGGAGCTTTTTCTCGTCACGTACCGATACCGTCCCAGGGCACATTCGCCGGCCGAAGGTGGAGGGCCGGAGCAAGCTGCCCTCAGCCGAACAGCTCGCTCGCGTCGGTTACGCCCGAGACGCCCACCACGAGCGCGGAATCGCCCGTGTCGAAGCGGACCAGCGTATCGTTGCCCTGCGCCCGAATGTCGGCGACCGCCATGCCGTCGGTGATCGCCATGCGGTCACTGCCCGGCGTGAAGTCCGCGATGGTGTCCTTGCCCGAGCCCGTGGCAAAGTTGATGATGTCGTTTCCGCCGCCGCTGACGATGAAATCGTTCTCGCCCGTGCTGTCGAGAACGTCGGCGTCGGCGGTGCCGATGAGCGGATTACCGTTCACGGTGACCGTGGCCGTGGCTTCGCCGCCGTTGCCGTCACTGACCGTATAGTCGAACGCGCCCGGCGAGAGCGAATTAGGCCTGAAAAGGATGTCGCCGCCGGCGCTCAGCTCGACGCTTCCGTTGACCGCGTTTCCAACGCGCGTGATGACGAGCGCATCGCCGTCTGCATCGGAGTCGTTTCCGAGCAGCGTCTGCGCGGAGATCACGAAAGCGCCGATGTCGTCGGCGGCGTTGTCGATGCTGATGTTCAGTACGTAGTCACCGGGCATGACGCCGCCGTCGTCGAAGTAGCCGGGAAAGCCCGGATCGTTGTCAAACGCCGAGACCGCCACGTAGTAGGTGCCGCCCGATCCGGCGTCCGTGTACTCCAGGTAGGGATCGAAGGGCGAGCTCGATCCGCCGCCGCCGAGATCCGTCCCTGCATTGTCGCTCTCGGCGAGCACGGCGCCGCTTTCGTCCATCAGGAACAGCTGGGCGTTCATCTGACTACCCGTGACGTAGGCGTGATCGATGTCGAGGATGAGCTTCTCGCCGGCTTGGAGCGTGATGGCGTAGAGGTCCACGTCGTTCGCCGCGGGACCGAAAATGGGGAAACTCCCCGAGATGGTTCCGTGGATCGACACCCGCGGCAGGGCATCGTTGCCGACATCGCTGCTCGGCGCGATGCGGAAGCTCGCGCGATCGATGACCTGAGCGGACGTGGACAACGGAATTCCATTCGGATCGTTCGGCTCGACCTCCTGAATCGGATCGTTGACCATGTCAACGAGCACCGTGTCGCTCTCGGCCACGGGAGGCGCGTTGATCGGGGCGAGCGGCAGCTCGTCGGTGTAGCGGATTTCAAAGCGCTCGAAGCTTTTCACGGTGAGACCGATGGACTTGAAATGGAAGGCGTGCTGCTTCCAGTGTTCTCCCGGCAACGCCAGGAACGCCTCGAAGGCGTCGAAGTCGGCCTGCAGCTCGGCCGTATGCTCGGCGTGAGTCACCTCCAGGACGATCAGATCGTTTCCACGGCCGCCGTGGTAGANNTCGTCGCCGCTACCGGCCCAGATCCAATCGCCGCCGTCACCGCCGTCGATGACGTCGCGACCGCGCCCTGCCCAGATGAAGTCGTTGCCGCCGAGGGCGTCGATCCTGTCGTCGCCGCGGCCGCTGAAGATAAAGTCCCTGCCGGAAGTCCCTGTCAGCTCGTCGTCACCTCTCCGCCACCGGCTCTTGCAGGACATCGTACCGCTCCCCCTTCCGTTCGACACGCGACGGTCGGTTTCAACGCCCCTCGACGTTGCAACCCTTTCCCATCGCCCTTTTGAAAAAATATAGGGAGATGTCGGATCTGTGACGAGTGCACCTTTTTGAACTGTGACCCAGTGTGCATATCGTGCTCAAAAGGAACTTCACATAGGAAATTGCGTCACGCTGATCGCCGGCCGTGACGACCCGCGTTCATATCTTTTCACACCCGCTTGGTCCGCGCATGAGGTATCGACTTCCTAGTCCGGTGCGGGAAAAGCACGCGATTATTTTTTTGCAATTTCGCCATCGCCTGCAGGAGAGACAGCACCGCGCCGGAATCCGTTCCGGCGCGGTGCACGATATGAACGCTCAGCCTGCCGCTGAGCCCGAAGGGGCGAGCACGGAAGATGCAAGCGCCTGGCGCTTGCGCCCGGCGGGCGGCGCGGCGTCCGAGATGGCGAAGTGTCCGCCCACGAACTCGGGGTAAGCCTGCATGCCGCATTCGGCCAGATCGACGCCTTCGAGCTCGTCGCTCTCGCTGACGCGGATGCCGATGGTCGCTCTGAGCGCGAGCCATACCAGCAGGCTCGCCACGAAAACGAATGCGAAGATGGCGGCGATGCCCGCGAGCTGACCGCTAAGCGTCGCTTCCTCGTTGGAGAGCAGCACCGCGAGTATGCCCCAGATGCCGGC
>JABAOD010002149.1_pt1 | contig 28924 bp, 29 predicted proteins | sample 7062151 | NCBI WGS metagenome assembly JABAOD01 (sample SAMN14538626, study PRJNA623070) | marine sediment metagenome | biome: marine biome [ENVO:00000428]; feature: marine pelagic biome [ENVO:01000023]; material: deep marine sediment [ENVO:00002113] | place: India: Gulf of Khambhat ... | reverse complement strand
GAGGCGCATCGCAGTATGTTGCCTGGGCAAAGCACCGAGCTTGGCGGTTACGTGTTCCGCTTCGAGGGCGTGCGTCAGGTCCAGGGGCCAAACTATCAGGCTAGCGAAGGCGAATTTCGCATCTTCCGCAACGGCCGCCTAGTCACGACGCTGCATTCACAAAAAAGAACCTACCTGGTACGAAACATGCCGATGACGGAGGCCGGCATCGATCCAGGCTTCACGCGCGATCTCTATGTCTCGCTGGGAGATCCGCTGGACAACGGCGCCTGGACACTGCGCGTGTATCACAAGCCGTTCGTGCGCTGGATCTGGCTCGGCGCGATTTTCATGGCCTTCGGCGGACTGCTGGCGACCCTCGACCGACGTTACCGCATCGCCGCGCGGCGACGCGAGGCTGCACTCGCCGAATTTTCATCGGTGACGACGGGCGATGGGCGACCTTCATGACGCGCTATATAGTCCCGCTCGCCGTGTTCATCGGCATCGTCGGCTTTCTGGCGGTGGGGCTCAAGCTCGACCCGCGGTTGGTGCCGTTGCCGTTGATCGACAAATCGCTGGAAAACGCGAAATCGTGACACGTCTCGTACTCGTCATCGCGCTGTTGCTGCCGCTGACTACTACGAGTAGTTGGGCGGCCGATATTCCATTCGAGTTTAGCGATCCTGCACAAGAGGAACGTTACAAGGGGCTGATCGAAGAGTTGCGCTGCCTGGTGTGCCAAAACCAGTCGCTCGCCGACTCCAACGCCGATTTGGCGCAAGACCTGCGGCAAGAGGTGTACCGCATGGTACGGGCAGGCGATAGCGATGAGCACATCGTTGACTTCCTGGTCGCACGCTATGGTGATTTCGTGCTTTACCGCCCGCCGGTGAGGCCGAGGACATACCTGCTCTGGTTCGGGCCGGTGGTGCTCTTGTTGCTCGGAATATTCATCGCCAGCCGCTTCATCCGGCGCCGCGCCGTGCAGACGAGTGTGGCGCTCAGCGAGCAGGAGCAGCGCCGGGTCGCCGAGCTGCTCGATACCGGCGACACGAAGGACAAGGCGTCGTGATTGTATTCTGGCTCGGGATTGCGCTCATGGTGGCCATCGCGCTGGCGCTGATCATTCCCGCGCTCAGCGGGCGCACGCGCGTGAGCGCTGTCGCCCGCAAGCAGCTCAACGTTACCCTGCACAAGCAGCGATTCTCCGAGCTCGAAGAAGAGTTGCGCAACGGCACGCTCAGTGCGGATCAGTTCGAGCTTGCACGCGCGGAGCTGCAACGAGATCTGCTGCGCGATACAGGCGGCGAAGACGCAGCACCGTCGGCCCCACCGCCGCAACGGCTGCTCTGGCCAAGCGCGATTGGCGTGGCCGTACCGGCGCTTGCGATCGCTCTTTATTTATTGCTGGGCGAAATCGGTTACGTCAGCACCTCGCCGGCGACGCTTGCCCAGCCGTCGCAACAGTCCGCGGAAATGCACGCCATCGAGCAGATGGTGAGCCAACTCAGCGCGCGTTTGCAGCGCGAGCCTGGAGACGCGGACGGCTGGGTGTTGCTTGGGCGCTCGTATGTGGTGCTGCAACGCTACGGCGAGGCGGCCCTTGCCTACGCGCGCGCCCATGAGCTTAGGGGTGACGATCCGCAACTGCTCGCCGACTATGCAGAAGTCGTGGCCATGGCCAACGGCAACCGCCTCGACGGACAGCCGACAGCATTGGCGTTGCGCGCGCTCGAGCTGCAGCCGAACAACCCGAAGGCGCTTTGGATCGCCGGCGCCGGCGCCATGCAGCGCGGCGAGCGCGAGGTGGGGCTGGGCTACCTGCGGCGCTTGCAAACGCAGCTGCCGCCAAACAGCGAAGCCGCCCGGGTGTTGCAGAATTTTCTTGCCCAGGCGACGGGGGCACCGCCTGCGAGCGCGGCCCCGGCACCAGCCAAACCGCCAGCCCCGAGTGCGCCGCCGCGCACGACCGCGGCTAGCGGCACGCGCCTCGAGGTCAACGTCGCCCTCGACCCGGCATTGGCGGCGCGTGCCGCGCCTGACGACGTGGTATTCATTTTCGCGCAGGCAGCGCAAGGGCCACGCATGCCGCTCGCGATCGTGCGCGCTCAGGCGCAGGCGCTGCCGACGATGGTGACGCTGGACGACTCCCAGGCCATGACACCGGCGATGAAGCTGTCGCAGTTCAAGGAAGTCGTGGTGGGTGCACGCATCTCCAAGAGCGGTGACGCCGCGCCACGAAGCGGCGATCTCGAAGGACGCAGCGCGGTGATCAAGCTCGACGCAACAAGCACCGTTAACGTGACTATCGATCGCGTCTTACCGTGAGACGATGGCCTGCGAACAAGACCGCAGGCGTCTAGTGCCTCGGCGCATGGCTCATCTGTCTATGGGGTGGTCCTTAGTGATGCTAAGAATTATATGAAAAGGTTAGGCCGATGGACTTCAAACTGCTTGCCACCGTGTTTGTTACCGTGTTCCTTGCCGAGATCGCCGACAAGACGCAAATCGCAACATTGCTCTACGCCTCGAACGCACAGGCTAGCAAGCTGACGGTATTTGCCGGCTCGGCGCTGGCGCTGGTTCTGGCCTCGGCGATCGCAGTGTTCGCTGGGGCCATGCTCGCGCATTGGGTGAACGCGAAGGTCATGGCCAAATTGGCGGGCGCGGCGTTCATAGCGGTCGGCTTGTGGATGCTGGTGCGGGGCTAAAGCAAGCAGACGCGCTGGCGCGCGCAATTATGGCGTGCCGAGACCGGCTAGCAGCCCCCACTGACGCACGTATGCGGACGTATCTCTTACGCACAATGAATAACGATTGCAGAGAACATCCATCACAATGTTGATCCGAATCAATGAGAGTTTTTCCCCATTTTTCAGGTAGCTGGCACGTACCCCGGGTGTGGCTCGGGTTTCTGATAAACTCGCCTTTTCTTCGGCGAACAGGAGCCCCGCGTGAACCTCTATCGACGGCTATACGAGCGGCGGGATAACCCCATACGGGTCGGCGTCATCGGCGCCGGCAAGTTTGCGTCGATGTTCTTTACACAGGCGCGCCACACGCCCGGGCTGCACATCATGGGTGTGTGTGATCTCGATGTGGGGCGTGCCCGTGCTGCATTGCAGTGCACGGGCTGGGCGGATGAGCAGATCTCCGCCGCCACGTTTGACGAAGCCAGGCGCAAAGGTGCGAGCTGTCTCACCGAGGACGCAGATGCGCTGATTACCGCCGATGGGCTGGAGGTCATTATCGACGCCACCGGTGACCCGCTCGCGGGTATCCGGCACGCATTGGCCTGCATCGAGGCCCGCCGGCACATTATTATGGTCAACGTCGAGGCCGATGTCCTGGCCGGACCGCTGCTGGCGCGGCGTGCACGTGCGGCCGGCGTGGTATACGCAATGGCCTATGGCGATCAGCCCGCGCTGATCGTCGAGCTGGTCGACTGGGCGCGCGCCACGGGATTCGAGGTCGTCTGCGCCGGCAAAGGTACCAAGTACATGCCGGAGTATCATGCCTCCACACCCGACACCGTTTGGCAGTACTACGGGCTCACGCCCGAGCGCGCCGCGCGCGGCGGTATGAACCCGAAGATGTTCAACTCCTTTCTCGACGGCACCAAGTCGGCCATCGAGATGGCGGCGGTCGCCAATGCCACCGGCCTCACACCACCGGCGCAGGGTTTGCAGTTTCCTCCGTGCAGTGTCGATGCCTTGCCGCAGGTGCTCAAGCCGCGTTCAGAGGGCGGCGTGCTGCAGCAGAAAGGCATGGTCGAAGTGATCTCCTCGCAGAACCGCGACGGCGGTCCGGTCGCGCGCGACCTGCGCTGGGGGGTCTATGTCACCTTCGAGGCTCCGTCTGATTACACGGCGCAGTGCTTTAGCGAGTATGGTCTCGTCACCGATGACAGCGGTCGCTACTCGGCACTCTACCGCCCGTTTCACCTGATCGGGCTTGAACTCGGCATCAGTGTCGCCTTGGCGGCCTTGCAAGGCGAGGCGACCGGTGCAGCCGCGGATTTCGTCGGCGACGTCGTCGCTACCGCCAAGCGCGATTTGGGTGCCGGCGAAGTGCTGGACGGCGAAGGCGGCTACACCGTGTGGGGACGGCTGATGCCGGCGGCTCACTCGCTCGCCTTCGGTGGGTTACCCATCGGTCTTGCCCATGGCGTCAAATTGAAAACGGCGATTGCTGCGAACCAGCCGATCCGCTGGCGCGACGTTGAGGTCGACGAGACCGTGCAAGCCGTGTGCATCCGTCGCGAAATGGAAGCGGCCTTTAGCCCGAAAACCCAAACGCGGGCTGCGCACTAATAACACAAGAGAGAGAATAATGCCGAGATTTGCCGCAAACTTAACCATGTTATACAACGAGATCGATTTTCTCGACCGCTTCGAGGCTGCCGCCCGCGCCGGTTTCAGGGGCGTGGAGTATCTGTTTCCCTATGCCTATGACAAAGAACAGCTTGTCGAACGATTGCAGACACATAACCTGGTGCAGGTGTTGCACAACCTTCCACCGGGGAACTGGAAGGCCGGGGAGCGCGGCATTTGCTGTCATCCGGATCGTGTGACTGAGTTCCAGGAAGGCGTGGGCAAGGCGATCGAGTATGCCACCGCGCTCGGCTGCGAGCAGCTGAACTGTCTCGCCGGCATTACACCGGCGGGCGTGCCGGGAGAGAAGCTGCGCGAGACCTTTGTCAGCAACCTCAAGTTTGCCGCGGCGGCGCTGAAGGAGGCCGGCATCCGGCTTCTGATCGAGCCGATCAATACCCGCGACATCCCCGGTTTCTACCTCAATTACAGTAAGCAGGCCCTAGCGATTATCGAGGATGTCGGCTCTGACAATCTCTACTTGCAGTACGATATCTACCACGCGCAGGTTATGGAGGGCGATCTCACGCGCACGATCGAAGCCCATCTCGATCTGATCAAGCACATGCAGCTCGCCGATAATCCAGGCCGACACGAACCGGGCACCGGCGAGATCAATTATCCGTTTCTGTTCGACACGCTCGACCAGCTCGGCTATCAGGGTTGGATCGGCTGTGAGTACAAGCCGCAAACCACCACACAGGAGGGGCTCGGCTGGATTCGCCCCTATCTCTAAAGAAGCAGACACGAATTAAAGAGGAGGAAAGTATTATGAGCAAAATCGGTTTCATTGGCGTCGGCATCATGGGCCGTCCCATGGCCGGTCATCTACAGAAGGCTGGCCATGAGCTTTTTCTGGTCAAGCATCGCTCGCCTTTGCCCAAGGAGTTGGTCGATGGTGGCGCTGTCGCGTGCGGCTCATGCAAAGAGGTGGCGCAAAAGGCCGCAGTGATCATTACCATGGTGCCCGATACGCCGGACGTGGAAGCGGTGCTCTTCGGCACGAACGGCGTGGCCGAAGGCCTAAGCGCGGGCAAGACGGTGGTCGATATGAGCTCGATTGCACCCGTTGCGACCAAGGCCTTCGCCAAGAAGATCAACGAGCTCGGTTGCGATTATCTCGATGCGCCGGTCTCGGGTGGGGAGGTCGGCGCCAAGAATGCTGCACTTACTATTATGGTGGGCGGCCCGCAGGCGACGTTTGAAAAGATCAAACCGCTGTTCGAGGTCATGGGCAAGAGTATCACGCTGGTCGGGGACAACGGTGCCGGTCAGACCGCCAAGGTGGCGAATCAGATTGTCGTCGCCCTGACCATCGAGGCGGTCAGTGAGGCATTGGTTTTTTCGGCCAAAGCCGGTGTGGACCCCGCGCGCGTGCGCGAGGCGCTGTTGGGGGGGTTCGCTGGGTCACGCATCCTCGAGGTCCATGGCGAGCGCATGATCAAGCGCACCTTCGATCCCGGCTTTCGCATCGAGCTGCACCAGAAGGACCTCAGGCTCGCGCTCGAGGGGGCGCGGGCACTGAACATGAGCCTGCCGAACACCGCTACCACGCAGGAGCTCTTCAACGCCTGCGCCGCCAATGGCTGGGCCAGCATGGACCACTCCACCCTGGTGCGGGCGATCGAGCTGTTAGCGAACCATCCCCTGGCTCGCGGTTAGACGATTCGGGCGCCGCCCTAGTCGTTCGCGCCCAACTTGACGGCCTTTTCCTTGGCCGCTGCCGGCCGGGCGGTCGTGCGGCCCTTGATACAGAGTGCCTCTTCGTTGATCGTCTTGGCCAGCAACTTGACGCAGGCGTAGACCGCGCGCAGGGATGGCGTCGGCGTGTCCGTGAGCTTGCCGAGCTCGACGACTGCGCCCAGTAATGCGTCCGTCTCCAAGGCCTTGCCAGCCTCAACATCCTGTAACATCGAGGTCTTGTGCTTGCCGACCTTCTCGGCGCCCGCGATGCGCTTCTCCAGCGGCACGCGAAACGTGATGCCAAGCTTGAGCGCGATATCCTGGGCCTCGGTCATCATGGTTGCGGCCAACTCACGCGTCAGCGGGTATTGGCAGATGTCCACCAGCGTTGAATGGGTGAGCGCGCTGATCGGGTTGAAGGACAGGTTGCCCCAGGCCTTGAGCCAGATCTCGGAGCGGATGTCCGGCAGGATCGGTGACTTGAATCCGGCGCGGGTAAACATATCCGAGACCAGGCGGATACGATCGGTCTCGGAGCCATCGAGCTCGCCGACCGGGAAGCGGGTGCCCTCGATGTGACGCACGACACCGGGGGCGCTGATCTCGGCGGCCGGGTAGGCAATACAGCCGATGATGCGCTCGGGCTCGATGCTGTCGCCGATCACACCCTCGGGATCGACCGCCTTGATGCGACAACCGTCGTACGCGCCGCCGTGCCTCTGGAAGTACCACCAGGGAATGCCATTTTGCATGGTGACCATCATCGTATGCGGGCTGAAACATCTGCGCAGGTCACGTACGATCGGCGCGATCTGGTGAGCCTTGACCGCGAGAATGACGATGTCCTGCGGCTCGAGATCGCGCAAACTGCTGGTGGCCCTGAACAGTCGGGCGACCTCCTCGCTTCCGTCCCGATTCACGAGCTTCAAGCCATTGCGCTTGATCGCCTCCAGATGCGCACCGCGCGCAATCAGCGTGACGTCCTCGCCTGCCAAAGTGAGCCTCACCCCAAGATAACCACCGATCGCACCGGCGCCAACCACACAGACTTTCATACTGCCTCCCGCGTAATGCTACGAATTATGGGCCGCTGGCCCGCTGCCTGGGCCAGTTTAGCGGGCCGCGAAAAAACCTACGATCCCCATGCATTCTAAAAATGAACGTAAATTGAACAAAATAATTATTTCAATGGTTAGTATTGAACCTTCCAATGCTTGGTGACTCGGGTACAAACCGGGCCTTATATCGATAGAAGCTAATATTGGCGCCGCGTTGCGGCCTTGCCTGCTGCGCTGCTAGGATGCGCTTCATGCGCTTGGCTAGACCCCACTCGCCTCTCCCTGACGCGCAGACGTGCGTGCCTCCCTCGTGTTGTTGTTGCACCTGTAGCATGGGGAACGTCGGGTAGCGTGCTTGTCTGAGCCGGTTCTTCCTCGAAAAAGCCACCTGTTACCCGAAGTTTCCCCTTGATCCCCGGACCCCGGCGTGGCCGTGGGTGCTTGTTTTCGAAATCGAGTCAGAGAGAACGAAGGACAATGGCTTACATCCACATTATTCATGAGAACGACGAATGGACCGCACCGCTGCGCCGAGAGCTCGATCAGCTCAAGCTGCCTTATCGGGAGTGGTTTATCGACCAGGGCCACTTCGATCTGTCGGTGCCACCGCCGCAGGGCGTGTACTACAACCGCATGAGCGCGTCGTCGCACACGCGGGATCACCGTTACGCCGCCGAGTATACGGCGGCGGTGCTGGCATGGCTCGAAGGCCATGGCCGACGGGTGCTCAATACGAGCCGTGCGTTGCAGCTCGAGGTCAGCAAGGTCGCACAACATGCGGCGCTGAACGCGCACGGCCTGCGCACGCCGCGTACCATCGCCGCCGTTGGCCACGAGGAAATCATCCAGGCGGCCCGTACCTTCGACGGCCCCCTCATCACCAAGCACAACCGCGGCGGCAAGGGTTTGGGCGTGAGATTGTTTCGCAGCGTCGACGCGCTCACGGAGTACACGGACAGCACCGAGTTCGAGCAACCCATCGACGGCATCACGTTGGTGCAGGAGTACATCGAAGCGCCGGAACCGTTTATCACGCGTTGCGAATTCGTCGGCCAAGAGTTTCTTTACGCTGTACGTGCCGACACAACGCAGGGATTCCTGTTATGTCCAGCGGACGAATGCCAGGTCGGAGATGCTTACTGTCCGACCGCTACGGCTGCGACGTCGAAGTTTAAGATCGTCCGGGACTTTACGCACCCCGTTCTTGAGCACTATCGGCAGTTTATTGTGGCCAACGGCATCCACATCGCTGGTATCGAGTTTATCCTCGACAAGCAAGGCGAGCTTTACACCTATGACATCAACACCAATACCAACTACAACCCCATCGCCGAAGCTGAAGCGGGTGCCTCAGGCATGCGGGCGGTTGCCGAATATCTGGGCAAGGAACTCTCGTTACATCTGGGCGCGGCTGCCGTCCGGCGTAAGCTTGCAGCCAGTTGACCGAGGGAGCGTCCTACTTAAGGGGGCCGATTTCGCGTAACTCATTCGGCTCGGCCAGGGCCAGGGTGGCGGTGGGTTTGCCGATATAGAAGCCCTGTGCATAATCGGCGCCCAGCTTGCGCAACATGCGCAGGCTTTTCGCATCCTGCACGTATTCGGCGATGGTACGTTTGCCCGTCGTGCGTGCGATCTGCACAATCGATCTGACCATGGACTGGTCGATCGAGTCTTTAGAGATATTCTCGATGAAGCTGCCCTCGATCTTGATGTAATCGACCGGCAAACGCTTGATGTACGTGAGCGAGCTGAAGCCGGCACCAAAGTCATCAAGCGCAAACCTGCAGCCGAGATCCATCAGCTCACGCATACGCCGATTGGCGCTGTCGAGATAGCGGATGGCAACCTGCTCCGTGATCTCGAAGACGATGCACGAGGGCGGCAGACCATTCTCCCTCAGACTGTCCCTTACGCAGCGCACGAGCTGCGGATCTTCGAACACGTGCCCGGAAAGATTGACGCAAAACGTGATATCCCTGCCGTTATGGCGAAAACCCGCGAGCGCCCTGGCCGCATTGCGGATTACCCAACGATCGATATCCAGCATTAATCCAAAACGTTCTGCGACCGGGAGGAATGCGCCAGGGGAACGCACCGCCTTACCATCATCTGGCAGTCGTAGCAGCACTTCGAACAGCTCCGGCTCGCCGTTGATCATGTTGATGATGGGCTGGTAGTGAAGTACGAAATAGTCGTGCTCGATCGCTTGCCTTATCTTCTGCGACCAGCCTATGTACGCCATCATCTGGTCTGTGTCACCGTTGCTCCCGGCAAAAAGACTAAAGCAATTGCGCCCGCTCGACTTTGCTTCATAACAAGCCATGTCTGCCTGGGCCAGCAGCTCATCGGGCGTAAATCGATCAGAGTCAATAATCGTGACCCCCACGCTGCAGCAGATACTGAAGATCTGCCCACCTTCGAGGAAGTGCAGGTCTTGCAGCGCCCGGATGATCGAGCGGGCCAGGTCCGCCGCATCTGTGGCCGTTACATCGCGCGCAAGAATGGTGAACTCGTCGCCCCCGAAGCGACAGATGATGTCTTTCTGCGGCACCGTCCCGCGAAGCCTGTCCGCCACCTGTGCCAACATACGATCCCCGGCTGCGTGACCCAGGGTATCGTTTACCAGCTTGAACTGGTCGAGATCGACGAAAAGCAAGGCGCTGCTGCCGCCGTTCCAGCCTATGTCGGTGGCCTCGTGCTCGAGCACACGCGTAAAGCAATGCCGGTTCAAGAGACCTGTGAGCTGATCGTGGTCTGCCAGATGTCGCAGAGTTTCGTCACGCGCTTTGAGTGCATTGATGGTCGTGTTGAGCGCACTGCTGANNATCTCTTTGTGGCCCACGTTATCTACATTCACGTTCACGTCGCCAGCGGCAAGACGCGCGAGCGGTTTCTGCAGATCCGACAGCGGCATCAATGCGCGTGTAAGGACTTTCCTTGCGGCGAAAACGAAGAACAACAGCAACAAGATGATTATGCCGCTGCCGATAGCGATATTCTTGACCAGTTGGCCACGATATTGACGGAAGTCGAGGCCCACCTCGAGGAAGCCGATGAGCTTGAGCTTCTCTTTCGAATTCTCGTCCAGACTGAACCCAAAAAGTCCGTCGGACTGAATCGACCTAATCCACAAGGGTGCGCTTGCACGCATCAGAAATCCGCTCGTGCTGGGTTTTTCAAACAGGTGCGATCGATCGCTACCCTGCATCGTGCGTAGTGCCTGTAGCTGTGTCTCGTTCAGGCGCGGGACCTTCTGGTACGCCATAGCGTCGGCACCATACTCGGCAAGAACCGTCTCGCCGTCGGCAGCGTAGTAGCGTACAAAAGCAATCTCGGGGAACTCGCTGACGTGCTTCTGCACGTTCAGGATTGTCGCCGGATCGGCCGAAACGTAAAGCGGTGTCCCTAGCTCATCGAGCTTAGTCAGCCATTGGGCTGCCTGCTTTTGAAAATAACCTTCACTGACCCGCGCCGATGTCCACCACACTACGCCGACGGCCAATAGACATATGAGTATGCCTAAGACGAGCTGCAAAACCTGAATGTGCCCAACGAGGCTGCGCTGCGTTTTGCCACGCCGTGCCGCAAGATCCGATACGAATGCGAGCGCGCTTGAACGTGTGGTTTGGAGGCGTTCCCCGAGCTGGTCCATAACAGCTTGCGGCACCCGATGCCGCCAATGGTTCCACGCGGTGAGCGCGCGTTCACGGTTCATATATTAGCTGCCTGTATTTCGCCGGTATTATTAGACCCAATCGCTTCGCCATGCGGCCGTTGACGTCGAGCTGCATCTCAGCAAGCGGCACCACGTCAGCACCTGGAATCTCAGGTTGCCCGTAAGCCTGTTGCAACCGTGCGAGCACCTGGGCAGCCACATCCGACTCCCGCCCTCGAATACTGATCAATCCGCCTATATTAAGCAATGATGGGCTAAAGACCAGCACTTGCTTGCTGTGTCTGACACTGTAGGAAAGCGTCGCTCGGATCACCCCGGTACTGAGAACGCGATTATCCGGCAACAGCCAAAGGCCCTGAACCTCAGGGGCAAGGCCTTTGAAGGTATACAGTGTCTCTTTGTCAGAGTGGACCTCACTGTGGACTAGTTCGATGCCATAGTTCTGGGCCGCTTCGCGCGCTTCAGCCACAATATGCCCTTGGTTGGCACCGGTCAGCATCGCTACCCGTCGAAGGGTGGGATCCAAGTCTTTCCAAACGCGGAAGGACTCCGAGAAGCGCGGCAACATACTCACGCCCTTCATCCAGTCGGTCACCAGATCATAATCCGCATAGTTGAACACCTGACAAAAAATCACCTGCTTACCCACCAGCGCGCGTGCGGCGCGCGCTGCCACCAGACCGATCGCAACGACTTGCTCGTGGTCGGATCCTTGAATTTCATCGATCGCCTTGCTGGTGTCGGCAACATTTCTGTTGAGCTGGTAGATCGTTGTTCGCTCTGCCAGGCGTCGGTTCAGCTCATTGGCGACTTCCATGTAGGCGGGAATGTCTGCGCTGACGAGTATGGCGACCGTCGGCAAGAGTTGCACGGGCATGCGCTCAGGTTCAGGCTCAGGCTCGCGCTTGGGCTCGGCGACCGTAGCAGGGGCGGTCTGCGCGGGCGCTTGTTGCTTCGGTTCGGCCGCCGGCTGGGGCACACGGCTTGGCACAGGTTGCGCCGGAGGCTTTTCTACGGCAGGTTGGGTCTGCGCCGCGGACGGTGAAACAGGTTCGTGTTCCACGACCACCTTGGCCACGCTGCAAGCGGCCAAGAGAGCACACGCGCACACGACGGCCACAAGATTCGCCACACGGTCGCGGCGGACATCGTTCGGCGAGCTCGCGCCGTCAAAAACGTGGCATTGTGTCGCTGTACATCCAGGTTTCATGCTTTTGACCGCTCCAACCGCAAGGGAATGCGCGCTATCACTGCTTAAGTGACATGCACCTTCGTGACGTCCCCTCGTTCAGAGTCGTGGTCGCTTGCAGACACGACAACACAGCACACAACAACCATCACGGCGCCAGTAACCTCTGTGGCGGAATAGACCACCCGTACTCCGCGGAAGCCTCGGAGTCGGCAACTACGCTGGAACCTATTTAGTACCCTGGCTAGTTTTCTTGTCCGGGTCGGGGATCGGTACCGCCTTACGGCAGGTTTGTTCTTCCCACCAAATCTTACATAGTCAGAGCTGGAGACCGCCTTAGTGTAAAGCTCTCCGTTATGGACTAACAGTCCCCCGGATAATCCGCTACAAAGGACCGATAAACGGTGGTTTTTGCGCTGACGGCGTCCCTGCCTCGCGTTTGTGCCTTGCAACAAAGAGGATGCCTGCCGAGACGGCACCGCCGATATTCTTATGCAATCTCATCAAAGCTGCGCCGCGTGAAGATGCAGTCGATCAACGCTCGTCGTCAGCCGCCCTGCGACGGGGCCGGGTGATAGCCCGGACCGACCACCGGCGGGCGCTCAGGGAGGATGGTTTGATCGACGTCGGAGCGAAAACTCTTGCTGTAGGTTGCAATGACACGCTTGTCGTCGGGATCGAGCAAGCGCAGCTCAACTTTGTAATCGCGATTGGCCTTCACACCCCGCACCGGTGGGGTTCGAAAGACATACTGCCGGCGACCCCACTTGGCGGTGTGGCGAACAACGATGGGCTCGCCGCCGTTTGGGTCTTCGAACGCCGCTTCCAAGATCGTACCTTCAGGGATGCGGCGCACGGGTTTCACCACGAAACCGTAGTCCGCCTGCGCCAGACGATAATTAAAGACAAAACCGCCGCCGATAAACTCGAAATAGGGCCGATCGTCGCTTTCGCCCCCGGAGCAGCTGGCCAGCAGGATGGCCAAAGTTCCGCTTAATAACTTGACCGCACGCATTTGAGACCGGCTACGAGTTTGGCAAAGGCCTAGTTTACAATCTCACGGGTCGGGTGGGCGAGCGACCCGTGAGTCGGCGGCGCTGCGTCACGTCGTAACCATCCAACAAGAGCTAAGATGCGATGGGCCAGTTTGGAATCGGACAGAGTGTGCGGCGCGTGGAGGATATACGACTCCTCACCGGACACGGGCAATACACCGACGACATCGATGTACCTGGAGCGGCGCACGCGCTATTCATTCGCTCGCCGTATGCCTACGCGCGCGTACAATCGATCGACACCGATGCCGCGCGCGCTTTGCCCGGCATCCTTGCCATCTACACGGCCGCAGACATTAGGGCTGCCGGACTTGGTACCATTCCCTGCCTCATCCCGCTCAAGCAAAGTAACGGCGAGCCATTAGTGACGCCGCCGCGGCCACTCCTGGCCGACGGTGTCGTGCGCCATGTCGGCGAGGCCGTGGCCATGGTCGTCGCCGAAAACTTGGGTGTCGCACGCGCCGCTGCTGAGCTCGTCGCGGTGGACTACGAAGATCTGGACGCAATCGTCGACACTGGCACCGCCACCGAAGCGGGTGTCGCGCAAGTCTGGCCGCAGGCCCCAAGGAACGTCTGCTTCCATTGGCAAAAGGGCAATCGAGCCGACACTGACGCCACCTTCAAAAGGGCAGCGCGTGTCGTGAAACATAAGATCGTCAACAACCGCGTCATCGTCAATCCCATCGAGCCGCGCGCAGCGCTGGGCGCGTGGGATGGCAAGCGTTTTCGTTTGCACACACCTTCGCAGGGGCCACACATGCTGCGCGACCAACTCGCGGAGCACATCTTCAAGCTGCCGGCCGAAACATTTCACGTCATCACCACCGACGTCGGTGGGAGCTTCGGGATGAAAATCTTTCTTTACCCGGAACAGGCGCTGGTGTTGTTCGCGGCGCGTGCGCTCAATCGTGCCGTCAGGTGGAAGGGCGAGCGCACGGCTGATGACTTTGTCTCCGACACCCAAGGTCGTGACCACGTGACCGAGGCCGAGCTCGCCCTGGATAGCACCGGCAAGTTCCTAGGGTTGCGCGTGCGCACGATCGCCAACATGGGGGCCTATCTATCCAACTTCGCACCCTATATCCCGACCGACCTGTACGCCGTCATGCTGCCTGGGGTCTATACCCTCCCCGCTGTGCATGCAGAAGTGACAGGGGTATTCACAAACACGGCCCCGGTGGACGCCTACCGTGGCGCTGGGCGGCCCGAAGCGACCTATCTGCTCGAACGGCTGGTCGATGCCGCCGGGCGCGAGACCGGGCTGGGTCCCGTGGAGATTCGCCAACGCAACTTTATCGCCCCCGACGTCCTGCCCTACCGCACCCCCATGCGGCTCGAGTACGACAGCGGCAATTTCGCAGGCACCATGGATATGGCGCTGGCGCAGGCAGATTGGTTCGGCTTCGCCGAGCGCAAACGGCAGGCGCGGACCGTGAATCGGTTGCGCGGAATCGGGCTCGCGTACTACATCGAGGCCTGTGGTGGCGAAATCGGCGAGTCGGCCGAGGTGCGCATTGATGAAAATGCCGGTGTCAGCGTGCTCATCGGCAGCCAGTCGAACGGCCAGGGCCACGAGACCGCGCTCGCACAAGTGGTCGCCGATCGGCTCGGTGTCCCGATCAAGCAGGTTCGGGTGGTGCAAGGCGATACCGACCTCATTGCGACAGGCACCGGCACCGGCGGTTCGCGCGGATTGCCCGTGGGCGGCGTGGCCTGTCAGCGCGCGGCCGACGCGGTCATCGAAAAGGCCCGCCGTATTGCCGCCGACATGCTTGAAGCAGCCACGGCCGACATCCAGTACGGGGATGGGGCGTTCGAGATCGCTGGCACGGATCGGCGTCTTGCGCTCGCCGATGTGGCGGCCGCCGCGCGTGATGCACGCTACAGCGGCGCAGGCGAGGAAGCGGGTCTGTCGGGCTCAGCAAGCTTCGAACCCAAGGTACGCACCTTCCCGAACGGCTGTCATGTCTGTGAGGTGGAGATCGATCCTGAGACGGGTGGCACACGTGTCGTGCGCTACACCGTGGCCGATGATTTCGGCACCGTCGTGAATCCGCTGCTGCTCGCCGGGCAGGTCCATGGCGGCGTCGGCCAAGGGATCGGCCAGGCGCTGCTCGAGCGCTGCGTGTATGACATAGAGAGCGGCCAGCTCCTCACCGGCTCGTTTATGGACTACGGTCTGCCGCGCGCCGACGACATACCCTTTATCGAGCTGATACTGAACGAGGCCGAGCCTTGCAAAACTAACCCGCTTGGCATCAAAGGCGCCGGCGAGGCCGGTGCAGTGGGCGCGCCTGCGGCCGTGGTCAACGCTGTCATCGACGCCCTGTCCGACTACGGCATCACCCATTTGGACATGCCGGTCACCCCCGAGCGCATTTGGCGGGCGCTAAACCAGAGATAGCGAGACCTGAATTCACCCTCAGAATGCCTGCCCCGTGGATTCACCCTTGACGGGATCGAGGGGCTTGTAATATATACTACGTAGATGTAGTATTCGCTACATGAACGATCGCAAGTGGTTGATTTTCATTATTAGTCTGCCGGGGCAGAGCGGCACCCCGCGGATGCGGGTCTGGCGAGCTCTGAAAGCGCGCGGTGCTGGCATATTGCGCGATGGCGTCTACATCCTGCCCGGATCAGGGGCCCATGAGCAGTTGTTACAGGAACAAGCGCAGGACGTGTACGACGCCGGCGGCGCCGCCTATATCCTTCACTATCAGGCTCCGCAACCCAGCGAAGCGGCGCACTTCGCGGCCTTCTTCAACCGGGCGGCAGACTATGCGCAATGGACGGACAAGGCTGCGGCACTTCGTGCTCGACTGACAACCCTTGGCGAGCCCGAGATACGACGCCAGGAAGCGCAGCTGCGTCGGGAGTTCGACTCCATCGTTGCCACAGACTACTTTCCCGGCGAACCCAAGGAGCGGGCCGTCGCAACTCTGGCCGAGGTCACGGCCGCGGTCAACGCACGTTTCTCGCCCGATGAACCCACCGGGGCACTGGCATCCATTCAGCCTCAGCTACCGCAGAATTATCAACGGCGATGCTGGGCAACTCGGGAAAGTCTCTGGGTCGATCGCGTGGCGTCGGCCTGGCTGATACGCCGCTTCATTGACCCGAAGGCCCGGTTCATTTGGCTTAAGCACCCCAAAGATTGCCCGCCCGAGGCCATCGGTTTCGATTTTGACGGGGCCACATTCAGCCATGTCGAAAATTATGTCACGTTCGAAGTGCTGGTCCACAGCTTCGGTCTGCTGAGCGACCCCGCCCTCATCAGAGTGGGCGCACTCGTCCACTATCTGGACGTGGGGGGTTTACCAGTCCCAGAGGCGGCTGGCTTCCTCACGATGTTGGCAGGCATTAAAGATCAATGCCCCAATGACGATGCCCTGCTCGATGCCAGTAGTGCACTCTTAGATCATCTCTACGCCGGATACTCGACGAACGGCGCATGACGAGATCAAGCATGTTAGAACGCGCGCCGGATACGCATGAGGGTGCAGTGGACGTCGCAGGGCCGGCTCAACCCGCAGCCGTCAGTTTTGCCGAGGCGTTTCGCTTCTGGCTCAAGCTGGGCTTCATCAGCTTCGGCGGTCCAGCCGGACAGATCAGCGTCATGCATCAGGAGTTGGTCGAGCGTCGACGCTGGATCTCGGAACACCGCTTCCTGCACGCGCTTAATTACACGATGATGCTTCCTGGCCCCGAAGCTCAACAGCTCGCAACCTACATCGGCTGGCTCCTGCATGGAACTCTTGGTGGCATCACCGCCGGTGTGCTTTTTGTGCTGCCGTCGTTTTTCATACTGGTCGCGCTTACCTGGATCTATCTCGTATTCGGTGAGGTCCCTACCGTTGCCGGTGTACTGTACGGCATCAAACCGGCGGTGACGGCGATTGTCTTGTTCGCCGCTTATCGCATCGGCTCCAGGGCGTTGCGCAACGCAGTCTTGTGGGCCGTCGCGGCCGCGGCCTTCGTCGCTATCTTCGCCCTCAATGTGCCGTTTCCGTACATCGTGCTCGCCGCCGCCGCCATCGGTTATGTCGGCGGGCGCGTGGCACCTAAGAAATTCACGAGCGGCGGTGCCCACGCGGCAGCAAGCAGCTCTTACGGGCCCGCGCTCATCGATGACGACACACCACCGCCGCCGCATGCACGCCGCCGTTGGTCAAGGATGCTGGCCTTCGGCGCCGCCGGCATTGGTCTATGGATCCTTTTCATGTTGTTCCTCCTGGTAACGCAGGGTTGGGACGGCACGCTCACCCGCATGGCCTGGTTCTTCACCAAGGCCGCGCTCGTCACCTTCGGCGGGGCCTACGCAGTGTTGCCCTATGTGTATCAAGGCGGTGTCGAGACATATCAGTGGCTCACCGGCCTGCAAATGATCGATGGACTGGCGCTGGGCGAAACCACACCCGGTCCGCTGATCATGATCGTGACCTTCGTCGGCTTTGTTGGGGGTTGGACCAAGGCTCTATTGGGTGCCGATACGCTCGTTCTCGCCGGCCTCACTGGCGCAGCGGTGGCCACCCTTTTCACCTTCCTGCCCTCCTTCCTTTTTATTCTCATCGGCGGACCGGCGGTCGAGGCTACCCGGCACGAGATCAAATTTACCGCACCGCTGACGGCCATCACCGCCGCTGTCGTCGGTGTCGTCCTGAACCTGGCGCTATTTTTTGCCGGGCACGTGCTCTGGCCAGAGGCATCAACGGCGGCACCTTTCGGCGGACGTTTTGATTGGTTCTCGTTGCTGATCAGCGCCGGTGCCTTCGCCGCGCTGTGGCGATTTAGAACAGGGATCATCCCGGTGATCGGCGCCTGTGCGCTGATCGGTCTTGTCTACTACTTGGCGTTATAGTCGCCAGTAAGCACCTAACACGGGGGTGTCATCATGAACGACGCTATTTCACCGATCGAGTTGCAGCGACTTCTCGATACAGGGGCAAGAATAAAAGTGTACGACGTGCGCAAGATCCACGACCGGGTCGATGTCGAGTATCCGGTGCCAACGGCGCAGTGGCGCGATCCAGACAAAGTCCCGCAGTGGTATCGCGACGTCGGCGATGCCGACGAGGTCATCGTATTCTGCGTGCATGGCCACCAGGTGAGCCGCTCGACGCGGGATATATTGCGCGAGCACGGCGTCCGCGCGCGCATTCTCGAGGGCGGGATCGAGGCCTGGGTCGACTACGCGAGATCACGAAAGCCCGCGCCCTCGGGCGCGCCCTAATGGAATCCCTGGCAGAGCGCGCGAAATGCACGGTAGCCGAATTTTGTGCGGCCATCGCCGGTGATCAGCCCCACTGAGCGCAGATCCGCGACGAACTTTCCGGAATAGGCCTGAGTACGTGACGGTGAAACGCTCGCTCGAAGTTCCACTGGTTCGCTGACAGGTAACGTCGCCTCAGGCTACCCCATGTCTTTCTCAATGCCTCACGGAAGCTTGGTTGTCATGCATGTTAAACGCCATGTGCCGTCAAGATAGCTTCGGCGAGCGGATTTGCCTTTCTTCCGGCACGTTATCGAACCACGGAGGACATGAGCAGGTGCAGGCAAGACCCTCTGTCCGGGCGCGTGACAGCGGGAACATCGAGTCGATTCTCGCTGTATGTGCGCCTTTGCCGCGCTACAATAGACAGTCGCATACTTAAGGTTACGCAGCCATGGATTCCAACAAACTGGTCGAATACGACGAGAAGTTAAACCGCTACCTGCGGCTCAACACCTTCCCCGTGGCGGTGAGGTTTCTGCGAAGCTGGGAGGAGATGCCCGAACGCGCGAAGCGTCCGTCAAGGGACATGAATAACCGTTTTACGACCTGCCAGGCAATCGCAATGTCGCGGCGCTACGGCTGGGTGCTGGCGCTCGGGCGCGAGGACAGTAGCTGCGTCCTTGGCGCCATGGCGCTTGGACTGGAGAAGCGTCTGTCACACTATACCGAGGGCAATCTCTGCATAAATCTCTATACCGACAATCTCAAGGCGGGTCGCCTCAGCGAAGAAAGCGTGCCGCGACTTCCCGAGGGAAAATATGTCGGTGTAGTAACCGCGCCGCTTCAGCGCACGAGCTTCGAGCCCGATTCGATCGTGATCTACGGCAACGGCGCCCAGATTATGCGCCTCGGCCAGGCCTACCTGTGGAAGCGTGGCGGTACGTTGAAGAGTGAGTTTCGCGGCCGCATCGATTGTGCCGATGTCGCTATTGCCCCCATGATCAAGGGGGAACCGCAGATGATCGTCCCGTGCAGCGGTGATCGCATCTTCGGGCAGGCCCAGGACCACGAGCTGGCCTTTGGCTTTCCGTTCTTTCTGTTGGAAGAGATCCTTAAAGGCCTTGAGGCAACCCATAAGGTGGGAACCCGCTATCCCGTCACCAACTGGCTGAGCTACACTGCCGGCTTCCCGCCATCGTACGAGGAATATCGGCAAATGCTCGACCGCATGGGCCCGCCGGCTAAGGACTGAGAGGCGGCGCCAGATCTGCCAGGTGGCGTTGAGGTTGTTGGCGAACAGACTGGTGCGTACAGGCTATTACAAGCCCGGTCACGGCAATCGCGGCCTAATGGCGGTGCTGCCGCTCATCTTTGGGCTGGCACTGTTGCTCGCCCCGGCGCTCGCACACGGATACCGGCACCATACGTCCAAGATCCACTACCGCGAGTACTCGACCGAGGTATTCGAGCAGGCCCGGCGCGACGGCAAGCCAATCTTCATTCTCATCAGTGCCGTCTGGTGCTACTGGTGCAAGTACTTTGACGCAAATACGCTCGAGACAGAGGAGGTTTCGAGCTATCTGAACCGGCATTGGTTGAACGTCTTTGTCGATTCCGACGCCCGTGCCGACCTGACGCGCAAGTATGTCCGTGGCTGGCCGATGACCGTTTTGCTGCATCCTGACGGCCGGGTGCAGCTGTCCTTCCCGGGCGCACTCAAGAAGCAAGACTTCCTCGATATCGTCAAGCGCGTTGAGGCCGAGATCCGCAGTGGAGTATCCGCGCCGGCGCCGGCCCCACCCGTGCTCGCTGCGCCGCTGCCGGTGACGACGGCGGCATATCGCCAGCTCGACACGGCGCTGGCGCGCTACCCCGAGGAGCATGCAGACCCGCTTCACGGCGGCTTCGGTAGTGGACGCAAGTTTCCCCATCCGCAGTTGCTCACCTATCTCCTCAGCCAGCAGGCGGCGGTACCTGATCCCGAGCGCCTGACACTCATCGAGAAAACTCTCGATGCAATACTCAGCAGCCTGCACGATCCGATGGCGGGCGGGTTCTTCCGCTACGCCGAGCGCCGGGACTGGAGCGAGGCACATACAGAGAAGATGCTGCATGTGAACGCGGGGCTTGCGCTCGTGTTCGCCAAGGCCTACGAAGTCTCAGGTGCGCCGCGCTACGCACAGGCCGCTGACGCAACCCTCGCCTTCCTAGTTGGCATGCTTTACGATGCCGAGGCTGGCGGGTTTTACGGAAGCCAGACGGCCGATCCGGCCTATTACCGGCGCACGCCGCAAGCGCGTCGGGGGCTCAAGGCGCCCGAGGTGAACCGCGACAAGATCACCGCCTGGAACGCCGAAGCGATCCTGGCGTTGCTCACCCTCGGCGAGCGCAACCAGCGCCGGGATTTGACGGACGCCGCGCAGCGCTCGCTAGAATTCATGCGCATGCGTCTGCTCAGCGACAAGGGGATGTATCACATCTACCAGGCGACGGCGAAGCGCGGCGCAGTGCGAGGTCAATTGGAGGCCAACGCCTGGGCGGCGCTTGCGTTCCTCGAAGGGTACCGGATATCAGGCAAGGACATCTATCGCCAGGCAGGCGAGCGCGTGCTTGACTACGCACTGACACAGCTCTTCGACCGGCAGCGCGGCGGATTCATCGCCTGGAATAACCCCGATCAGGCTGGGCGCAGCGCCCGCACCGAAGAGCTTCCGCTAGCGGCGAATGGGCTGATGGCGCAGGCGCTGCTGACCGCGTATCGCCTGAACGGGCGCCCAACGTACCGCGACGCCGCTCGGCAAACGCTCGCCATGCTCGGCGGACAGATGAAGGCGCGCTTGCTCGAGGAGCTTGACGTGCCTCCGGCGCTCGTGGCGGAGATGGTCTATACGCTCACGGCGTATGGCAACCTCCTTAAGCAAACGCCGAGTGCAAGACAAGGAAAGGCACAGTGATCCGCGCGCTTGCGATGGTGGTCGAGCGGCGAAAACCGCGGCACTCAGCTCGCTGCCTTAAGCACGGCAACACAAAACAAAAGCCAGGCGATGATAAAAGCCACGCCACCAAGCGGGGTGATCGCACCAAGCCAACGTATTCCGCTTACGCTCAAGACATAGAGGCTGCCGGAAAACAACACGATACCCGCCAGCATCGTCCAGCCCGCCCACTTCAGGTGNNGCGATCAGGCCTAACGCATGAAACAGGTGATACTGAATGGCGGTATGGTAGATCGCCATCGTGTCGCTCGACAGGCGTGTCTTCAGTGCATGCGCACCAAAAGCCCCTAACACGACCACCAGAGCGGCGTTGGCCCCACCGAGAAATAGAAAAAGCTTTGCTATGACAGACATCCGCTCTTACTCCAACGTCATGATGCGGCACGGCTCTAGGCTTGAGCAAGCGTGTATTCCGTTTTGGCGGCACTGCACCTGCACCTACCCAAACGCGTTAGCTTGACGTCGCCTCGCTGTTGCAGTCTAATATTTAACTATATGGTTAATTATAGTAAGGGACAGCTCGATGCGGTGTTCTCGGCTCTGGCCGACCCGACACGCCGCGCCATCCTGGCGCAATTGGAACGTGGCGANNCGTGGCGAGCACCTCGTCACCGATATCGCTCAGCCCTTTAACATGTCGCTGCCCGCCGTGTCGAAGCATCTTACGGTATTAGAACACGCCGGACTTGTGGTGCGCCGAAAGGCGGGTCGTGAGGTGCGCTGCCGGCTTAATGCCGCACCGATGAGACATGCCGTGGAATGGTTGAATATCTATCGGCGTTTCTGGGAGGCACGCCTCCACGCACTAGCCGACTACCTGCAAGACACTACGGAGGAAGCCCCATGTACGCCAGCAAGACCCCGGTCCCGACCTCGCTCCGCCTCACGCGCACGTTCGCGGCGCCGCGCGAAGAGGTCTTCCGCGCCTGGGTCGAGCCGCAGGCCCTGAAAAGCTGGTTCGCCCCGAGTGATGGCTTCGAGACGCCGGTTGGGCCTGGGAAGATTGGTCCGAGGCGCAAAAAACACTAGTCACCATCGAGCTCCATGAGCGTGACGGGCAAACGGAGCTCGTGCTAACTCACGAGCGCTTTCCCAACGAGGCCATCCGCGACAAGCACGCCGAGGGCTGGGATGGCTGCCTGGATCGTCTGGTAAAAGCGGTGTCACAACCTCTCGCACGGTGATTTTGCCAACAACATCACTCAACTCTGCCGAAAGGAGAAAAGCATGAAACTCTACGGCTTCCCGTTATCCCCCAACACCCGCAAGGTCTTGGCCGTTGTGCACGCGCTGGACCTCGACGTTGAGCTTGTCGTCGTAGATCTGGTAAAGGGCGAACAGATGAAACCCGAGTTCATTCGCCTCAACCCCAACCACAAAACGCCCACGCTGCAAGATGGTGATTTCGTACTCTGGGAGTCAAACGCCATTATGCAATACCTAGCGAGCCAGAAACCCGGCAACACCTTGTGGCCGGCGGATCCAAAAGCACAAGCGGACATTAGTCGATGGCAATGCTGGCAACTTGCGCATTGGGGTGCCGCTTGCGAAATGCTCATCTTCGAGAACATGCTCAAAGCACTGTTGAGTCTCGGTGAACCGGACCCTGCCGAGGTCGCCAAGGGCGAGGAGCGCTTCAACATCTACGCCACGGTGCTGGACGGCTACCTAAAGGGACGTAAATGGCTCGTTGGAAACCAGGTAACGCTCGCCGATTTATCGGTCGGCTCCTATCTGATGTACGCCGAAGCGGCGCGGTTTCCCTGGAAGCCCTATGACGAGATACGGCGCTGGTACACCGGGCTCGAGCAGGTCGAGGCGTGGAAAGCCTCAGCGCCCCCAGCGATGGCCTGAAAGAAAAACGATAGCAGACGTTGACGGCGGAGGAGGAAATCCTATGACCCAGTTCCACAATCACCGCTTTCCGGGCGAAGGTGCCGACTACAGAGACGCGCGCGATAAGCTGCTCGAGCTTGAGATCGACCTCAGAACACGTATCGAAGCGGTCGCCGCTCTTAGGCGCGGTTTGCCGCGCGGCGGCGCATTGAAAGAAGACTACGTCTTCGAGGAAGGCGCTGTCGATCTGTCGGATCGGCAGACGATCAAACAGACCCGATTTTCCGAGCTTTTCATGCCGGGTAAAAACAGCCTGATCATCTATAGCTTCATGTATTCAGCCGACGACGACACGCCCTGCCCCATGTGCACCTCACTTCTGGACAGCCTCAACGGAACCGCACCGCACGCGGGCGACCGCGTCAATCTTGCGGTCGTCGGCAAAGCGACCATCCGCAAGATCCGGCAGTGGGCGCAAGCGCGCTATTGGACAAATCTCCGGCTGCTGTCATCAAACGACAACACTTACAACAAGGATTATCACGCTGAAGATGACGACGGTAACCAGTGGCCCGCGATCAATGTCTTTCGCAAGGAGAGCGATGGCATACACCACTTCTACAATGCCGAGCTTTTCTATGCGCCTACGGCCGAGGGACAACACCCGCGCCACGCCGATCTCATTTGGCCACTCTGGAATCTGTTTGACCTGACTCCGGAGGGGCGCGGCACGAACTGGTTTCCGAAGTATCACTACGACCCTTAGATTTACTCTGGGGGCTGCGATGCTCCGGCCGTTGGGCGAACGGGAAGATGCTGAAGATCAGGCCTGCTAACGCGTGAAACTGGGTAACACGAAAGATCAGCCAGCCGGCCGTGCGCGGCCGTACCGCACGTACCTCCTTCAGAAACGGAATAAAAGTCAGCGCCACGAGGCAGCGTGCAAAGGCCGATAGTACGAACAACCAACACAGATTGCTTGGCCAAGTGATGGTCACGCCAAAGATTTCTGCCTCAGCGCTGAACATTGGACCCAGAAATCCGCCGAGCAGCGAGCCCGCGAATACGCCAGCGTTGCTCAGCACGGTGTGGAACGACACGTAAGTCGCCCGTTTCGCCGACGGGACTGTGTCATATATGAAGTTAGTCGCGCTCAGACTAAACCCTGCCCACAAGAAGCCACCGAAGATCTGCAGTACGATGATGTACCAGAAGTTTGCTGATAACAGCCACAGCAACGGAATGATTGCAATCATCGAACCAGCGGCTGCCAGGATGATGCGATTCCCAAAGGCATCGCCGATGCGCCCCCACATGTTGAGGGTCAGGAACTGCGCCATGACGTAAACGCCGGCCGTGGTGGTGTACTGGAGGTAGCTGAAGTCAAGGTCGCGCAGCAAGTAAATGGTGATAAAGGGAGCCATGATCGTGACCGCCACGTTGAGAGCTGCATAGAATAACGAGAAGCGCGCAAACTGCGAGTGTCTGACTCGCTCAAACAATGGCCGACTCAAGACGGGCTCGGGCAATGCGCTCGCCGTCGCCGGCGGTTCTATCATGCGACCAATTCGCGTGAGTGAATACAGTCGTGCGATCATGGCGATAGTAAAAATGACTAAGAAACCGCCGCGCGTGCGGTCCTCCAACTCCGCCAAGTGAAGGATCAGCCCAGCGCACCACAACGCCACGAAACTCGCGATGCTCATCAGGCGCGTGCGGCGCGCGAAGTAGCGACCACGGTGGCGCTCCGGAACCAGGTCGCCGATGAGACTGGCCCACACGGGTCCCGAAAAATTAAACGCAGCGAAATAAAGAACCGCGCATGTTATGAACAACGGAACGGCATAGGTTGGGAAAAAATAAGGCAACCACATAATCGGCAGCAGTATCAGCATCTGCGCACCAACGCCCGTCAGAATGATTGGCTTTCGTCGCGGCATGCGTCGCGCAAGCCAGGCAGAAAAGAGTTGTGCCAGCGAGCCCAATAAAGGTGGCACGGCTGCCAAAAATGCGATCTGCGTCGTCGTCGCCTTGAGAAAAAGCGCGTAAGCGCCAAAGTACGACTCGCTCATGCCGGCCATCACCGAGTAGGCGACGCCATCACGCATCGAGTGTTTGAGCGAGCGTTCGACTGCGGGGTCTTTAGAGAATCGTCGTCGCGGCACGGCGGCGTAGTCTACGGCAGTCACCGGCCGAAGTTAAAGACTGGTGCCTTCAGGCAATCAGGTACAACACCGCAATAGCGAGGCCGACCAAAACCGCCGCCAGGAGCAAGCGGCCGACGCCGGTGTCGCCGCGGGGCCTGCGCATCGAGGCGCTTAACGCCGGTTGGCTTTTCACGAATGCATCGACGGCGTTCTTGGCCTGCTTTAGATCGAAACCGTGTGCTTGGCGCACGATCTTGATTGCCTCAATCTTTCGACCCTGTCGCAACGCCTCCAACGCCGAGGGTGGAAGGTCATTCGAGCTTCGGACATTATCGTTCATCGTGGTCGCGTACCAGGTGCGGCACTACTGCCACCAGGCCCGTAGCTGCGTCCACAGCCCCTTGAAATACTCGACTGCTTCCGGGTCGGCACGCTCGGCGCTCCAGACATGCTCGCCCACTCCGAACTGGGCGAGCACGTACTCGCCCCATGCGATTTGACCGATCGCGACCTGCCCGGTAGCCACTTGGCCGATTCCGAACAGTGCCGCGAGCGCAAGCTGGCCCACGGCATAGGCGCCGGTGCATGCCTGACCAAGCCCAAACAAAAGCCCTAGGCCCAGTTGGCCAATAGCAATGATGCCTGCCGAAGCATGACCGATCGCGAGCACACCTATCGCAAGACGTCCAACGGCGATGATCCCCTTGGCGACCACGCGCTTGCCGGTCTCAGGGCTGATACCGCGGGTGTAGTGAATGACCGGCAAGCCCAAAAGTTCGCCGTGCGACCTGAACTCCGCGAAGTAAACACCGCTTGGATAAAGAAACGAGCGCCAGACGCCCCAACGCGTCTTTTCGACCTTGTATTCCACCTTGTCCAGCAACAGGTTCTTCATGCAAACTAACGCTCGAACCAACTCCCCTGAATGTTGCAGGGTCATTGACCCAAGTTTAGCCGGTCTAGATACCGTTACCGAAGTTGTCGTTCGCTCACCCGATAGGCGCTGCTTATCTTTTGGTAGCGCTATAATCTGCGCTAAATGAGTACGACGTGGTTCGTTTTTCAAAGGGGGCCAGAATGTACAGGAGAGGATTCCGGACAGCAGGAGCGGCCGCGGCGCTCATCTTAAGCCTGGTGATGGCGACCCCGGCAGGCGCCGCCCAGCCGACAGACATAGTCGATACGCAGTACGTCGCTGACGCCGTCGGACGGGGTGCCATTTTGTGGGACGTGCGCAGTGAACGCGACTACGAACGAGGACATATCCCGGGCGCCGTAAACGTGGGTGCTGCCGGCTCGGTGCTGCGCGACGACAACCGCGAAGACTATTTGCCGACCCCGGAAATCGCGAGGATCCTCGGCGACGCAGGCATCGATTTAAACAAGCAAATCATCGCGTATGGCAATAAGGGTGACCCTAGCGCTTACTTCGGCCTGGTGACCGTACGCCACTTCGGTGGCAAAGCGGGGCACGTGTACCACGGCGGCTTAGATGATTGGATAGCGGCTGGCCTGCCCATCCGGGCCGAACCCACACGGCTGGCATCGGTGACGCTCAAGCTCAAACCAACGCCGGGCGTAACGGTCACGACCGACGAGGTCATAGCAAAGCTAGGCCATAGCAATGTGCAAATACTGGACGTACGTACTGAGGCCGAGCATAAGGGTGAGGACATCAGGGCCATCCGCGGCGGCCACATTCGCGGGGCCATCAACATCCCTTATGAGGATAACTGGCTCGACCCGGAAACGCCGGCAAAGCTGGCGGCGCGAAAGGTGACCAGCCGCGACGGCATGGCCTTGAAGTCACTCGACGCCCTCAAAGCGCTGTACGCCAAGCTCGATCCGAGAAAAGAAATGATCGTCTACTGCCAGAGTGGCGTACGCGCCTCCCAAACCGCAACCGTCTTACGCGATTTGGGCTTCACGGACGTCAAGGTCTATGACTCCTCATGGTTGGGCTATGCGGGAAGACTCGATGCCCCGGCGGAGAACGTCACCTTCGCCAACATCGGCCGCCTGAACGCCAGGATCAGAAGTCTCGAATACCGCATCCGGTCGCTGGAGCGCGAGCTGGCGACAGCGCGTGGTCAGGGCAGACAATAAGCCGGCTACGGGCCCGCCCGTAAGATTTCACGCCCGCCCCGGCACCGTGCCCCGGCACGCCCAGGCGGTGGCAGTAAAGGAGCGGGGTCCATCAGACTCGCCGAGCTCGTATGCTGCGCGGACCCCTTGCTCAAGCCTCTGGCGGAGAGGCGCCGATGCACCGTCGAGATACGCGCCGACGGGCCCCGTTTGGCCAAGCTAAGGGTTCCCAGTAATCGGCGAAACATTCAAGCTGCCAGTACCACAGCCGACATCGAGCACGGCATCCTCGTCGGCAACGCCGCAGAACTCTAGAAAAGGCCGAGCCAAGACGCGACTCCACCGGCCCATGAGTCGCTCGTAAGCATTGCCACCCGAAGTACTAAAGGTCGTCGCCATGTCGCGACTCCTGCTCGCGCCCTAGCTGGATCGTCGAGGCGCCGTGTGCCGAAAGAGGACGCCACCGGCGATGGCTGCCGGCAAGGTCAGCAGCAAACCGATGATACTAAACCAAAGCGGGGACCCGCCGATCAGGAAGATACCGAGGACAATGTCGAAGACACCGACACACGCCGCATTGAGAAGCGGCGCCACGTCGGCAGTGCGGGCAGCGACGTAACCCCCGAGAACCGTCGCCAACAGACCCAACAGTCCGCCGAGCAGCAAATAGGGTGGTTCTTTCAGAGCACGCTCAATGCGTTGCATCAGCTCTTCCTGGGAAAGGATTCCGTCCCCCACCTGCGTCCCGAGAAAAGTGGTCAGCAGCATCATGGCGATGAAGGTCGCGCCGATGTCCGCGAGAATGCCGAACAATACGGCCTTGGGTCGAACACCCTCAAACATGATCCGGCCCCTGCATGCGCGAGAGCCCTTGACACAGACGGGCGAAGGCAACGCTTTTCTCGGTGAGCACTTTACACGTCATGGCCGGGTCTCTTCCGCCCAGCCGTAGATGATACGCCGTAGTTGGTTGAGACCGTCTGTCAATGCCGCAGGGCCCGGCTGCAGGATCTCGGCGGACTTGACCTCGTGGATCTGCCCCTGCCGTACGGCAGGGATCACGTGCCAACCCGGTCGTGTCCGCACCCGTTCCGGACGAAAGCGTTTGCCGCACCACGAACCGATGATGATGTCGGGCTGGCGGTCGATCACCGCCTGCGGGTCGGCGACGATGCGCTGTCTGGCCAAGGGCTGAACGGCCAACTCCGGAAAGCAGTCCTCACCGCCGGAGATCTCGATGAGCTCGGAAACCCATCGGATCCCTGAGATCATGGGCTCGTCCCACTCCTCAAAGTACACACGCGGCCGGCGGGCAAGCTTCCCTGCTTCGGCACGGGCGTTGTCTAGAGCGATGCGGTACTCCTCCACCAACCGGGCTGCCTGCTGTGTTGCACCGATCATGGCGCCCAGTCGCAGGATCATGTCGAGAATACCTTCTACCGAACGCTGATTGAAAATATGCACCTCGAGCCCGGCGCGGACAAGCGCCGCCGCGATGTCAGCCTGCAGGTCGGAGAACCCGAGCACGAGATCCGGCTCGAGCGCGAAGATCTTGTCGATCTTGGCACTTGTGAAGGCCGAGACCTTCGGCTTCTCCTTGCGTGCCCGCGGCGGCCGCACGGTGAACCC
>JABAOD010011466.1_pt1 | contig 29041 bp, 28 predicted proteins | sample 7062151 | NCBI WGS metagenome assembly JABAOD01 (sample SAMN14538626, study PRJNA623070) | marine sediment metagenome | biome: marine biome [ENVO:00000428]; feature: marine pelagic biome [ENVO:01000023]; material: deep marine sediment [ENVO:00002113] | place: India: Gulf of Khambhat ... | reverse complement strand
CACTTCTTGTTTGCCGGGAATCCCCGCTCACGGGTTGTTGACTGGCGTCATATTGCTCGGCACGCCGTCCACGTTCTCGATGTCGCGGTAATACTCCCCGGCCTTCCACATGGAGTAAGGCAAAGGTGTGCCACCGGTGTTCTGCAAGGCGTGCAGCCACGTGAAGAAGTCGACGCGGTTTTGTTTCGCGACCGCGTCCAAATCGTTCTCCTTGCCGAACAGCTTCATCAAGCTGATGTTTGTCTTGGTGCTCTTGCTGCCGTTGTAGCCCCACATCGTCTGTTGGGCGATGCGCACGCGGCCACCCAAAGTGGGATCGGCAAACGCACGTCCGGCGGCAGATTTCATCGCCAGCAGGCGGTTGCGGTAATAGGAAAACCAGATGGCGAAGTTTTGCTCTTCGGCCGGGCCAATGACGACCTTCGTGTAGTTCGCTTGATTGCCCACACCGGTACCTGAGTCGGAATTATTGTTGGGATCGCCGGTGAAGTCGTGATAATAGGCCGCCTGCGCGGGCAGCGGGGTGATTCTCCAGTCCGTTAGATCGTCCCAGCACGGCAAGAAGTTGTTTGAAAGGTCTCGAGTGCCGGCGGTCTTGTTGTACCCGTCGATCCAAGCTGCGGTAAACGAAGGTGTACCCAAACTGCCCCCATTCCCGTCAATCGGCACGACGTATTGAACATTGGGGTCGTAAGCCAACTGGTTAACCGCACTCGCGGTCATTCCCTTCTTGTTCTCTACCCGACTCGAGCTGATGCCCTTCTGCTTCATATCGCAGCCCTCCNNCCATGCTGCCGGAGTCGTCGATGGTGAGGACGATATTGGGCTCGACCGCGAGGTCGATAAAGAGCGGCACATCGCTAAGCGCGAGCTCCGCGGCGGTGGCGGTCGGTGTCGTGACTGCGCTCAATGTTAAAGCGATGGTCCCGGTTAAGCCGATACGTTTAATACTTGCGATGCGTTTCATGATTCGCGCTCCAGTTGTCATCAATCACTGCTCTACCTCCTCCAACTGTGGCGCATGCTTACTGCACGCATCCTTTACATCGTTTGTTGTCTCGATTCGTTCCCGCACGCTCAAGCGGCGTCTCAGCACGGCTCGGGTAAACTCAACAGCTCCCTAGGTTCCCAGTAGCCGTTCGCCTGCTCTCAACATCCTACACTCGGCATATAACGCACTTGAGCCTCGTTATCGTCGGTAGACACTCTGCACTTCGGCGACCGAGCTATCGGTGCCGCCGGTGCCGTGCGCGGTAATGCGGTACATACCCTGCTTGCCGGGGGCGGCAGGCGGTGCGCCGAAGCCCACCCCGAGGCTGTCGCCAGCCGCGGGGCCGCCGCCAGGATCGACCTCCGTCACCTTCTCGATGATGTAAGCGGGCTGCGTGTTGACCCCGGAAAGCGTGTTGGCAGGCAGACACACAACGGCGTCGACGCCGGCGGCGCAATTCTTCCAGTCGACGCTTTCCCACCGCGGTGCACTGCCGGGGTTGGTCGGCTCGTAGTAGCCGTCCTTGTTTAACGCGAAATCGGGCAGCGCACTCGGATCCGTGCCCAGCAGAAATACCTCGGCCACCCGCAGCGCCGACTCGGCCGCCTGGAAGGCCACATTCTTGTCCTGGGTGTTGCCTGCCATCTTCTCTTCGAGCGATGTCGTGGTCATCGCGGTCACGCCGATGATGGTCAGCAGCAACAGAAACACCATGGCCGCAACGAGTGCCACACCGCGTTGGCGGTTTTGTGAGTGAGGTATGTGTCGACTGCGGGTCATCATGGGCTCCTAGATCGTATTACGAAGCTGAACCGTGGAGCTGAAGACCCGGCGTTGCCGCCTGTCATCCGCGCCCGGCGTGGGGTCTATATTCGCGTCGACCACGTTATAGCTCTTCGTGTCGGCGTCGGTGCCGAGCTCGTCCGACGTGCGCACAAGCAGGCCGAGACGCACGCTCACGACCCGAGGCCAATCGGCGCCGACTGCGCTCGCGACCAGGTAGCGGTCGGCGTTGCGATCGCCGTCGGTATCGACACCGTACAGCAGCTGCATGTTCTCCACGTCCTCCACCAGTTCTTCCGGCGGATTCAACATCGTGCCGTCCTCCATTTGCCGGCGCATCAGCGCCGGAAAACCGGCCGCAGTCATGCCGATGAAGTACGCGCGCGTGACGAGCTTCCTCACCTGCGCATCGGTGCCGTATTGTTTCGTTAAGCTGTCGGTCTGGTTGCCGTTCGGCGCGCTGCCTTGCGCGTGCTTAACGGCACCGCCAGCTTGGACGTTGTCCGACAACTGAAACACGTCTGCGTTTATGCAGTCTGAAACCAGCACGATATCGTTGATGCTCAGGCCGAGCTCGTTGATGTCCGGAATGTCGAGATCGGCGTTGTTCGCCGCCATCAACGTCTCGAGCGTGGTGCCTTGCTCTGCAGCGCGCCGGATGATCAACACATCGGTATCGGTGTTCACCTGGCCAGCGAGAAAGCCCGGCAGCGGCGGGTTCCAGTTGCCGCCGCCAGCGTAGTCGTAGCCCTGGATATGCAGGCCTGCGCCGAAGCTTTTCGCCTCGTCGNNTCGCCGCGAGCTTGAAACTCCGTTCCAATGCACGACGCACGACAAACACATCGGTATTCGGTAACGCGTCCCCTGCGTTGAAATACGTGACACCGCTAATAGTGCCGGGTAGCGGCGGGGTCCAATCGCCTAACCCCGTGCCGCCGGCCCCGGTATAGGTATGTCCGCTCAGGTGTTGGCCCGGCACAAAGTTCCAGCCGTAGTCAGTCGGACTATTTAGGCCGTTATTAACGGGATTAACAATGTTGCCACCGAGGCGGAAAAACTTCTTCAAGCAGCCAAGATTTCCGGACATGCGCACATCCTGGCTAATAAACTCCATCGAAAACCGCCCGCTCTCCTGCAACCGCGCGAGATCCTCCTGCAGCCCGTAGCTTGCGCGGCTGGTGGCGAAGATCTGTGCGACCGCGGCGAGGATGATGAGCCCGATGGTGACCGCGACCATGATCTCAACGAGCGTGAACCCGCGCAGTGTTCGCGGTGAGTGGCGGCGGCTCATAGCTGCGCCTCCACCATGAGGTTCATGTTGAGGTCGTTCTCGACCCAGGTGATGCCGACGGTGAACTCGGTGGCGGTGGCATCGACCGTGCAGCTGTAGGGGTTGAGCGTCAGGGTGCCGCGACAGATCCCGCCCTGGCCCTGGGCGAGCAGCTCCGTGAGCGCGGCCTTCCACTGGCCGATGTCGTAGTCGGCCATCTGCGTGGTCGAGCAGGTCGCGGCCATGCAATCGGCCGCCGGCGGGCTGTAGGTCAGGTTGATGTCGTCGTAGGCGCCCGCGCCCATCGCACCGGGGTTGGCGCGGATGCGATCGATGATGTCATAGGCGTTGAGCACCGCCTGCGTGCGCTGGTAGGACTGGGTGTTGAATTTCAGGCCCATGGTCTGCAGCGCCGCCAGCCCCAGCAGGCCGATGGACAAGACCAACAGCGCCACCAGCACTTCGAGCAGGCTGAAGCCGCGCTGCCGGCGCCGCTGTGTCAGCGGTTCATGAACTTTCCTTCGGCCGTCTTTCATGGTGATACTCCTCGCAACAACGCTTTCCCTAGCTACGAACAATCAGCGGCAAGCAGCGGACTGCCGTCTTCATCCAGGCCTTTTTGGGTAACGCGGGCCCGCCCCGTGGGGCCGATGACGACCGCCACCGCCTCGCTCGGCCCGCGTTTGTCGCAAAACACAAGCTTGCTGGTGGCGCTGGGTGGGTTGGCCACGCCCAGGCTGGAGAAGCGGATCTCGTTGGCGGTGCCAGCGGCGCCATTCTCGCCGTACAAGCCATTGTCCTGCCCGTCGAGCGCCTGCCGTATCCGCAGCACTTCGCTTGTTTGGATCGTGTTGTCCCCATTCGCGTCCGCCCATACCAGGCGGCCCGTTGTCCACGGGTCTGAATCCGTGGTGTTGCAGCTGTAGGGGGTGACCATCGGGTTGCTCGACTTGCAAACGACTACGACGCCGCCGCGCTTGATGGCTTCGCTACGGGCCAAAGCCAAGTCCGCCACTAGTTCATTCGCCTGGGTCGCCAGACGATCGCGTTTCAGAAAACCGGTGAGGTTAGGGGCGGCGAGGGTCAACAAGATCGCCGCGACCACAAGCGTGATGACCAGCTCCACAAGTGTGAGCCCGTATTCTCGCCTAGTGCAGACGAACGGTCGTTTCTTGGAGACGAACGGTCGGATCAGGGGGGTAATGGGGCCGACCAACGGTTCATAAGGGCCGACAAAAGGCAAGCCCTGCAGGCCCGTCTGCCGCATTTCGGCACCTGTTTTTCCACGAGATTTGATCATGGCGACACTACTTGCCTCAACGATAGTGCTGGAAAACAGCCACTTTTGGGTGGCTCCTAAAATAAGTCTAATGCAAAGCGCAATCACCGCAATTGCCGCATTTCGTCAGCCTGTTGCTACCTCACATCGAGTGACCAGCGGCTGAACACGTCCAGGTTTCCCTTAGCTTCGATGCGGCGACCTTTAACTAGCGGGCACCTGTCAACTCAGAGGCCACAGCGGTGGAACCGCGCACCGCGGCCGGTGTGGAGTTTTGACCGGCGCTGCTCTGATCGTCGCCCGTCTGTGTGGTACGCCCGGCCTTCTGGCGTAGGGTCAGCGCCCGCTTGTGAAATGGGGCGGCGTCGGCATGTCTGCCGAGCGCATCGTAGACTGCCGCGAGATTGGTCAGGCTTGAGGCCAGCTCGGGATCATCCGGCCCCAATGTCCTCTCGGCGATGGTCAACGCCCGCCGATACAGCGGCTCGGCCCGGGTGTACTTGCCTTGGAGGTAATAAAGGTGGGCGAGTCGATTGAGGCTCGCCCCGAGGCGCGTGTCCTTCTCGCCGAAGCTTTCAGCAATCTTGAGCGCGGCCAGAAGCTGGGCCTCGGCGTCGACGTATTTGCCCTGCCGTTGCGCCACCTTGGCGGCGCCCATGCGCGTTTGCCAATCTGCATCCGCGCTGGTGGTCTGCGCGGCGGTCGCTGTAGCAGCGGCGCGGTCGGCTAGCTGAAGCAGATCTACGACGTCTTTGTGGCCGGCGAGCTTGGCCAGCTTGATGGCTGTTTCGTTCCTGCTCGAGAGGATGCTGGGGTCTGCGCCCTTGGCGAGCAGGGCCTCGACAATCTCGGCATGTCCTTCCGCCGATGCCACCATCAATGGTGTCCACACGCGATCACCCCCCAGGTCTGGATGAGCAGCGGCGGCGAGCAGCGATTTGGCAATTTCGACACGACCTTCGCGCGCGGCGTACATCAACGGCGTCCAGCCGTACTTGTCCATCAGATCAGGGTTCGCGCCTCGCACGAGCAAGGTCTTGACAACGGCTGTATGTCCTCTGACGGCTGCCCAGGCGAGCGCCGTCTCACCCAGCCAGTTGCGCGCATCCATTTCAGCGCCCTCATCAAGCAGGATTCGCACGACCTGTTCGTGGCCGTGCATCGCCGCGCCCATCAGCGCGGTTTTCTGCAAGTGATTCTTGGCATTGACGTCGGCGTAGTGGTCCACGAGCAGCCTGACTATCCCGGCATGGCCCTTGCGTGACGCCAAGATCAGGGCCGTCCGCCTGAACGGGTCGGCTGCGTTCGCGTCGGCGCCGGTCGAAAGCAGTCTTTTGACTTCGTCCACCTGGCCCTGCTGTACGGCTTCGAGCAGTTGTTCATCGAAGCCTGCAAAGGCGGCGTTTGCCCCTAGCGACAGCAGTAGCAGCGTTACGCGTAGCATCTTCGACATGGTGAGACTTCCTTACTCAATCCATGATTCCTGCCTAAATATAGTGCAAATTTCGAGCCAGCGCCCGGGACGCTGTGGCTTTTATTCTTAGAAACAGATACTTATATGGGAGGGAGGAGCTTGGCTCGATGTGTGAACAGGGCGCCCGGCGCTGGCGACAACGACCGGCCGGCGGTCATCGCCTGACCGCCGGCTATGGCCACTGCCCGGGGTCGCCCGTAACAGGCCTCAGAGACGCCGTATATACTTATAAATGTTGGCGTGCCATCGGGGTGCGCGAGGACACTGCTGTGGTGCCGATCGACGCTACGGCACGTTTACGGTTGCACACGCGAATCGTGAGCGACGTAGTGGTTGAGACTGCCTCACGCTGAAAGCTCAAACTATGAAGAAGCGAGTCGATGTTCGTGATCTGCAGTTCGGCATGTATGTCGCCGAGCTCGATCGGCCATGGCTGGAAACGCCTTTCTTGTTTCAAGGCTTCGAGCTGCGCACGCCCGAGGAGATGAATGAGCTAAAGCAGCACTGCCAATACGTCTACATCGATACCGAACAGGGACCGGATCTCCCCACACTCAAAGGAAAGGGCGAGCTTCCTCCTCGCACCCGTGTCGTGCGTGCCGAGGAAGAGCGGCTCAAACGCGAGTTCAAAGTCTTGCTCGAGAGTCCGGTCAAGAAGCATGGCAAGTTGCCGCAGCCCGAACGTCCGCTGTACCAGGATCAGGTGGTGCTGGAAGAAGAGATAGAGCAAGCCACCGAGATCGAAACGAAGGCGCGCGAAGTCTTGTCGGACACGATCGACGACGTGCGCAAGGGCAAGCCGATCGATGCTGCCCGCGCCAAGAAAGTCGTGGGTGACATGGTCGAAAGCGTGGTGCGCAACCCCGACGCATTGGTCGGTTTGAGTCGCATCAAATATGAAGGCGGGTTTATTTCCGATCAGGGCGTGCCTATCGAGGAAGAATTGGGCCGCGCGCGGCAGATCGAGTCCAAGGCCCGAAACGTGATCGATGGCACGCTCGACCAGGCTCGCAGGGGCGAGAAGATCGACGCGAAGACAGCGACGGATGTCGTTGGCGAAATGGTCGGTAGCGTAGATCGTAATCCGGATGGGCTGGTTGTCTTGAGCCACCTGAAGGACTCGGGCCGGTACACGGCGCTGCACAGCATCCGCACCTGTATCCTCACGCTGTCCTTCGGGCGCCATCTGGCATTGAGCAAAGACCAGATGTTGATCCTCGGCCTCGGCGCGCTGTTGCACGACATTGGCATGGTCAAGTTGCCGGAGCACATTCTTGAGAAACCGGTCGGGTTGACGCAGCCCGAGTTCGCTCTCATGAAAAGCCATGTGCGCCACGGCGTGGACATTCTGAAATCCTCCAAGGACTTTCCGCCCGAAGCCATACAGCTTGTGGAGCAGCACCACGAGCGCCACGATGGCTCGGGTTACCCCAAGAAGTTAAACGGCGATGCGATCGGCATGTCGGGCGCGATCGGTGCCATCGTCGATGTCTACGATGCGATCACCAGCCAGCGTATTTACCGCGCCGGTATCTCGCCGGAGGATGCCCTCAAGCGCATGTACGAGTGGCGCCACAAGGATTTCCAGGCCGACCTGGTGGAGGAGTTCATCAAGTGCATGGGCATATTTCCCATCGGCAGCCTGGTGGAGCTCAACACCGGCGGCATCGGCGTCGTGATCACGATCAACCGCGCGCGACGCCTGAAGCCGAAGGTGGCGCTGGTCTTGCAGGCCAACAAGGAGCCCTATGCCAAACGTATCATCGCCGATCTGGCGGAGCATCGCGATCGCATGGGACGCGAGTTGCGCATCCGCAGGGTGCTGCCGGCCGGCGCCTATGGCATCAATCCGGTCGACCACATCGCCCGGTTGTGAGGCGACGCAGGCGCGCGCCGCTAAACCACAGTAAGACCACTTGGCCTAGGCGCCCCCGCTGCCCACGGGCACACTGGGCGGTGGGGCGGGGCGGCGCTCACGGCGCAGGCACACCGCCGCCGTCTTCGATACCGCCTCCCTGTCTGACGCGTCGGCGTTTTTGCCCGTCCGCACCCAGCCTTGCGGGGGGTTGCTTATCCTCTGCGGCACTCCCGGTTGTCGGCGCTGGCGAGCCGGGCGTGCGGCTGGGTGGCGGCACGTAGCGATCGGCGGTGTTCTGGTTCGGCTCGATACTTTTTTCTTCGATCTTGGCAGCCCCTGAGGCCGGCGCGCGGTCCTGGTAGGTGACGTCGCCGTCATCGCCGACCCATTTACAAAGCTTGACGGCATGTGCACTCGGAGTCAGGACGAGCGGCACGAAGGCGACAATGGACAGAAACGTTGCCAGTTTAATGAACGCATTATAATAAATGGGCAATGATCGCATTCGACTCCGACCTGCCACAGGATCTCCTGCAGCAGACGATCAACGGTTTGGGTAGACGGTTCCATGCTGCATATCGATGCCGATAGCGGCCTACTCGAAGGCGTGCGCCTGGTGCCCTCGCCGAACTGCGATGCCCGCCCGCCCGGGACGACTGTGGAGGTACTGATCATTCACGCTATCAGTCTACCACCCGGTGAGTTTGGTGGTCCCGCGATCGAGCAACTGTTTTGCAATGATCTCGATCCAGACGCTCACCCGAGCTATGGGGAGATCTGTGACTTGAAGGTCTCGGCGCACGCGCTCATCCGCCGCAACGGCGAGATCGTACAGTTCGTTCCGTTTCACCTGCGCGCCTGGCATGCGGGTGAGGCATGTTGCGAAGGCCGCACGCGGGTGAATGATTTTTCGCTCGGTGTCGAGCTCGAGGGCGTGGATGATAGGCCTTTCGAGGCTGTTCAATATGACGTGCTCATTGAGCTCACGCGGCGCATCATGGACGTGTATCCGGCCATCACCCGCGAGCGCATCTATGGCCACAGCGAGATCGCGCCTGGGCGCAAGACCGACCCGGGACCCCATTTTGACTGGAACCGCTACCGCACGGCGCTATGACTTGCTTTCCTAGTCAACGCGCCGGTAGATTAGCTTGAACCTGTCTAAGAATCGAAGACGCCTGGGCAATCGTTGCGCCCCCGAAGTCACGCAGAGAACGCCAAGGCGCAGAAGACGCAGAGAATGTTTGTAAACGAAAATAAGGTGTTGTTACTTTTCTTTGCGTGCTCAGCATCTGCGCGAGCTCTGCGTTTGTTCCAAAGCGCCGGAAATAGGACGGTCTTTTGAGATAGGTTCTTGTTTCTCATAATCCAGGTGACTCTTCGCCGTGTTTGAATCCCTCGTCGTTATTTTGCTGGCTGTCGCGCTCAACCGCTTTGCACCGCCGCCACTGCGCGTCGATCCCTTAGATTGGTGTCGACGCTGGGCCCAGGCCGTTGAACAAAAGATAGGCGGCGGCAATCGGGCACAGGGCATGGCGGCGCTCATGCTCGTGCTATTGCCACCCGTACTGCTGGTGCTCTTGATACGTTTCGTGCTGGGCGAGTTTGCGGCGGTATTGCGCTTTGTCTTCGATGTGGTCGTGCTTTCCTGGTGTATTGATCTGTACCGACTCGTCGATCGCGCACAAGCGGTGTCCGACGCGTTGAAAGCGGATGATATGCCCGTGGCCAATGAACATCTGCGGTTGCTCGCCGGCGACGGCGCGCCGGAGCTGAACGAATCGGGCATTGCCCGTGCCACGGTGGATGCACTGATTACTAAGGGTAACAGTGTTGTGATCGCACCGGTGTTCTGGTTTATCTTGCTTGGGCCGGCGTTTGCCGTGCTGCAACGTTTGGCCGCATTGCTCGGTGAGCAGTGGTGCCGACCAAAAGAGACCGCCGCCGAATATGGTTGGGCCGCCTCGCGTCTTGACCATGTGCTCGCCTGGGTACCCGCGCGTATCACCGCTTTCAGCTACGCGATTATGGGCAACTTTGAAGACGCACTTCGCTGCTGGCGCTACCAGACGCGGGTGCCGGCGGACGATGCCACCGCCCCCCTGCTTGCGGCCGGTCTCGGCGCCTTACAGCTGCTCTCGTGCGAGGACCTGCCACAATCCGGGGGATCCAACGTCGGCATGGCTGCGACCTTGGCGGTCGCGGAAGCCGACCATGTGCGGCGCACGGTGGCGTTGCTAGGACGGGTGTTGCTGTTCTGGCTGGGCGTCGCACTGCTGATGTTGATGGCCGGTGCGCTCGGTTGATCCCGTCCCATCCGCGCAAACTAATACGGCGAGACCGCCTTCGCGGTTGCCTGTCCGGCGCACCGCCTTCTTGACGGTTGTGTTGGCGGCGGGGTGCCTGCCGGCGCTTGCCGCGATCGAGGTCAAAGATGATGCCGGTCAAACGGTGACATTGACTACCCCGGCGCGACGCATTGTCAGTCTTGCGCCGCACGTCACCGAGCTGCTTTTTGCTGCCGGCGCAGGCCAGCTCGTGGTGGGTACGCCGCAGTACAGCGATTATCCCGACGCTGCCAAGGACATTCCACGCATCGGCGGTTCCGGTGGGTTTGATTTTGAGCGGATCACCGCGCTGCGACCGGACCTGGTCGTCGCCTGGCAGAGCGGCAACCCGGCGTGGGTGATCGAGCGTTTGCATCAGATGGGCTTGGTGCTCTTTCTGTCAGAGCCGCGCCGTTTCGAAGACATCGCTAGCAACATAGAGCGCCTCGGCGTGCTCACCGATAACGACGCTGCCGCGCGCACGGCGAGCGAGCGCTTTCGCCGCGGCTATCAAACGCTGCAGGCACGGTACTCGCAACGTCCACCGGTAACCGTGTTCTATCAGGTTTGGGAGCAACCTTTAATGACCGTCAACGGCGGGCATCTGATCAGCCGTGTGATCCAGCTGTGCGGCGGTGTCAACGTATTCGCAGAACTGCCGGCGCTGGTGCCGAGGATCGATGTGGAGGCGGTGCTACGACGGCGGCCACAGGCCATCTTGGCGGCCGGGGACACGGATTCAGGCGTGCTCGACAGTTGGCGCCGGTGGTCGCAGCTCGAGGCAGTGCGCAAGGACCATTTGTTCCTGATCCCGTTCGCGCAGATTGCGCGCCACGGCCCGCGCGTGCTGCAGGGCGCACAGCAAGTGTGCGCGGCGTTGGAAGAAGTCAGAACAGGCCGCTAGACGAGGCTGCGCTCAGGCATCATCGTCGACTTGCTTACGCTGCCAGAGTGTGTCACGGCATCCGGCCCGCGCGTTCAGCGTGCGGGCGATCACGAACAGCAAGTCGGACAAGCGGTTGAGGTAGGTAACGGCCGTCGGTGATACGACCTCCGCCTGGCGCAGGCTGACAACGCGCCGCTCCGCGCGCCGGCAAACCGTACGCGCGACATGACACACGGCTGCAGCCGGGGAGCCGCCCGGCAGGATAAACTCTTTGAGCGGTTGCAAGCTGCTGTTGAGATCGTCCAGCGTCTGTTCCAGCCGCTTGACCTGCCCCTCCTTCAGCGCCGCGTGCCCGGGAATGCAGAGCTCGCCACCCAAGTCGAACAAGCGATGCTGCACGTCGGTCAAGCAAGCGCGTATGTCCTCGGAGAGCTCGTGGGTGAGGAGCAAACCGACAACGCTGTTGAGCTCGTCAATGCTGCCGTAGGCCTCGACGCGCAGACTATCCTTAGACACGCGTGTGCCGTCACCGAGGCCGGTCGTGCCATCGTCGCCCGTGCGGGTGTAGATTTTGGACAACCGATGTCCCATCGCTTAATTCTCAAGCCGGTAGATCACGGGCAGCTCGACCGTGATTGACTGCCCGTTCAACCACTGCGGCACTTCCGTCAGATGGCCCACCTTGCGCAGGGCGGCGAGGGCCGACTGGTCGAGCACATGGTATCCCGAGCTGCGTGTGACGCGCACGTCTGTCAGCTGTCCGTCTGGCTGCACCGTGAACTCGACGTTCACATGCCCCTGCCAGCCTTGTTTGCGGGCGATGGCCGGATAAGAGAAATAACGCGACAGATCGGTTTCGAGCCGGCCGCGGATGCGAACCCGTGCCAGCTCGCGCGCTTTGTCCTTGATCGGGCTCGCCGAAGCAGCATGTGGAGGCGCGCGTGCGGAGACCACGTTTGCTTGCGGCTCGCGGGTCGAGGCGAGCGGCTGTTGTGGCGTGGAGGAACGGACCGATCGCCACGCCCCTTCCCGGGGCGGCGATGCCGGCGGCGCGTCGGGCTCGATAAAGCCTTGCCTGGTCCGCCTCGCTGGGTCAGCGTCGGCGAGCGCCTTGACCGCCTTCACGTCCACACTGGGCATCGCGACGGTCCGCATAGGCACCGCGGTCGAAGCCCTTGCCGTTCGCTTGGGCGGTGTCCGCGGCTCAAGCGTGGGCGCGCCGTCTCGCGGTGATGCCGTAGGCGGCTTGACCTGGATGCGCTCGGGCGCGATTTCTTCGTTCACGCGTGCTGGCCTAGATGCCGTACGGTTTGCTCGCGGTACCTTGGTTTCTGACTTCTCTGGTAATGACGTGCGCGTAGCAAAATCGACCGACAAGGTCGCACTCACCTGCGGTTTCGGCAGCGACGGTGAGGACCAAGATGTGAGCGCCAGCGCATGTACCGCCACGGACAAGCAGGCGAATTTGAGGATAGCGGGTGTGCTCATCATCAAGCCTCAACGCTTAGCCTCAGGCCGGTAAGCCATGGTAAACAATACATTTCGGCCGAGCTCATTAAAGGTGTCTACGGTCTGGTACTCTTTGTCGAACAGGTTATTGATTCGTCCGCCGATCAGCCAGCTCTTTGATATCTGGTGCCTGATTGCCACGTTCACTACGCCGTACCCTGCAAGCTCGACATTATTTGCGAGGTCGTCGAAACGCGGTCCCTGAGCGATGAGGCTCAAGAGCAGGTTGGTGTTGCCATAGCGCCGTTCGAAATCGAGCCGCAACCATTCCTTCGAGCGCCGCGGCAGCACGTTGCCGGTGGCATCGTCGCGCGGGTTGACGTAAGAGAGCTGTAGACGAGCGGCCCAGCTGAGTACCATCGCCGAGAGCTGCGCCTCCACGCCTTCGATCGTGGCGCTGTCGAGGTTTTGCGGGATGAAGTTTTGATCCAGCACGATCAGATCTTCGATCTCGGTGCGATAAGCACGTACATCCCAGCGCCCGCCAGGGAAGCTGCCATTCAGGCCGACTTCAGCGCTCTTCGACTTTTCGGGTTCCAGATTCGGGTTACTCGTTGGGACGCCGAAAAAGGGGGGAAAGTAAAGATCGTTAAACGTTGGCGCTCTGAAAGCTGTGCCGTATGAGGCTAGCACGCGCATCTTTTTCGGCAAGTCGTATCCCCAGCCGATGTTGCCGGTCGGCTCGGTGCCGAATTGTTCGTTATCGTCGACGCGCCCACCCGCCAGGAGGCTGTTCTTGTTGAAGGTCCCCTGGTATTGCGCAAACACGCCGGTGTTGTCGCGCGAGCTCTCCTGGAAGTCTACCGTGCTGTCGACCTTGTCGCGGCGAACGTCGACGCCGAGCGTAAGCAATTGTGCTGTCGTCAGCGTCACGTCGTTTTGCCAGAGGTAGGATTGAATTTCGCTGTTAAAGCGGCTGTCGGCAACCGATCCATCGGCACGAAAGGTGGTGCGCCTATCGCGTGTACGCCCGCCCTGAAGCAGCATGTTCCAACGGCTCGTCGGCTGCAGCCGATAGCTCGCACCGATCACCTGCTGCGTAAAGTCGTCCTCGTTGCCGAAGTTGGAATCAAACTCGGTATTGCCCGAGGCTTGGGTAGCGAAAAACTCGAGCTTGCCGGCGTTTTCGAAGCGGTGCCCGAAGCGCGCATTGAAGGCCGTGTTGTCGTAGCCGTCGAGATCCGGCTCATCCAAGGGGACACCAAATTCGATGACCGGCTGGCGCGCGTCGATGCCCGCGGTGCGAAACCTGCTGGCGCTGACGTTGTACCAGTTGCGCTCGTCACCACCGGAGAGGCCGGCGACGACGTTGCTGGTGTCCTCGCTGCCTACGCTCACTTCCACGCGGCCGGTGGGCGGGCCCTTCCCCGAGCGCGTGAACACTTGAATCACACCGCCGATGGCGTCAGAGCCATACAGGCTCGAGCGCGGCCCACGCACAATCTCGATGCGTTCGATCTCAGACAACGGCAAGAACTCCCAGGGCGAGGAACCCGCCGTCACCGAACCCCAGCGCAGGCCGTCGACAAGCGTCAACACCTGATTGGAGTTGGCCCCGCGCAGGAAGAAGGACGATAGCTTGCCGAAGCCGCCTTGCGCCGTGACATCGAGACCCGTTGTTCCGCGAACCAGCTCGGGGACACTGAGCGCTTGGCTTTTCTCGATGTCGTCGCGCGTGATGACGGTAACCGAGGCGAGCGATTCGTCCGCGGTCTGCGCCGTGCGCGTGGCCGTGACGACGATGGCATCCTCGTCTTGATCGGCGGCGCGGGCAGGTTGTAAGAAGACGCACGCTAACCCGGCAGCGGCAAGGCAAGCGGCTAGTGTTTTCACGTGGTACTCCTCCGCAGTTTGCACACACCCGCGCAGTGGAGACACGCGATGTGCGAAGGAGCATCCAGACAATTTTTTGGGCGGGTGCTTGCAAGCCCGTGCCACCCTCCGCGACACCGTTACCGGATAGCTTCAGGCCGGTCTCCGGGCTTACGAGTGGCGGTGAGGCCGGGCGAATCGCCTTCCCACGCGCAAGCGCAGTGGCAGTTTGATTCGCCGCAACTCGATTACCGTTGCGGGGGCAGCGCCGGAATTGTCACGCTCGATCGACACACTGTCCTCGATCGCATCGCGGGGACGCACCGGCTTCCCGTTTCATCCCTCAGGTGGATACCTATCGGGACACCTAAAGCGAGCTCAACAATACCGGAGTGCGTAGCGTTCACGCAAGCACGGCGTGTTGTGCAAGACACGGGCATGGGAAGGCAGCGACAGCAACTTCACCGGCGAGGGGTGGGTCGCCGACTATCTTGGCATGCGCAGCTGGCGCTGGCCTCAGGACTCAATCAGGAGTGCCGGCAGGCCTGGGACTAACTGTCTCGCGGTAGTGGGCGCGAGCCCGGAACGACCCAAGGGTTCCGATATAAGCTGTGCGCGCCCGCAAACGTGACATTTGTACCAGGCTAGGCGGCTCTGCGGGCTCAACTCTTCGTGTGTTTGCGCCATCACGGAACGGCAGCGTTGGCAGCGCATAGAGATCCTCCTCAATGTTCTATGTCCCCGACGTGGCGAGCGCCACGCCAGGGCATGCTTTGCTGCAACTGCACACACTCTACCCCAACAACTTGGGGCAGACAACGCGAGCGACCGCAATATAATGGGTTTGCAGAAAATTGCAAGCAGAAAATACGTGCGGCCAAATGAGCCTTATACAGGCCGCAGTCAGCGGATGTTGGGACACTGCCGCGGCAAGGCAAAGGGCGGGGTGGGCGTCTCGCGATCGCGCGCGCAGGGCAACCGGTCAGATCTGTTTCAGCAGCTCGCTGATCCTTACGCTGGCGCGCGTCTTGGCATCGAGCTGCCGAACCACGGCGGCACAGGAGGCATGGCACTTACCTTTGCCGATCGGTAGCGTGCCCGCGATGACGACCGAATCCTTCGGTACGCGTCCGTAGCTGATTTCGTCGGTTAGGTTGTTATAAATACGCGTGCTTTGGTCGATGCACACACCGGGGGCAATCACCGCACCTTCCTCGACAATCACGCCGTCGGCGATCACCGAGCGCGCACCAATGTAGCAGTTATCTTCGATAATCGTCGGCGTGCCCAGTGCGTGCAGGGCATCGTCCGGGTAGCCACTGTCGCTGATGATCGTCGTCGTCGCCAGCACCGGCTCGAGCACGCCCCCGATCTCGGCCCCGCCCTGGACGTGCACGTTCTTGCCGATCTGCGCACAGGAGCCCACATGGGCCCATGTGTCGACCATAGTCCCTTCGTCGATATAAGCACCGATATTGATGTAGCTCGGCATCAAGACCACACCGGGTGCGATATAGGCGCCTTTGCGCACAGTCGCCAGGGGGACAATACGAAATCCCCCGCGACGGAAGTCCTGCGAGTTGTAGTCGGCAAACTTGGATGGAACCTTGTCGAAATAATTCGTGTAGCCGCCTTTCACAAAGTTGCTGTCCTCGATGCGGAAATAGAGCAATACCGCCTTATTCAGCCATTCGTTGACCACCCACTCGCCGGCCCTTTTTTCGGCCACGCGTGCGCGGCCCGAATCCAACAGCTCGATGGCCTCGTAGACCGCGTCTTTTAGATGCGTCGGGGTCGTACGGGGTGTGATCTCCGCATTGCGCTCGAATGCTTGCTCGATGGTTGCTTTTATTTCGTTCATCGGTGCGTCCCTATAAGCTTAAAAAAACCGACAAAAGGGTCTTTTCTCAAGGCAGCCCACGTGGCCGGGTGCGAGAATGGAAAAATTTTAGGGGAGATGTTGTATTTACTCCAGCCTCGCCACCAACATCGCTCACAGCACAGCGCGCGGAAATTCTTGCTTTTCGCCAATATCTCTGGATGATATTGAATGGCTGCGCGACCCACCGAGGTATTTTTGGTGGCGGTATCTGTCGCGCGCGAACTCGCAGTAGCTTCCCTCAAGCATTCCAACAAGACCACTTAAAGGAGGAGAGTCAATCATGAAACGCCGGAAATTCCTTAAAACCGCAGTCGTCGGTGCGGCCGCCAGCACAGTCGCCGCCCCGGCTATCGTTCATGCGCAGAAGACCTTTAAATGGCGCATGGCTACCTCTTACCCGGCGGGATTGCCGATCTACCAGGCAGGCCCCGGTGGCGCCGAAGACTTCGCTCGCCGGGTCAAGGAAATGTCGGGAGGACGATTGGACATCAAGGTGTACTCCGCCGGCGAGATCATGCCGGCCTTCGAGGTCTTCGATAACACGTCGGCCGGCAACATTCATATGCACTATTCGAATTCCTACTATTGGTCGGGCAAGACCTTCGCAGCCCAGTACTTTACTACCGTCCCCTTCGGCATGAGCTACCAGGGCCATACGGCTTGGCTCACGCAGGGCGGCGGTATCGAGCTCTGGAACGAGGTGTATGCGCCCTTCAACATGGTGGTTTTTCCCACCGGCTCCACGGGCACCCAGATGGGCGGCTGGTTCAAGAAGCCTTATGAGTCGGTTAGCGACTTGAAGGGACTCAACTTTCGCATCCCGGGGCTCGCCGGAAAGATCTATAGCCAGATCGGTGTGAACGTGCGCCTGTTGCCAGGCGGCGAGATCTTCCCGGCCCTGGAGCGGGGCGTCATCGACGCGGCCGAATGGGTGGGACCGTATCAGGATATGCGATTGGGCCTGCACGATGCCGCCAAGTACTACTACATGGCGGATTGGCACGAGCCGGCCACGACGACCGAGGTCGCGATCAACAAGAAGGCCTGGAACGAGCTTCCCGACGACTTGAAAGCCATCGTCAAGCACGCGGCCCTCACCAATCACCTGGTTGCGCACATGGAGTCCGAGGCGAAAAACGGCACCGCACTGCGAGAGCTGGTCGAAAAGCAGGGGGTCGTCCTGAAGAAAGTGCCCGACTCGGTGGTCAAGACGTTGTACCAGGCCGCGCGCGATGCGCTGACCGCCGAAGCGAAGAAGGATCCCTTGGTGAAAAAGGTCCATAACAGCTACTTCAGCTTCAAGAAACAGCATGACCGTTGGCAGGATGCGAGCGAGACCGCGTTTCAGACGGGGGGGCGGGACTTCGCCAACGAAGACGAGCTGATCGTATGATCGACCGGCGTGCTTCGGTCGCGGATCGGCTCACGCGAGCACCTCAAACACTAGCAGTCATTGGCCCCCGCGCCGGCGGCGCGGGGGCCCGGCCCGTTTGCGGTCACCTTTGCGTGGTCGCGCGTGCCCTCGTAATCAGGCTCGCCTGATGCGTCGGGCGTTCACAGGCCTCGGCGTGGCAGCAGAGGCGATTGTCGAGTGGACAGGACGGCTCGGGGGGTGGCTCCTTTTCGCCACCGTGGCGCTGGTCTTCGTCAATGCCTTCAACCGCTACGCCTTCACCTTCAGCCCTGTTTGGCTGCAGGAGCTGGAGTGGCACCTGCTCGCGGCGCAGGGCGCACTCGGGATCGCCTACGCGTGGCGTTACAACGATCACATCGCCGTCGACGTGCTGTCGCAGCGCTACAGTGCGACCGTCAAGTCGTGGATGAACCTGTTGATCGCGGTGGTCATCGCGATCCCGTGCTCGATCTACTTCATCGACATCACCATCCCCTATATCGAGAGATCCTATGTCATCCTCGAGGGATCTCCCGACCCCGACGGGCTACCTCTGCGATTTATCCCTAAGGCCTTGGTAGCGGTCGCCTTTGCGCTTATCGCACTGCAGGCGGTGGCGGTCACGATCAAGTCAGGCCTGGAGCTCCTGGGGTTCGAGGCGAGGGCGCATTCTCCCGAACGCTAGTACCGCGTTGGAACCACGGCTCATCGTAATGCAATCGTTGCCGGCGACAGGTTGAGAGATCCATGGCACCCGAGACTTACGCGCTGCTGATGATCGTTTTCTTCTTCGTAGCCCTGTTCTCGGGTATCCCGGTGGGCTTCGGCATCATGGCAGTGGCGCTGGTGTTCGGCTTTCTCGGCGGTCAGGCCTTCATCTTCAACATCATCCCCTCGCAAATATTCGGCGTCCTCACCAACTATACGCTTCTCACCATCCCGCTATTCGTATTCATGGGCCTGATGCTGGAGCGCTCGAAGATCGCCGAGCGCATGCTCGACGTGATCGGGCACATGTGGGGACGGATGCCGGGAGGCATGTGCCTCGCCGTGGTTCTGGTCGGCGTGCTCATGGGGGCGGCGACCGGCATCGTCGGGGCCTCGGTGGTCGCGCTCACGCTGATCGGGCTGCCGGCGCTGCTGCGACGCAACCACAATCCGGCGCTCGCCTGCGGGACCATCTGCGCCTCGGGCACCCTGGGTCAGATCATCCCGCCGAGCCTCGTGCTCATCGTGCTCGCCGACATCATGAATCTTTCCGTCGGGACGTTGTTCGCCGGGGCCATGATGCCGGGATTGCTGCTCGCCGGGCTGTATCTGGTCTATCTGCTGGGGATGGCCGCCGTCTCGCCGCAGTCGCTGCCGCCGATTCCGAAAGCGGAACGTGATGCGCTTTCGGGCCGACAGTTGTTCAAGGACTTCCTGCTGAGCGTGGTGCCGCCGTTGGTACTGATGGTGGCCGTGCTCGGGTCCATCATCGGCGGCTTCGCCGCGCCGACCGAGGCCGCCTCTGTCGGTTCTATCGGCGCACTGGCACTGACGGCGGCCTTCCGACGACTCAACCTGGAGGTCTTTAAGCAAGTCATCTACGGTTCGCTGCGCATCAGCGCCACCATCTTCTTCGTTCTCATGGCCGCGCAGGTGTTCGCCCTCGCGTTTCGAGGCCTTCAGGGGGAGAATTTGATCGCCGCTATGTTCGAGCTCGTTCCCGGTGGATTCTGGGGTGCGGTCATCTTCATGATGTTTCTGATCTTCATACTTGGCTTTTTTCTCGAGTGGATCCAGATCTCTTACATCGTGCTGCCGCTGCTGGTCCCCTTCGTCACCGAGCTGCGCCCGGAGGTGTCGTTGACCTGGCTTACGATCGCCGTTGCGGTGAACTTGAACACCTCGTTCATGACGCCGCCGTTCGGCTGGTCGCTGCTGTTCATGAAAGGAGTCGCTCCCGCGGGGATTAACACCGCGTTGATCTATCGTGGCGTCGTGCCTTTTGTGATCCTTCAGCTCGCAGGACTGGTGCTGGTTTTGACGTTTCCCGAGATCGCGCTCTGGCTGCCGCGCGCGATCGGTTGGGAGGCCGCCCCACGATAAGGCGCGGCGGCAGCGCGAGGCCTCTAAGGCGTTAGCACTATGAACCTGGTGCGGGCAGCAGGGATGCGCTCGCTCTATCTCCCCGTGGAGGCTCAGAAGGCAGCGACGCCCCCGTCGCCGCGCGGGTCAGCGGCGCCTTCGATGATCCCCGACGTGTGGCGCACGATCGCGCCGGCGTGACCCATGACCTGGTCGAACGGACCGACCACCTCGACGTCATGGCCCGCCTGTGCCAGCGCTTGCGGCACCTCAGGGGCGAAACGATTTTCGATACGCAAGTTGCTCTTCGGTGCGCCCCAGGTTCGACCCAGAAGCCAGCGCGGTCCCGTCACGGCCGCCTGCAGCTCCTGGCCGTATTGCACGTAGCGTGTGTAAAGCACGGCTTGGGTTTGCGGTTGGCCTTCGCCGCCCATGGTCCCGTAGGCCAGAGTGCGGCCGTCGTCGAGCAGCGCCAACGCCGGCTGAATCGTATGGAAAGGCCGGCGTCCCGGTTCGAGCCGATTCTGTGCGCCTTCGGCGAGCTTGAAGCTCGTGCCACGGTTCTGCCAGACGATTCCACTTTGAGGCAGTACAACGCCCGAGCCGAACTCCCAGTAGATGCTCTGGATGAAGCTCACCGCTCGGCCGGCAGCATCGATGGCGCCGAGCCACACCGTATCGCCGGCAACCGGCTCATTTCCCCATGAGGCGGCGCGGCGGCGGTCGATACCCTGCGCCATCTCGTCTATCGCTTCGTCTGTCAGAAACTGCTCGGGTGTGACGCCCATGTAGGCGGGGTCGGTAACATAGGTGTCGCGCACCCGAAACGCGCACTTGCTCGCCTCGACCAGCAAGTGCACGTAGTCGAATCCATCGGCGCTCTGGCAACGCAGACGCTCGAACAGCGCGAGGATAATAAGGGAGGCGAGCCCCTGCGTCGGCGGCGGCATATTGTAGAGGGTGGCCGCCGCCATGCGTGCGGAAAGCGGCTTAACCTCGAGCGCTTGATGACGCGCCAGGTCATCGGCGCCGATGGGGCTACCCAAGCGCCCAAGATCGGCGGCAAGGGCGCGTGCCAGCTCGCCGCGATAGAAATCTTCGAGACCGTTGTCGGCGAGATGCCTAAGCGTCCGCGCGAAGGCTGGCTGTTTGAATAGGCTACCGATGGCCGGGGGCTGCCCGCCGGGCATGAAGCTGCTGGCAAAGCCGGGAATATCTTCCAGCTCCGCACGCTTGCCAACCGTGTTGTCGTGCTGGCTGCGCGTGACGGCGATGCCCTCGCGCGCGTAATGCTCAGCATCTTCCAGCAGCCGCGCAAGCGGCAGTGTGCCGCCCCAACGTTTGCTCACCTCGAGCGCTCGCTGCCAGCCGGACACGGCCCCGGCGACCGTGTTGGCGGCCAACGGGCCGCGCGAAGGAATTTCTTTGAGACCGCGGCGCTGATAGAAATCGACATCGGCGTTGGCGGCGGCCGCACCGCAGGCGTCGACGCCGAGCGGCGGATTACGACCATCCGTGATGAGCCAGAAGTTGTCGCCGCCGAGGCTGTTCATATGCGGGTAGACAACCGCGATCGTAGAGGCCGCCGCTACCATCGCTTCGATGGCGTTGCCACCCCCGCGTAGCACGCGCAGTCCTGCCTGCGCCGCCAGATGATGCGGCGCGACCACGGCACCGCGCGTGGCTCTGGGTGTTTGTAGCATCGGTCGGTCCTGTAGTTTTGCGTGGGTCCCGAATTCGCGAGCGGAGATACTCTTCGTTGGTGGTGGCGGAGTCAAGTCGCCATCGGCCACCGTGCTAAAATCGCCGCTCATCTGCGTGTAGCACAAATAAAGAGTCAGACCGTCGGAGAAATTTCATGAAGATCATCCGTTTTGTCGATACATCGGGCCATGAGCGTTATGGGGAGGCCATCGACGGCAAAAATGCCCGTGTTATCAGCGGTGACCTGTTTGGGCCGTATCAGCTGACGGATGAGACCGCTGCCGTGCAGAAGCTGTTGGCGCCGGTGCTGCCGCCCAGCATTCTCTGCGTCGGCTTGAACTATAAGGAGCACGCGGCCGAGTCGGCGATGAAGCTGCCCGACTACCCGGTGCTGTTCATCAAGTCGTTAAATGCCCTGAACAACCCCGGCGACCCGATTGTCTTGCCGAAGGTCGAGCCGGTAGAGGTCGATTACGAGGGTGAGCTCGTGGTCGTCATCGGCAAGAGGGGCAAGAACATCTCACGCGCACGGGCCCTGGAGCATGTCTTGGGTTACACCTGCGGCAATGATGTCAGCGGGCGAGACTGGCAGATCAAGAAGGGGGGTAGCCAGTGGTGTCGCGGCAAGAGCTTCGATGGCTTTTGCCCGCTCGGCCCGTGGCTTGTCACGCCCGACGAGCTTCCCGACCCCGGCAATCTTGAGATCAGCACGACGATCAACGGCAAGGTCATGCAGAGCTCGAGCACGGCGAATATGATCTTCGATGTGCCCGAGCTGATTCGTTTTCTGAGCGAGGGCACGACACTGCTGCCGGGCACCGTGATCATGACCGGCACGCCGCCAGGCGTCGGTTTCGCCCGCAAGCCGCCGGTGTTTCTCAAGGACGGCGACGAGGTGAGCGTCGAGATTGAGAAAATCGGCCGCCTGACCAATCCCGTACGACGCCAGTAGCAAGCAGCAAGTTTCAAGCGGCAAGTGGTTCTGGATTCTTTCTTGTTACTTGCTACTTGTCGCTTGAAACTTTCTAACCGTATCCAATAGCGCGCGTGCGCGTTTGACGACAGGCACGTCGATCACTTTGCCGTCGAGCGAAGTCGAGCCGCGACCCCGGTGCTCGGCTTCCTCGAAGGCAGCGACGACACGGCGGGCGTACTCGATCTCGGCGAGGGAGGGGGAGAATATCTCGTTGATGGTATCGATCTGCGCAGGATGAATGGCGAACTTGCCCTTGAAGCCGCACTTCTTCGCGTCGAGGGCATCGCGACGCAAGCCCTCGGCATCGCGAAATTGAAAGTAGGGTGTATCGAGCGCCAGCACATCGGCGGCTTTTGCGGCGACACACAGCACATTGCTCGCGTATGCAATCTCTGAGTCGTCGTCCTGGCGCTCGATGCCCATGTCAGTCGTCAGGTCCTCGGCGCCTAGGGCGACGCCGATGATACGCGGCGACGATAAGCAGATGTCGTATACTTTCACGATCGCGCGCGCCGTTTCGATCCACGGCACGAGCTTCACGTGGCCCGGTTCTAGTCCGGCTTTCTTTTCTAGGCCATCGAGGATGTTGGCTATTGTCGCGATGTCTTCCGGCCCCTGAATCTTCCCCACCGAGACGCCGACGATATGCGGCCCCACGATCGCCGATAAATCTTTCTCTAACCACCCGGTGTCCATGGAGTTGACACGTGGTATCAAGGTCCGGCCGGCTGCAGCCAGCTTCGGTAGAAAGCCTGTCACTACAGCGCGCGCATTGGCCTTTTCGTCGACCGGCACCGAGTCTTCGAGATCGGGCACCAGCACATCGGCACGGCTGGCGAAGCCCTTCTCCAGCATATTCGGCCGGTTGCCGGGAATAAACAACAGGCTTCGGAGTATCGTCAACACGAACGTGCGATCGGGCAGGACACCGTCTTACTCAACGGGTGTGTCCGGGCTGTTGCCCCATTCGGCCCACGAGCCCGGGTAGGCCTTGACGTTGGGATAGCCGAGCGCTTTCAGCATGATGTAGGTATGTGAAGAGCGGTGGTGCGTCTGGCAGTAGACGATCACTTCTTTGTCGGGCGTCACGCCCAACTCCACCAACATCTGACGCAGCACTTCCTCTTGCTTTAAACGCAGCTTGCGCGGCTGATCCATGGCCGTGGTCCAGTTGAGATTAACGGCGCCAGGAATGTGACCGGCTTTTTCAGCGCGCTTGTCGCGCCCGCTGTACTCGGCCGGGCTGCGGGCATCGACGATAGCCACCGCGGGATCGCCGAGGCGGTTGATAATGTAGTCCTTGTCTACGTAGCCCTGGTAACGCCGCGAGCAGGCAAAGCGGCTCGGTGGTCGTTCTACGTTTCCTTCGCTAGTCGGATGGCCTTCTGTCAGCCACGAGCAGATGCCGCCGTTGAGCAAAGAGAAATGCGGATGTCCGAAGACGTCAAGGGTCCACAGCAATCGCCCCGCCCAGCCGCCGCCCTCGTCGTCGTAAGCCACCACATGCGTGTCGGGCGTGACGCCGAGGGATGAAAGCACCTCGGACAGCTGTCCGTCGCTCGGCAGGTCCCCGACTGCCGGCTTCACACCGGAGACGAGGCGGGCGCGATCGAGATGTACGGCGCCGGGTACATGCGCCTCCTCGTAAAGCTCGGCCGGACCGACGTCCACCACCAGCAGGTTCTCCGCCCCGAGGTGTTGCTCGAGCTCGTCCGGCTCGACGATGAGGGGTAACAAGGGCTTGCTCATGATGGTTTATCGTCTTGTGGGTGATGTCAAAGCGGAAGCGTTCGTTGCCACGCGTGCCTTATCGTACCCGCACAGTGGTTCTGCGACTACTCTGCAGCGGCGGCCGCGACGGCGATCTTTTCCACCCGCGCGGCGCAGAATTTGAACTCGGGAATCTTGCCGAAGGGATCGAGCGCCGGATTCGTCAGCATGTTGGCCGCAGCTTCGGCATAGCAGAAGGGGATGAAGACGCAGCCCTCGGGGACCGCAGCGTCCATGCGCGCCTTGAGCTCGATGGCCCCGCGGCGCGTGGTGACCCGAACCGGATCTCCAGGTGCCACGCCAATGCGCCGCAGATCGGCGGCGCAAAGCGATGCCACCGCCTCGGGCTCGATCTCATCGAGCACGCGTGTGCGCCGGGTAATTGCACCGGTGTGCCAGTGCTCGAGCTGACGGCCGGTGGTCAGGATCATCGGGAAGTCCGCATCCGGTTGCTCTGCCGGCGGCACGATGTCGGCCGGCACCAGTTTCGCGCGGCCGCTTGGCGTCGGGAAACGATCGCCGAAGACGATGTCGTGGCCCGGCCGATCGGGGGCGTCGCAGGGATAGGTCACCGAGCTTTCGCGCTGCAACCGCTCCCAGGTGATGTTGTCGAGCGACGGCATGACGGTCTTCATCTCGGCGAACACATCGGCCGGTCCGTTGTAGTTCCAATCGAGTCCGATGCGACGCGCGATTTCCTGGATGATCCACCAGTCCTGACGCGCATCGCCCGGCATCCTGAGCGCCGTGCGTCCCAGCTGCACCTGGCGGTTCGTATTGGTCACGGTGCCGTCCTTTTCGGGCCAGGCGGAGGCCGGCAGCACCACGTCGGCATGAAACGCCGTTTCGGTGAGGAAAATGTCCTGGACCACCAGGTGCTCGAGCTTGGCCAGCGCCTCGCGCGCGTGATGCACGTCGGGGTCCGACATCGCCGGATTCTCGCCCATGATGTACATGCCCTTGATCTGGTCGGCGTGCACGGCGTTCATGATCTCGACGACGGTGAGGCCGCGCTTGGGATCGAGCGGGGCGCCCCAAACGTCCTCGAAGCGCTTGCGGATGTCCGCGACCTCGACCGACTGGTAGTCCGGGAAGACCATGGGAATGAGTCCGGAATCCGAAGCACCTTGGACGTTATTCTGGCCGCGCAGCGGGTGCAGCCCGGTGCCGGGACGGCCGACGTGGCCCGTGACCATGGCGAGCGCGATCAGGCAGCGCGCGTTGTCGGTGCCGTGCACGTGCTGCGAGATGCCCATGCCCCAGAAGATGATGCCGGCTTTAGCCTTGGCGTAGGTGCGCGCCACTGTGCGCAGCGTCTCGGCATCGATGCCGCAAACCGCGGCCATCGCCTCGGGCGTGAAATCCTTGATATGGCGTTTGAGGTTCTCGAAGCCTTCAGTGTGATGCTTGATGTAATTCTGGTTGTGAAGCTTTTCGCTGGTGATCACGTTCAAGATAGCATTCAGCACGGCCACGTCGGTGCCCGGCTTGTGCTGCAGCATGTAGCTCGCGTGGCGTTTGAGCGCCTGCCCGCGCGGATCCATCACGATCAAGGTCTTGCCTTGTTTAGCCGCTTGCTTGAAGAAGGTGGCGGCCACGGGATGATTCTCGGTGGGATTGGCACCGATCACGATGATCACGTCGGCATCGGCGCAGGCCGTGAAGGGCGCGGTCACGGCGCCGGAGCCGATGCCCTCGAGCAGCGCCGCCACCGACGAGGCGTGACACAGCCGCGTGCAGTGATCGACGTTGTTGGTGCCGAAACCGGTGCGCACCAGCTTCTGGACCAGATAGGCTTCTTCGTTGGAGCCTTTGGCGGAGCCAAAACCGGCCAAGGCCTGACTTCCGTCGCGATCGCGTATCTCTTTGAGCCCGGCGGCGGCGCGATCAAGCGCCTCGTCCCAGCTGGCCTCGCGGAAATGGGTATAAGGGTTCGCCGGATCGATCTCTACAGCGGCATCCTTCGCGGCGTCATCGCGACGGATGAGTGGCACCATCAGGCGATGCCGGTGCTTGACATAATCGAAACCGAAGCGGCCTTTGACGCACAAGCGATTGTGATTTGCCGGCCCCTCTCGCCCCTGCACGGCGACAATCTCGTTGTCGTGGATCTGATAAGTAATCAGGCAGCCCACGCCGCAGTAGGGGCAAACACTCGGCACTTCAGTCAAACGGTCGACCTTGCCGATGCCGTTGTCATCAATCAACGTCGCTTCCATGAGCGCGCCCGTGGGGCAGGCCTGCACGCACTCGCCGCAGGCGACACAGGTGCTCGTCCCCATCGGGTCGTCGAAGTCGAAGACGATCTTCGCGCCATGGCCACGGTAGGCCATACCGATGACATCGTTGACTTGCACTTCGCGACAGGCACGCACACACAAGTTGCAATGGATGCACGCATCGAGATACACGCGCATGGCGGTGTGGCTCGCATCGGGCGGCGGCTGCTGGCGTTCGGGGAAGCGGCTATCCGTAACGGCCATACGCTCGGCCCATTGCCACAGGTGCGAGTTCGGGTCGTGCGCCAGCGCGCGCTCGGGTTGATCCGCGACCAGCAGCTCCATGACCAGTTTGCGCGCTGATTTCGCGCGCGCCGTCCCGCTGCTGACCTTCATGCCCGCTGCGGGCTGTCGGATGCAAGACGCCGTGAGCAGGCGTTCGCCTTCGATCTCGACCATGCAGGCGCGACAGTTGCCGTCGGCCCGGTAACCCGGCTCAGGCGCGTAGCACAGATGCGGGATTCTCGTGCCGTGACGGTTGGCAACCTGCCAGATCGTTTCACCGGGTCGTGCCTCGACCTCGCGGCCATCGAGGGTGAAGCGGATCGGTTCAGTCATGACATATCCTCGGGGAAGTGCTTTAACACACAGCGCAAGGGATTAGAAGCCGCCTGTCCCAGGCCGCAGATGGAGGCGTCGGTCATTGCCTGGCTCAGCTCCTCGAGCAGCGGCGCATCCCATGTTGGCCGCTGCATCAGCTTGACCGCCTTTTCCGTGCCGACGCGGCAGGGCGTGCACTGGCCGCAGCTCTCGTCCTCGAAAAAGCGCATCAGGTTGAGCGCGGCGTCCCTGGCATTGTCCTGGTGACTCAAGATGATCACCGCATGCGAGCCGACGAAGCAGCCGTGCTTTTCGAGCATGCCGAACTCGAGCGGCAGATCGCCCATGCTGGCAGGCAGAATCCCACCCGAGGCGCCGCCAGGCAGGTATGCCTTGAAGAGGTGGCCGTCCTGCATGCCACCGCAATACTCGTCGATGAGCTCGCGCACGGTGATACCCGCAGGCGCAAGCTTGACGCCGGGTTCTTTCACCCGCCCGGACACCGAGTAGCTGCGCAAGCCCTTGCCGCCGTTGCGGCCGTGACCGGCAAACCAGTCGGCGCCCTCGGCGAGGATCTCCGGTACCCAGTAGAGCGTTTCTACGTTTTGCACCAGCGTCGGACGCCCGAATACGCCGACCTCGGCCACATAGGGCGGGCGGTGGCGCGGCAGCCCGCGCTTGCCTTCGATGCTTTCGATCATCGCCGACTCTTCGCCGCAAATGTAAGCCCCGGCTCCGCGGCGAAGGTGAATAACGGTATTTCCGGTGAGCCCGGCAGATTCCACCCGGCGAATCTCGCGCAAGAGGATCTCACGTACGGCCGGATACTCGTCGCGCAAGTATATATAGACCGCCTGTGCTTCCACGGCCCAGGCGGCGATCAACATCCCTTCGAGAAAACGATGCGGCTCGCGCTCGAGATAGTAGCGGTCCTTGAATGTGCCGGGCTCACCTTCATCGGCGTTCACGGTCATCAAACGCGGGCCGGGATAGCCGCGCACGATGCGCCATTTGCGCCCGGTCGGAAACCCGGCGCCGCCGAGCCCACGCAGGGCCGAGCTTTCCAGGGTTGCCAGCACGTCATCGAGCTTGCGTTTGCCTTGGTGGCACTCACGCAGAATCTTGTAGCCGCCGTCAGCGATGTAGGCGTCGTAATCGGCGTAATCAGGAATTTCGGGATGCCGATGATTGCTTTTGACGGTCTCAGCGACATTGGCCACGGAGGCATGATCCACATGGAAGTGCCCGACCTCCGCGACGGGTGCGGTGTCGCAGCGGCCCATGCACGGCGCGCGCACGACGCGAACCTGGGCACCGAGCTTGCCAGGCAACTCGGCCAACAACTTCTGCGCGCCCGCGATCTCGCAGCTCAAGCTGTCACACACGCGTACGGTGAGCGCGGGCGGCGTGGCTTCACCCTCCTTGACCACATCGAAGTGGGCGTAGAAGGTCGCGACCTCATAGACCTCGGCCAGCGACAGGCGCATCTCCTGCGCCAATGCAGCCAGATGTGCGGCCGACAGGCAGCCGTAGTGGTCTTGAACGAGATGCAGATGCTCGATTAGTAAGTCACGCTGACGTGGGCAAGCGCCGAGAAGCGCTTGCACTTCGGCCAATGCCGTCGGATCGACCTGTCGCCCCTTCGGATGCACAGCAGTCTGGCGACGACTCGATCCAGGGTGTTTGTAGCGGTAAACCTTGGGTGTGTGCTCGGACATCTCCCCGACCTGTTGTTATTGACTGCGGGTTTTGAGGGGCGTTCAGTCTGTCACGGCGGCTAGCAGAGTAGTACCTAGCGCTGCCGGCGAGTCGGCGACATGGATACCGGCGCTTTTCAGCGCCTCGATCTTGTCCGCTGCACCGCCTTTGCCGCCGGCGATGATGGCGCCCGCGTGGCCCATGCGGCGTCCGGGCGGGGCGGTGACCCCGGCGATGAAACCCACGACCGGTTTCGTGGTCTTGCTTTGCTTGATGAACTCGGCCGCCTCCTCCTCCGCCGAGCCGCCGATCTCGCCGATCATAATAATGGCGTCGGTCTCGGGATCGGCGAGGAACAGCTCCAGACAATCCACAAAGCTGGTACCGTTTACCGGATCACCACCGATACCGATGCAGGTCGATTGACCCAGACCGGCTGCCGTGGTCTGTGCCACGGCTTCATAGGTCAATGTCCCCGAGCGCGAGACCACGCCGACGCGGCCGCGCTTGTGGATGTGACCGGGCATGATGCCGATCTTG
>JABAOD010003175.1_pt3 | contig 29133 bp, 31 predicted proteins | sample 7062151 | NCBI WGS metagenome assembly JABAOD01 (sample SAMN14538626, study PRJNA623070) | marine sediment metagenome | biome: marine biome [ENVO:00000428]; feature: marine pelagic biome [ENVO:01000023]; material: deep marine sediment [ENVO:00002113] | place: India: Gulf of Khambhat ... | reverse complement strand
CTCTCCTTCTGCTCCATACCTTCCTTCTGGGCCCGGTAGTACTCCACAGCGGAGAAGCTCGTCCCCCCGAGGCCGCCGATGTCTATGCCCTTCACCCCCACGCCCTTGAGCTCCAGGGCCACCTCTCGGGAGATGCCAGCGCCCGTCTCCTTCGCCAGAACCGGAAGCTTCCTGGCGATATCCCCCACGGCCTTCAGCACGCCTCTGGCCCTTCGGTCTCCTTCTGGCTGAACGATTTCCTGAGTGTAGTTGAGGTGAATGGCCAAGATATCCCCGTCAACCATGCGCAGAGCGTGCTTCGCTTCCTCGAGGCCAAGGGGTTCCTTCTCTCCCTGTCTGATGAGCTGAGGCGCACCGATATTCGCGATCGTGAGGGGGACACGATGCTTCTTCAAGATGGTCCAGGAGTCCTCAGGGGCCTGACCCTGAAGCGCGGGCCTCTGACTCCCAACGCCCATACCGACGCCTGCCTTTGCAGCGCCGTACGCCAGGTGGTCGTTTATGCGGACCGCGTCGGTGAAGCCGCCTGTCATGGATGAGATGACCAGCGGGGCCGCCAGTGGTTTACCGAACAGGCTGACGCTGGTGTCTATTTCGTCGAGGTCCACCTCTGGCAGGGCCCGGTGGAGGAAGTGCACGTCGTCCCAGTGGTTGTGTTTGGGGCGCACCTCCTTTCCAAGGACGATGTCCACGTGATCCCTTTTCCTCTCCGTCACTTAGCCCACCTTACCTCCGTTCCGGGCACCTCCCTTCCCTCGAGGACTGCCCTCAACCTGCCCCGCACCAGACCGCTAACGATGTGGCACCGAAACCCGTCCCTTGCCAGCTCCAGCATAAGGCTCAGCTTTCTCTTCAAACCTCCTGTAACGTCGGTCTCGACCTCGGACCAGGGGAGGTCAGGAGGGGGCGATGTCACCAGAGGGAGGAGAGAGCCGTCACGGCCTATAACCCCCTCCACATCAGCGACAAAGATGGCGGCCTCGGGTCTCAACAGGCGGGCCAGAAGGAGCATCAGGTCGTCCCCCGAGAGAATGGAACTCCCCCTTGCCGCGTCGAGAACCACATCACCAAAGGTCACCGGGACGAGGCCGGCGTTGAGGTGTTGGAGGAAGGGTTCCCCCATGAAGGAGACGACCTCCCCCTGCCGGAGGGTCACCAGGGGCCCTGGGGGGATTGATATAGCGGGGATGCCAGTGGCGTGCAGGGCCTGTAGGACGCGCTCATTCAGCTCCCTCATGCTCCTGTGTACCTCCGCGAAGCCCATCAGCTGCTCCGGGGCCCTTAGGCCCTCGTGCAGGCCGTAACGCAGGGCCGTGGGATGGCCGTAGCTGCCACCCCCGTGAACGATACAGAGTTCCCTCTTGAAGGGGGCTATCTCCCGGGCGAGGCTCGCCATCACCTTTGCACGGAACCGCCTTCGCCCTCCCTTGAAGGTTATGACGCTGCCTCCCAGCTTGACGAGCTTCATCCTCGAAGAATTGCAGACAACTAAGGGCCATATATTATAATGTTGGCGGGGACGCCTCGGCCTGGGATTCGCCAAGCGGAAAACTATCATTATCGATTCTGAGACTCACGTCATCAGAATTTATAAGGCCATAAGCCGCAACCTGCGTCATGGCCAAGAGTCGCAGACTACTGAGGATAGTGACCTCCGTGGTGTGGTCCGCCTCCATCGCCACCGTGGCCCTTTCGCTGTACACCGCCCACATGACGGGATACCACTACGGATCCCTCGTGTCATTCAGAACCTACAACGGCATCCTGATCGGGAGCGCCTTTGTCCTTGCTATAGTCCTCCTCGCCGGGATTCTCACGATCCATCGAATCGACGCGGCCTCTCAGCGGCTGGTCAAGTCCATGGGGGAGGCCGTGCACACCAGCAGCGGCCTACCTGTCAGCGTGTCCGAGCTGCAGACCGCCGTGAACGAGAAGGTAGAGCGGACCCCCAACAGTGCGAAGGCTCAAGGGCTTCAGCAGGCCCTTGAGGAGTACCGGGCCCTACAGACCTTGAGAAGGGACATGAGGTCCCTGATGGCGGCCCCTGTGGGGCTCCTGTCCGCCATATTCGCCGTGTCCGCCTGGGCACTTCCGGCAACCGAGGGCTTCCTGCAGAGCTTTGGCCTGCTTAACACTACCCTCGTGTTCTTCGTGAGCTACGGCATGGTTGTGGCCGTGGTCTCAGCCATTGCCGCAGCGCTACTGATGCTATCCGCGAGAAGGGCAGCGGTCTGATAGGCGCCGGAGAACCCCCTACCCTTCATCCTCTTTCTTTTGAGTTTCTTCGCCAGGTAGAGTCTGCCATAGCGTTAGGAGCCCTGGAGGTCGGCACCCGTGACCAACCGTTAAATATCGCTGCCCTCCTTATTGAGAGGGTCCATGGTTAGAAAACCCGCCCGCATGTATCGGGAGGCCAAAGGCCAGGCCTATACTAGGAAGGAGTACATGGGGGGGATACCCAACCCCCGCATCACCCAGTTTGACCTAGGAAATCCCGAGGGGGACTTCCCCCACATTGTGAACCTGGTGGCGGAGGACAGCTGCCAGATAAGGCACACCGCCTTGGAGGCGGCTAGGATTACGGCCAACCGCTACATATCCAAGCGAGCGGGGCAACAGTATCACCTTAAGATCAAGACCTACCCGCACATCGTCCTAAGGGAGAACAAGGTCGCCGTCGGGGCCGGGGCGGACAGAATATCCGACGGTATGAGAGCCGCCTTTGGCTCGCCGGTGGGAACGGCCGCCCGGGTAAAGGCCGGACAGACGGTGATGTACATCAGGACCACGACGGCCAATCTGGGCAATGCGAAGGTGGCCCTGACCAAGGCTGCCCACAAGCTTCCTACCCCGTGTAGGGTCGTGGTCGAGGGCTCTTAGCTCCAGGGCCTTCTGGTGGTGGACGTGGAGCTGGATGCGGCCCTGAGGGAGATTAAGGATCGGGGATGCAGGTCGATTGGCCTCCAGTACCCCGACGGCATGAGGCTTCAAGCCATCGAAATAGCGGAGGAGCTGGAGAGGCGAGGGGGGGTCATCGCCATGGTGTCGGCGGAGCCCACCTTCGGGGCCTGCGACGTCCCTAGAATGCCCGTGGACCTCACGATCCAGATTGGGCATGCCCCCATGCCCTATCTCAACCTGAGGAACGTGCTGTTCCTGGAGGCGGCCATGCCCCTTCCTGCGTTGACTTTCCTCCAAGGGGCCTTGCCGATGGTGGGGCAGCGGGTGGGCCTCCTCACAACGATTCAGCACGTCCCCTGGTTGGAAGAAGTGCAACGCTATCTGGAGAACCAGGGTAAGGAGGTGCTCCTCGGAGAGCCAGACGGGCGCATCGCTTATGCAGGTCAGCTCCTGGGCTGCGATGTCCACACGGCCCGCTCATTGGAGGATAGGGTGGACGCCTTCCTCTACGTGGGGACGGGGGATTTCCATCCCCTGGGCGTCGCGTTGGCCACCGAGAAGAGGGTCGTCGCCGCGGACCCGTTCACTGGCAAGGTCCACGACTTGAGTGAGGTTAAGGAGAGGGTCTTGAGGCAGCGGTTCGCTGCCATTGCCGCGGCCATGGATGCCAGGACGTATGGCATCATCGTCTCCCGGAAGGTGGGTCAGTACAGAATGGCGCTGGCTTCGGAGATAAAGAGAGTGCTGGAGGCCGAGGGTCGGAAGGGGTACGTCCTGCTCATGGACTTTGTGGGGCCGGAGTTTCTCAAAGGATTCCGTGTGGACGCCTTCGTCAACACCGCCTGCCCACGAATTGCCATCGACGACTTCCTTCAGTATGAGAAGCCAATGCTGACTTACCCAGAGCTGCGAGTAGCCCTTGGGCTGGAGGAGTGGGGAACCTACCAGCTGGACGAAATCACGGCCCACAACGGCGTCGGGTAGCCCCAACGGAGGGGAGCACGAGGCTTAAGAGGCGATGGCACCTTGTATTCGTTGTAATCCATGAAGACGGCTCTCGTCCTCCTCAGTGGCGGTCTCGATTCCAGTACAACGTTAGCCGTCGCCCTCAATGAGGGGTTTGACGCCGTGGACGCCCTGACCCTGAGCTATGGCCAGCGACATGAGAGGGAGGTGGAGGCTGCTCGAGCCGTGGCCTCCGCACTCCGAGTGCGCAGACACGAGGTGATTGATCTGGATCTGCGGCAGATAGGGGGTTCGGCGCTGACGGACGAGGAGGTAGAGGTTCCCCAGGGCAGGACCCTGGGGGAGATATCCGCGGAGATACCTGTCACGTACGTACCAGCCAGGAATACCATCTTTTTGAGCTTCGCCCTCGCCTGGTCTGAGGTCCTAGGATCAGATTACATCTACGTTGGTGCAACTTCCGTCGACTACTCGGGCTATCCGGATTGCAGGCCGGAGTACTATGAGGCTTTTCAGGAGGTCGCGCGCCTGGGAACCAGGAGAGGGGTTGATGGGAGGCCCGCCGAGATTCGCTACCCTCTGATCTCCCTGTCCAAGGCTGAAATCGTCCAGAAGGCGGTTGAGTTGGGGGTTCCGCTGGCAGTTACCTGGAGCTGCTATCTTGGCCGACCGAGGGCCTGTGGCCTGTGCGACTCTTGCCAGTTGAGGTTGAAGGGGTTCAGGGAGGCGGGCTTCGACGACCCATTGCCTTACGAGAGATATCCAGAGTGGTATTTGCAGAAGGGCAGTGAGTGAGGCCGGAATCCAGCTTTCCGTCCAAACGGGTCCTTGACATTTATCTAAGATGTGCAACATTGTCTTGCAGGGTCGGGGACAGAGGCCATGGAAATCATAGAGATGTTCTTCTCCATTCAGGGTGAGGGCATCCACATAGGGAAGCCCACGTTCTTCGTCCGAACCGCCCTCTGTAACCTGAGGTGTTCCTGGTGCGCTCCGGGGAACGCGACTATCCAGACCCTAGGGGGCGAGAAGAAGCGGATCGAGGACGTGGCGGCAGGGGATGAGGTCCTGGCCTACAGCCCCTCTGAGCAGCGACCGGAGTACACCCGGGTGGAGGAGAAGCACGTGCGCGACTGCGGCCTCATCCTCGAAGTCTGGATGGAGAGTGGCCACAGCCTCTCTGTCACCCCTGAGCATCCCATATACACCGCTTCGGGCTGGCGTCAGGCGGAGGACCTAAGGGTGGGGGACCGGGTCATGGTCCTGGATAGCCTCACGGGCCACACCTGGGCAAGGGTTGGTGAGATTGAGAGCCATTCCAGGCCTTTCAAGGTCTATAACCTCACCTGCTCCCCCTTGCAGAACTTCTTCATCAACGACGTCCTGACCCACAATTGCGACACCGAGTACTCGTGGGAGAGGGGGGTCGAGATGAGCGTTGACGACGTCGTGAAGGAGGTGGAGAAGCAGAAGGCCAAGAGCGTCTGCCTCACCGGGGGCGAGCCCTTGCTCTGGGAGGACTCGAAGGACCTGATTGAGGAACTCGTGACGCGAGGGTACGAGGTGGTGGTGGAAACCAGCGGTTCCGTCGGTATCGGGGACGTACCCAGGAGCAACGGGGTCTGTATCAGCATGGACATAAAGTGTCCATCCTCCGGGATGGAGGATAAGATGGACTTCAGCAACATCGAGCGCCTCCGACCCGGGGACCAGCTTAAGTTCGTCATCGCCGACGAAGCGGACTACGAATATGCGAAGGAGGTTATTCGGACGTACACACCTCACTGCGAGGTCGTCATGCAACCCGAGGGAGGGCGCCGGCTTCTACCCCTGGCCCAGTGGGTGCTAAGGGACGGCCTCGGAGTCCGCGTGCTGCCTCAATTACACCGTCTGATATGGCCGGAGTTGGACCGAGGCGTATAGCGTTTCACGAGGGTGTACTCGACCCTTGCCTGCCGAAGGTTGAAATCCTCTACTTCCATGTTTGGAGCGGTGAGCTACGAGTACCTGGACCATACCGCGGACATAGGGCTCAAGGCCTACGGTAGCACTTTGGAAGAGATCTTCGAGAACGCCGCCGTGGGTATGTTTGACATCATGACGGATGTGGAAACTGTGGAGGCGCGGGGGGAGGTAAAGGTCCGCGTGGAGTCTCAGGACCTCGAATCCCTGATGGTGGACTGGCTCACAGAACTCCTCTACGTCCACGAACTCGAGAACGTCTTTCTTTCGGCTTTCGAAGTTGCCATCCACGGCCTATCCCTCGAGGCAACCGCAAAAGGTGAGACCGTGGACCCGTCCAAGCATTCGATGGACCTTTCCATAAAGGCAGTGACCTATCACATGATAGAGGTGAACGAGAGGGAGGGTTATGCCATCGTCATTTTCGATATCTGAGTCGGAGACCGGAGGGGGTTGAGGTGAACAAGGCGAGTGCGGTGGCCCATCCTATCCAGGGGCTAATCAAGTATCATGGTCTGGCGGACCAAGTTCTCAGGCTGCCCTTCCACGACTCCATATCGGTGTGCACGGCTCCCCTCATCACCCACACCACGGTATCCTTCGAGGAATCGGAGGAGGATACCCTGATTGTGGACGGCTCCCCGGTTCATGGCAGGGGTCTGGAAAGGGCTTTGAGTGTCCTCGAGGAGGTACGACGCCTTGCTCGCCTGTCACTTCGGGCAAGAGTCGTCTCGACCAATAACTTCCCATCCAACGTAGGACTGGGAGCCTCGGCTTCCGGATTCGCTGCATTAGCCGTGGCTGCGGCTGAGGCCGCTGGCCTTGAGCTTAGACCGCAAGAAACCTCCATCATCGCCCGCAGGGGTGCCGGTTCAGCTGCTCGAGCGGTCACGGGCGCCTTCTCCAAGTGGAGGAGTGGCTCATCGGACGAGGAATCGTACGCCTACCAGCTGGCTTCCGAGGAGCTGCGGATGGGGATCATAGTCGCACTGGTAGAGGCGTACAAGGATACAGAGGCCGCCCACCAAGAAGTCCTGGGCTCCCCCTTCTTCAGTGCCAGGCTGGCGGAGATCCCTCGGATGCTAGCCGAGATGGAGCTGGCCATAGCGCAGAGGGACGTCGGCAAGATCTGCGAACTCGCTGAGAAGGATACCCTGCTCCTCCACGGAATCACTATGACAGGGCCCCAGGAGATGCTGCTCTGGACCCCGGAGACTTTGACGGTGATCATGGCCGTGAAGAGGATGAGAGAGGAGGGAGTTCCGGCCTTCTTCTCCATCGACACTGGCGCCACGGTCTACGTAAACACCCCGCCGGACCACGTGGAGGAGGTCGAGGCCGGGATAAGGGAGCTCGGTGTCAGAACGATGAGATGCTGGGTCGGTGGCCCTGCCCGAGTGGTGAACGACCACCTCTTCTGATCCCCTTTGACGCAGTTAACTTAAAGGGACAATGTTCCGCTACCGCCTTCGATTTCTTTGCCCCTCTGGTCCCAGTCCATAAGGAAGGGCTTTCAGACACTTAGGCAAGCCTGGCCCCTAGTGGCGGTGCCCCTCGCCTTCGACCTCGTCATTCTCCTGGCATATCCCGGGTTAGTGACCGCTCAGGGCTCTGTGGAGTTCACCCTCCCGGTACCCCTTCCCTCCATATCTCAAGTCCATGGCCAGCCAAGGGGCTCTCCTCCCTTCTTTCCCATCTATCCGGCGCCTGAAATGGGGCAGCTGACCGCTCCTATCATACTCCTCATGCTGGGCGTCCAGTCCTACCTCACGGCCGGATACTTGGGAGCCCTAGAGACCGCTCGGGTGGGAGGCTCCACCAGACCTTTCTTTAGGTTCGCTAACGTCTACTTCTCCAGGGTGTTCGCCTTCAACGCTCTCATAGCGGTGATTCTCTTGGTTCTGGAGCCATTCATCACGGGGTTCTCCTATGGATTGCTCGTATCCATCTTCACCGTCTCCGCGCTTATCCTCATCCTCTACTTCCTCTTCCTGACCCCCTTCAGCATAGTGGTGGACGATTACGTCCTAGGAGAGGCCTTCCGACGGAGCGTGGAGCTGTCTCTCCAGGCCTGGAGGGAGATCTTACCGTACTGCCTGGCCTACGCCACGGTTACGATACTGACCTCGGGGGCCCTCGTCTTCCTAGTGGGCTTTCCAATCATTGGGGTTCCCCTCGCCGCCGCCCTATACGGCCTTGTGGGGACAGCCCTGGTGGCCTCCACCCTGCACCTGTACGATGGCCTACAGCCCGAGGAGGTACTGCCAGTGGCGGTCCCCAGGCCGAAGCCCGTGGAAGAGGCGGCCCCTACCTAGCCAAAGGATTTATTCGTCCGCCCATTAGGGCGCTTGTGAGACTGGTTCTGCTGGGGCCACCCGGAGCCGGAAAGGGCACCCAGGCTGCGAGACTCTCCGAGAAGCTCTCCATTCCGAGAATATCCACTGGAGACATGCTCCGGGATGAACTCAACCGGGGAACCGCCCTAGGCCGAGCGGCGGAGGAGTACATGAGGAAAGGGGTGCTCGCCCCCGACGACATAATCATTGAGATGGTGAGAAGGCGGGCAGGCCAGGCCGACTGTGGTGAAGGCTTCATCCTGGACGGTTTCCCAAGGAACATAAGGCAAGCGGAGGCCCTGGAGGAACTGGGGCCGGTGGATCTCGTCCTGTATCTGGAGCTAGGTGAGGAGGACGTGGTGCAGAGGCTCACAGACCGGCGGGTGTGCCGAGAGTGCCAATTCGTCTACAACCTCAGGTTCAGCCCCCCCAAGGTCGAGGGCAAGTGCGATATCTGCGGGGGTGAGCTCTTCCAGAGGCACGACGATAAGGAGGAGGTGGTCCGCCAGAGGTTTCGCACCTATCGGGAAAGGACCCGGCCCCTGGTGGAGTATTATGAGGCCAGGTCCATACTCGGGAGGATCGATGCCTCGGGAACCATAGAGGAGACCTCTCAGGCTGTCCAGGAGGCCCTCCAGTTTAGGGGGCTCCTATAGGCTGCCGCCCTGGGCGAAAGTCAGAGGAGGCCAGGGCAAGCATCTATTATTATGCGTCAGTGGTTTAGAGGGACGGGGCCGATGGGGTAGTTGGACATCCCTAGGGCCTGCGGAGCCCTCAACCCGGGTTCGAATCCCGGTCGGCCCGTCCTCCTCGTACTTCCGATTGAGCTTCGATCTGCGGGCCCCTTAAAATATGCGGGTTGCGTTGAACTGCGAGGCCTATGGCCAAAGACGTGGACATCCTCCCCTTCCATCCCGATCGGGCGTCCCAGAGGGAATGGAGTCGATTCCACCGGTACCGTCGCCTCCGGCACGAGGAGGTGAATCCTGGAGATCCCATCCTGGGCGACGCCGTCGTACAGGGCTTGATGGAGCGGCCCTTTCCCGACGACGAAGTCCTCCGGTTCGCCATAGTTCTGGCTAGCGACCCCGACACACAGATCGGCCACCTGGAGCTGTGGGTCACGCGGGAGGACTCCCCGGAATATGCGTCCAACAAGCATCTCGCCTCCGCCGACTTTGCCGTCCTGGCCCCCTATCGGCGCCAGGGGAACGGACGCCGCTTGCTGGCCCGTGTCCTAACCCTAGTCCGCGAGATGGATAAGAGCACCCTCCGATTCCAGACGGTCGAGGAGGACGGGAGGGCCTTTCTGAAGGCCATAGGCGCTAGTGTGGCCCTCAGGGGCCAGGAGAATCGACTCTACCTGCGGGAGGTGAACTGGGATCTCGTCCAGCAGTGGGCAGAAGCGGGGCCACGCCGCTCGCCGCAAACTAAGATGCGTCGCTTCACGGATCACGTAGACGACGAGGTACTGGAAGCGTTCTGTGTCACCTTAACTGAGACCTTGAATCAGCAGCCCTTCGACGAGCTGGAGCGAGGTGAGATTATCGTTACGCCAGAGACGGCCCGGGTCTGGGAGGACCGGATGACGGCGGTAGGCGGCACCTCATTTCTCCATGCCACCCAGGAGCCCGACGGGGAGATCTCCGGATTGACCGCCACCTACTACAACCCCGACCGGAGGACCTTCATCCAGCAGGGCATGACAGGCGTCCGGGAGGTGCACCGGAACCGGGGCCTGGGGAAGTGGCTCAAGGCCGACATGCTCTTGCGTCTTAGGGAGGAGCTCCCGCAGGTCGAGGTGGTCGTTACTGGGAATGCCACCTCCAATGCCGCCATGCTGTCCATCAACCGGCGGCTGGGCTTTCGACTCCATCGGGAGTCCGTGACGGCGCAAATGAGCCGGGAGAGACTGGAGGCCTACCTTCAGAGCCGCGGGTTCGGGAGCGCGTGATCACCTCCGCCCCATAGCCATGAGGCGGTAGATGTCGCTGGAGAGAGGCTTCAAATCCCAGCCACTATAGACCCTTACATCCCTCCACCCACCCGCCTCCATGACACCCTTCAGCTCGTGTGAACTGTACACTCTATGGTCCACGTCCACGGATAGGGAGTGTTTGAGGTCTTCGGCATGCTTCTCGTAGAAAGTCCACCTGCTCCTTATCCGCGAAGCCTCCAGGTCCAGGGTCCTCCTTTCCGCATATACCACATCACCATACTCCTCCATGCTGGTGGGTTCGAAGTGCTTGATGACGTAGTCCCGGTTGACGGTGTCCAATAACAGGACTCCCCGGGGGGCGGCCAGTTCGTGCAGCTGCTCGAGGATGGAGACGTCAGTCGCATCGTCCCAGTAGCCGAGGGAAGTGAGGAGGTTGAGGATGGCGTCGAAGGGCGCCTCATCTTTCAGCAAGTTCCCCACCTCCCGAATATCCCCTACGTACAAGTCTATGCGAGAATTCGCGCCCGCGACCTTTGCCAACTCTCTGGCCTTCTCCACGTATTCCGGGACGAGCTCGACCCCTACGGCCTGCCAGCCCCTCGAGGCGAATTGAATGGCATGTCGGCCGATGCCGCAGGCGGCATCCAGCAAACGCCCTCTCTTTGGCACACCTGCCGTGAGGAGTATCTGTTCGAGCCTCTGGACCTGAGCCTCAGCGTACTTCAGCCCTGCTAGGTGGACAGCCATGAAGAGCTCAGGCCTCTGCAGAAAGAGCTGGTGGGTCCAATGCTCCCCCTTCACGAGTACAGAAGAGACGGTAAGGGCCATAAAGTGTTTCACGTAGCTGTGCCAATCGACTCAGGGCCCATACGGTCACGGAGGAGGATCTAGTCCACGAAATCAAGCCTAGACTTGTCTCTATAGTCTACTTCCACCGGAACGCCAAAGATGTGGCTTATGTTCTGAAAGGGGTGCCGGCCGCCAATACTCACCCTTCCAAAGTCCTCGTCCGTAAGGGAATCCTGCACCACACGGTATAGATCCATGCCCAGAATCAGCCTGCGACTGCCGCCCCTCTCCCTAATCATCCGCTCCAGGAAGTCGAGGAGCCTCTCACCCTCCTCCATTCTCTCCATGATGTCTGGGTCAGACAACCCATCACCCTAGCCACTCGTCCTCTGGTGCCGGCCTGGGGACCCGTCCGCACTGGGGGCACCTGAAATCCCCTGTGTCCTCCGCCTTTTCGAAGGGGCCCTCGTAGCTGCAGAACTCGCACAATCCGCCGTAGGCCTTCGCTTCGTCGGGCAATGAACCGTGCTAGGCCCTCTTCGTTTATAAATCCGAAGCCGGCACAGCGGAGCTGCGAACCGTTTAGGCAACCATATATAGGTAGAGTGCCAATGGAAGTGGGTATGCAGCTCAGGGCAGGCGAGTTGTACGGCATGAACATCGTCTCAGCGGACGCTTGGCAGTTGGGAAGGGTTCACATTGCCTACATCTCGAAGGACTGGAGCATCCCTGCTCTCGAGATCCGCCCGGAGAGGAGGTTTGCAGGCGCCCTAGGCCTCCGGAGTAGGAAGGAGAGAGATCGCTCCCTCCTGAGCACGGAGTCCCTCGCCTCCGTCGGTAACTTCGTCCTTCTGAGGACCCCCCTGAGCAATACCGGGGAGTACATCATACGCTCCGACAGCCCACCCTTTGCCCTGCCGTGGGTTCTGTGGATGCCCGTTGTTTCTCGCGATGGGGAGAACCTCGGAATCGTTGAAGACGCGTACATTGACACCGACATATGGAAGGTGGACACTCTAACGTTCCTAATGGATAGGAAGCCCTTTCAGAAGTTGAAGACCCTCAACCCGACGAAATCTCAGAGGCGGATTGAGTTGCCCTCCAGCTTGGCCATCCTGGGGGATGTCATACTTCTAAAGGTCAGGACTCTGGAACTCAAGAGCCTCCTAACCGGGAAGGCCGCTAGGAAGCCATCCCCCGTCGGGACTCCTGAGGGCGCCTGAGACACTACTTCGATAGAAACCCGAGATAGCCTGCTAGGCCTATTAGGCCCCCGACGAGCCCGAAGAGGCCTCCGATTATTCCTGCTACCCCTCCCAGAGCTATGAGGAGTATCGCCGATATTGTGGCCAACAGGAGGCCGTTCATCTGCTGCCTCCGCATCACGCCTACAGAGATCAGCATGAGGAAGCCCAGCACGATGTCCACAACCACTACGGAGAGGCCCGACAATCCCACGCCCTGAAGGGCGAAGTTTGTGACGAAGAGGATAGGGGCGAGTATGAGGGCTAGGAAGCCTCCGAGCACCAGCAGCATCTCCTTGGCGGGAAGTTCCGTCAGTCCCCCACCGCCATCGCCTGCCACCGCAAGCGGGCTGACCATGGCTCCCTTCATGCCGCGGGGAAGTTATAAAAGGGTACCTTCCAGACCGATCAGCCGATGCCCAGCTGGGCCAGTTTCTCGGGCAGATAGGTGTCCGTAACGTAGTCCAGGCCGTACTTGGCCAGCGCCTGTTGTTCCGCCTTCCTCCCTATCTTGAGCATGAAATCTATCTCATCCTTCCAGAAGGAATCGTTGAAGCGGGGATCGCTCTGTAGGTCCTGCAGGGCCTTCACGTCCTGGGGGGACAGCTCATCGGAGGGAAGTTCATAGTTGGCGATGTCGGATGCCGTTATGCCAAGGAACGAGGCCGTGGGCGTCGCCAGATACTCGGAGATGTGGGCGGTCTTTATGGCACCGTAAGCGATGGAGGCGAATATCCTGAAGGACCACGGGTCACCGTCGCAGAAGACCACGCACTCAAGGCCGAGCTCCTCGTTCAACCTCTTCAGGAAACGCCTCGTGGCCCTAGCCGGCTGACCCTTAACGTGGACTAGGATTGCCCGGAACTCTTCGTCGAAACGATTCTCCACCAGCCGGTCAAACATGCCCCCCGTTTCGATTGCCAGCACGAAGTCGGCGTCTCCGCCAATGAGCCGAAGCTTCTCCTCCTCCACGTTGTAGGGAATGCCGTAGCCAGAGTCTCCCACATCATCCTTGCAGTTGAACCTCTTCGGCTGTCCGCGACGGTTGACCTCCTCAAGGACGAGGTCCCCTATGACGCGGGCTCCATCCTCCTCGGGACGCAGCCTGAAGTCCTCCCTCAGGCTTCCAGTCACGATCTCGAGGTCCTCGGCCAGGAGGTTGCTCTCGTCCTGGGTGGTGAACCTGGCGATGTCCCAGCCCTCGGAGATGTAGTAGAGCTCCCGAAGGGTGGAAGACCTGTCGTTCTCGATCATCTCCTTCATGAACTCCAGCACGTGGAGGGTGCGGAGGAGCATCTTAGCCCCTCTCAGCTTCCTGGCGGTCCGCGTACCCGTGGACTTCCCGTACTTCCAGACGCCCTTCTTCTCGTCGAAGCTTATGTTGGACTTCGTCCTCAGGGGGATGACCATCTTGGGAACCTTGCCCCTCTCCAGCTGTTCGTAAACGCTCTCAGCGAGGCTGTGGAGCGACTTGACAGCCTTCTCCTGGCGATCCCTTTGAGATCCGTCAATCACTGGCAAGCACCTCCTGCCGGGTGTCGTAGTCCGCGACCGGCTCGTCCTCCTGCACATCCTCGGAGACAAGGTCCCAGTCGCCAGGCAGGGGCTGCGCTCCTACCACGTTGATCGGGTTGATGCCGCTCACGAAGAGCTCCACGTCGGGGTAGTCCCCCTTCTCCAGGCCGGGCAGCTCATACACAATCGTGGAACTGGTGGTGGCCGATAGCCGGGGCAGACTCCAGGAAAGTTTGCCGTCGGGTCGTATTTCTGATGGTCTGGGGTTCACGCTAGATAGGTCCAGGGCCTCCTTGGGGATGATGGCGTGGAGTTTGAACCTCTTGCCCGTGGGAGTGTAGTTGTGGACGTCTATCCTAGCCTTGTGACGCCCGTCCTCGTACACCACCTGCTCATCCACCCACACCACGTTCATGATCTTGGCGATGGTCTTGGTGATATCGGGAACGGGGCGGCACACGATGGCAGCACTCTTCTCGGCTATGCGGGGGAGAAGAGCCCTGACTATCTCGAACTTCTCCTCCGTCTTCGCCTTCTGAGCCCTCCTATTTATGTGAGACCGCAAGCGGCGGCCGCACTCCCTCAGGGCCAGGGTAATCTCGTTAACAATCTCAGGAATGGGTGCGATGGCCTCCTTGGACTCAGAGGTGAAGGGGACCTTGGTGGAACAGACGTGGACCAGTATGATCATGGGGCCGTGAGGTACTCCCCTTCCGCCCCTCTGCTCTACCCCGTACCTCCTCCAGTCCATCCCCTCCACAGCCTTGGTACAGGCACAACCTCCTTGCTGATACAGTAGGGGCACCCTATTGGCGTACCTGAGAATCTCCACTGGCTGGTCGGAGGGCAGGTTCCCCCCGAAGACTATGCCGACTTCCACCTGAAAGGGGTGTCCTCCGTAGACGGCCGGAGGCCGAGTGATGGGCGGGCAGTAGAACTCTGGGCGCAGGGCCCCGACCACGTTTCTTAAGCCCTTGCGGATAAGTAACTCGCCGATGGGGGAGAGGCAATCCGTAGGGGGGGCCATGATCTTCACCTTCTCGAAGGCCTCTAGGATCTTCTTGGCTTCGTGAAGTTTGAGGGACTTTGGCCGTAGGTCCTGGGAGATGCCTGCGTGTTTACAGATTGCCTTCGCCACCCTCGAACTGATGCGGCTGAACTCCGTCTGGAGGAACGAGGTAATCTTCCGGGCGGGGCTCTCCTTAGCCATCCGCACCAGTATGCCCAGTTCCATGCCATGGGGATGGGGCTTCACCTCCACCGGAGGCCGGGGGAGTTCTGTCGACGCCCTCTCGAAGAGGATTCGCTGGCCATCCGGCGACAGGAAGGTGATCTGGGCGTAGGGATTGACGATAGCCGTGTCCCTGAGGTACTCCATGACGGACTGCTTCCCGTGAACATACCTGCCCTTCAGAAAGATCTCCACCCTCGTACCGCTCGACTTCTCCCACACCTCAAACTGCTGTGAAACCGTCTGGGGCCTGTTCTTCTTCGTGTCTATCACGAGTTCGACCTTGTAGGCGACGTCGGCTTGGGATGTCTTGGAAACTATAGTTGCCGGCCTCCCTGTAGTGATCTGGCCATAGAGGATCGCCCCTGAAATGCCCAGGCCCTGTTGGCCTCGGGTTTGAGACCAGATATGAAAGCGGGACCCGTAGAGGAGCTTCCCGAAGACCTTGGACACCTGCCTTTTGACGATGCCTGGGCCGTTGTCCTCCACGATCAGCCTGAACTCGTCGGTATCCGCTCGCTCCAAGTGGACGAGGATATCTGGTAGGATGGAGACCTCCTGACACGCATCCAACGCATTGTCCACCGCCTCCTTGACGGAGGTCAGCAGAGCTCTTGTCGGCGAGTCGAAGCCCAGGATGTGCTTGTTCCTCTCGAAGAACTCTGAGACGGAAATCTCCCTCTGCTTCTTAGCCAGTTGCTCTGCAATGGCTATTGAACCCATCCCATCCCCTCGTGGACCGTATCAGGGGTTCCTCTTATTAATCTTATCCAAGACGTCATTAGGCAGTGACGAGCTCGATGAACACCATATAAAGCCTGCAGGGGGGGTGGCTGAAAGTGTGCCAGAATGTTTGTGGGGGGCCAGGACGCACAGCTCAAGCGGCCCCGGACGATACCCGAGTTCCCCAGGCACCGCCCTCCTTCCCGGCCCGACTAGATGGTGGATGGTGGATATCTTCCTGGCAGCGGCATAGCCGAAGAAGGTTGCAGGGCGCATGTTCACCTGACAGCAAGAGTCCGCCCGAACATGGCCATGAAACGCCAAGTTTTTATGAACACGTTGCGATGAATATGCTTCCTGGTGATGGTACGATGCTCGCCATATTGGCTGTTGGTGGAAACGTCATCGGCCCCCCTCAGGGGCCCCTCACATGGGACCGGCAGATGTCCGCAGCCAGGGACATGGCTCCCTGCATAGCGTACTTGGGAAACCAGGGCTACCGGATCGTCGTAACCCACGGAAATGGACCCCAGGTGGGCTCCATACTGCTGCAAAACGAACGCGCCTCCGACGTCGTGCCTGAAAACCCGTTGGACGTGTGCGTCGCCCAGTCCCAGGCTCAAGTTGGCTATGCCCTGCAACTTGCCCTTCAGGAGGAGATGAGCAAGGGCGGAGGGGGGGTGGTCATACCCATCATCACCCTGGTGGTTGTTGACCCCCAAGACCCGGCCTTTCGTAGGCCGTCCAAACCCATCGGTCCTCTCTACCCTGCTGAGAGGGCCGATGAACTCAAGGCGCAGGGCTGGGAGATGGTTATGGACGCAAGAGGCGGTTTTCGCCGGGTGGTTCCCTCCCCCAGACCCATAGAGGTCGTCGGGACGAGCTTCATTACGGCCATGCTGGAAATGGACGACGGCCTCCTCATCGCGGCCGGGGGAGGGGGGATCCCAGTTGTTCGTGGGCCCGAGGGACTCCGAGGAGTGGAGGCCGTGGTGGACAAGGACTTGGCATCTGGCCTTCTGGCCTCCAGCATCGGCGCCGAACTCCTGGTCATGATAACCGACGTCCCCCATGTATACGTGAACTACGGGAAGGAGGGCGAGAGGGCGATCAGCAGCATGTCCGTAGAGGAGGCCTTGGGATACCTCGAAGAGGGCCAGTTCCCTCCCGGAAGCATGGGGCCGAAGGTCCAGGCGGCCGTCGATTTCCTTAGAGCAGGGGGCTCCCGGGCNNCCGTAGTCCCCTAGGGAACCGCTACGGCATCGCCGGCTCGGTGGCCTCGTGGGCGGCCAAGAGTTTTCCCCTAGGCGGACTTTCGGGGGATGTTGACATCCGTTGAGGAGAGAATCAGGGAGATCGAGGACGAGATCCGACGAACTCCATACAACAAGGCCACACAGAAGCACATCGGCCGGCTGAAGGCGAGACTAGCACGACTGAGGGAGTCCACCTCCCGTCAGAGGGGGGGAGGACGGGCAGGGGACGTAAGGAAATCCGGCGATGCGACGGTGGCCCTCGTGGGGTTCCCTAGCGTGGGCAAGAGCACGCTGCTGAACCAAATCACGGAGGCAAGCAGCAAGGTCAGCAACTACGACTTCACCACCCTGAGGGCCGTGCCTGGGGTCCTGAACCACAAAGGGGCAAGGATTCAGATTCTGGACCTTCCCGGCCTTACACGGGGGGCTTCTCGGGGCCGGGGACGCGGGCGAGAGATCCTCTCGATGGTTAGGATTGCCGACCTCCTCCTGCTCATGATAGACGTCGAGAGAAGCGACCTGCAGACTCTCGTTCAAGAACTCCACCGAAGCGGCATCCGGGTCAACGAAAATCCTCCGAGGCTGTCGCTGCACAAGAGGGATCGAGGTGGGATCGACATCTCATTCGCCGTCCAACCACAAGAGATGGAGGAGGAGACCATCAGGGAGATGTTGCGGGAATGGGGCGTCATCAACGCCGAGCTCGTGGTCATGGAGAGCCTTACCCCAGACCGACTGGTGGACTTTCTTGTCGGCAACAGGGCCTACGTCCCGGGAATTGTGGTCCTGAACAAGATCGACCTCCTTCCGGAGGGAGAGGTGTCTATGTCGTTTGGCAACTGGACGGTCATTCACATATCCGCCATGAAGGGGGAGGGATTGGAGCGGCTCCTCGAGGTTGTTTACTCCCGCCTGTCCCTCATCCGGGTGTATCTAAGGCCTCCAGGCAAGAAGAGATCGACTGGGGAGCCACTGGTGGTGAGGAGAGGGGCCAAGGTCCATGACATCTGCAACCTCGTTCACGGAGAGATGGCAGAGCGCTTCAAGCACGCCCGCATCTGGGGTCCCAGCGCCAAGTTTTCTGGACAGACCGTGGGAATGGAACATCGTGTAGAAGAGGGGGACACCATCACCATTGTCACTAGAAGAGGCTAGGCTTGCCCACACACCGATGAGGAAGCCGGAAGCCTCAAAACATGGCGCAACGCTACCCAAGCACTTCGTGGGTGCCAAGATGGGGAGAACGGCAATCCTGGCAGTGCTAGGCCTCGTCCTCGTCCTAGCGTCTTCCCTGGCCGTCGAGGCCGAACACGAACCCTCCCACCGCTACATCGTGACTGGGAACGTCGTTCTGGAGGACGGCAGCCCCGCGTGCGGCGTCGCGATACAGGCCGCCGACAGGACGGCGACGACAGACCTGGGGGGGCGTTACCGGATTCAGCTCCACCTTCACGACTCCACCGTGCCGGGAGAGAACGACGAAGGATTGCTCATCACGGTGCGAGTGGTGGGCAGCACCCTCGCAAAGACCACAACTGCCCTCCCGGGGCCGTCGGACGATGGGTGGGGGGAGAGCGAGGTGGATTTCGCCGTTCCGGCAGAGCTGGCCAAAGAGTGCGTTGCCCCAGCCCTGCTGGCGGGACTCTACATCGGCATTCCAGCGGCCGTCGTGGCGGGAGCGGCCCTCACGTACTTCAGATTAGTGAGGCCGTGGTGGCAAAGTCGGCCAGCGACGCCGCCCCTTTTGTCCCTCTCTGGGATCGGGAAGGGCCGTGTGCGGGAATTCCACAATGTGGGCATAAGGACCGTCGATGACCTGGCCAGGGCGGAACCCGAGGATATCGCCCAGCGTACCTCTGTCGGCCGAAAGGAGGCGAAGCGCCTCGTCAAACGTGCCAGGGATGCTCTGTCGCGACGAGACTGATACGCCCCTCACATCCCAGTCGCTTCCCCGGCGGTCACCACTTGATGCTGTGCATCCTGGAAAGGTCCTCGGCGAAGGGCATCAGCTCCTTGGGGAGGGCTACGCCGGAGATCTCCTCCTTCAGCGTTAAGCCGCGCTTCTTCTTCTCCCTCCATATGAGGGAGTTGAAATCCACCAGCGACGGGGTGAGAGCCCGGAGCTTGCTGTCCCATTCCTCCCGCGGGCTCGGTAGACTCTCAGTGTGAATTGTGCCCCCGTATACCTCCCTCCAGATATAGTCGGTTACGAAGGGGATGATGGGCGCCATGAGGCGGAGCATTCCGCGGAGAACCTGATGAAGGGTGTAGACAGAGCCCGCCTCCCCCTCGTAGGCCCTGAACTTCACCATTTCCACATAGTGAGGGGCGAAGAGGTTCCAGAGGAAGTCCCTGACCCGGTTGGCCGCGATGAAGAAGTTGAATTCCTCGTACCCCCTCAAACAATCCTCCATCAGGCGGTTGAGCTCCGAGAGGATCCACTGCTCAGAGGGCGCTAGATCATCGCCGACATCGACCTCCGAGAAGGAGGAGACAAAACGCGCTACGTTCCAGAGCTTGGTGAGAAACTTCCCGGAGCCCGCGATCTTCTCCTCAGAGATGCGAAAGTCCTCGCCCACGTTGGTCTCTGTGGCGGCCCAGAACCGGAAGGCATCGGCGCCGTACCTTTCCAAAATGGGAACCGGGTCGATGACGTTGCCCAAGCTGTCGTGCATCGCCCGACCGGTGGCGTCAAGGCCCATGCCGCTGACCCAGACCTGTTCGAAGGGCTTCTCTCCTAGTAGCGTGTAGCTCTTCAGGAGCGTGTAATAGAGCCAGTTCCTCACGATGTCCCTGCCCTGGGGTCGAATGGAAGCTGGAAAGTGGTCCTTGAAAAACTCCATGTCCCTCATGTAAAGGCATGCCACCAGGTTGCTGTTGCTGGAGTCCATCCAGGTATCGAACACCCCCTCCTCGCCCTGGAACTCCGTCCCGCCGCACTTCGGACAGGATTCGAAAGGGGCTGGATCCCTCCACGGACGGTAGTATGGCCCGGGCTCGGGCACGAGCACCTCGCCGCAGTCCCTGCAGTACCAGAGCGGGATTTCCGTGTGGTAATACCGCTTTCGGCCCACAGGCCAGTCGATGGTGAGGGAATCCATCCAGTCAAGCAGCAGCTGTCTGTGCTTTCTTGGGTAGAACCTCATCTGATCGACGACCGACCTCAGCTCCGGGAGGATTTCCAGCTGCTTCATGTACCAGTCCTCCGTCAAGACGAATTCGATGGGGTCTCCCGAACGCTGACAGATGGGCGTCTTGTGGCGGATGCTCTCGGCCTTCTCCACGACTCGCTCCTCTTCCAGGTCTTCAGCAATCGCCCGCCGAGCGTCCATCGCCGTCATACCAGCGTACTTTCCCGCTGCCTCGGTCATCAGGCCCCTCTCGTCGATGGCAGCCACGGGCTCCAGGCTCAGCTCCCTGAAGAGCTGGATGTCCATCGTGTCTCCGTAGGAGCATATCATGGCGACGCCGGTCCCGAAGTCGGGCTTTGCGGCGGGATGAGGGGAGACCTTCACCTCCTGGCCGTGGGGCGGGACGATCAGGGTCGCCCCCTCGAACTCCGTGTACCTTTCATCCTCAGGGTGGAAAATCACGGCCCTGCAGGCACAAAGGAGCTCAGGCCTCGTGGTGGCCACGGTCAACCCGTCGCCATTCTTGCCCGGGAACTTGATGTATAGGAGCTTCGAGGGTATCTCCTCATACTCGATGTCCGCCTCGGCGATGGGCGTCCTGCAGCCGGGACAGTAGAAGTTCGGCCTGAGGCCCCTGTAGAAAAGGCCCTTACGGAAGAGCTCGATGAAGACGGCCTGGGTGACTCGCCGATAGTCGGGGGAGTCGGTCTCGTAGTAGTAGTCCTCGTAGTCCGCGGAAAAGCCGATTCGCATCGCCAGGTTAGTGTAGATGCGGGACTGCCGTTCCATCTCCTCCCGGCAAAGCTGGATAAACTCCTCCCGGTCGAAATCGTGGAGGCGCTTGTTGAACTTCTTCTCGACGGTGCGTTCGATGTTTATGCCGTTCCTGTCCAAGCCGAAGGGGAAGAGAACCTCGTGTCCCCTCATCCTCATCGTCCGTGCAATCATATCGATGAGCGAGTAGTGAGCCACGGCGCCCACGTGCCAACTGCCGGAGGGATACGGTGGGGGGGTGTCTATGGTGAAGACGGGCTTGCCGCTGTCTTTGGTGAAACGAAACGGCTCCTGCTTCCAGAGCTGTAGGAGTTCCTCCTCCTTCGCGACCTCCCAGCTCCTCTCATCTAGCTTGGGATTCGCCATCCTGACCCTCTTACCAGAACCTCTTGGTTTAAAAAGATGGCGACACGAGTCTGGAGGGGTCGCTTTTGCATCGCAGGTCGCCGCCGCCTTGGGACAGTGGCCCGCCACGTTCGCCGCAAAGTGACTTAACCTTCTCCTCCATGAGCGAAACATGGCCCTGCGACCCACTTTCAGGCCAGAGCAGGTAGGAATCGTGGTACGCTTCATAAAGGACTTCTTTCGAAATGCTGGGAAGGAGCTAGCCGTGGTGGGAATGAGTGGGGGCCTCGACTCAACCGTGGTGGCGTACCTCTGCGTTCGGGCACTCGGAGCGGATCGAGTACACGCGCTGTTTCTGAAAGACGAACTAAGCTCCTCGGAGGATCAGAAGGATGTGGAAGAGATCACGAGAGACCTGGGCATCGCCTTGGAGGTGGTAGACATTGGCCCCATGGTGGAAGCCTTTCGAAAGACTCTCGACATCCACGACACGAAGGCCCTCGGGAACGTTCGTGCCCGGTGTCGCATGATTGCCTGGTACTCCGTCAGCAATCAGCGCGACGGCCTGGTGGTGGGCACGGGTAACAAGAGCGAGGGTCTTTCCGGGTTCTTCACAAAGTTCGGGGACGCCGGAGTGGACCTCCTGCCCATAGGGGATATCTACAAGACCCAGGTGCGGGAGATGGCGCAGCTCCTGGGAGTGCCGGAGCGCATCATTGAGAAGACACCTTCCCCCGGCCTCTGGAAGGGTCAGACCGACGAGGGCGAACTGGGCATCTCCTACGACGATCTGGACCCGATATTGCTGGGCCTGGAACTCGAGATGAGGCCCGAGGAAATCAGCGACCGGACAGGGCTGCCCATCGAGCGGGTCCTCCAAGTGGAGGAGATGATTCGAAAAACCATCCACAAGCGAAAAATGCCCCTAATCCCGAAGGTCGGCGTTAGGACCGTGGGCCTCGACTGGAGGGAGTAGCCAGATGATCGTTAGCCTATATCCCCTCCTACGAGGTGGTTTCTTAAGGGCTATCGGCCAGTGAAGCCAGGCTCTCCAAAAAAATTGTTTACCTGACCTCGTAAGAAAAAGGCTTTAGTAGGGTCGGGGGTTATGCCCGACGGTCTTACCGGGCGGCAGTCATCGACAGCGCTGCGGCCTTCTTTGGGGGAGACGTTGATGGAGCACAACATATTCCAACCCTACCTGAGGACGAAGTCCATTTTTCGCGAGAACAGGGAGATTTTACGTCCATCTTACCTCCCTGACAGGTTGCCCCACAGGGAGAGGCACATCAACCAGCTGGCCTCGATCCTCGCAACGGCCCTGAGGGGCGACAGGCCCTCGAACATCATGATTTTCGGGAAGACCGGGACGGGGAAGACGGCGGTGGTGAAGTACATAGGCAACGAAATCCGCCGAGCAGACGCCTGGGACAGGGTGGAGTACTTCTACATCAACTGCGAGATCGTCGACACTCCCTACGGCGTCTTCCAGAACGTGGGGAACCGATTTATTCACGACTTCGACGAGAGAATTCCCTTCACGGGCCTCTCCACCGAGAGGGTCTACAACCTGCTGCTCAAGAGGATCGACGAGAAGCCCAGGGTGGTAGTCATAGCCCTGGATGAGATCGACAAGCTAGTTTACAAGAGCGGCGACGATGTNNATCTCCAACGACCTGAAGTTCAGCGAGTTCCTGGATCCGCGGGTAAAGAGCAGGCTCAGCGACGAGAAGATGGTCTTCCCCCCCTACAATGCTGAGGAGCTGAAGGATATACTCGCCCAACGGACAGAGCTGGCCTTCGATCCTCAAGTCATCCAGAACGGCGTCATCTCCCTGATCGCGGCCCTGGCGGCGCAGGAGCACGGGGACGCCCGCAGAGCCCTGGACCTGCTGAGAGTGGCCGGCGAGCTGGCGGATAGGAACGGGGAGGATACCATAACGGAGAGGCATGTCCAAATGGCGAAGAACAAGATCGAACTCGACTGTGTCATCGAGGCGGTGAAGTCCCTGCCCACCCACTCCAAGCTCATCCTTCTAGGGATAATCCTCCAGGAGGAGGCAGGCAACATCAAACTGACGACCGGGGAGGTCTACGACACCTATTGCCAACTCTCCAAACGAGCGGGGCTGAGCCCCCTGACCCAGCGCAGGGTGACGGACCTCATCTCCGAACTGGACATGTTGGGCCTCATCAACGCTAAGGTGAAATCCTTCGGAAGGGGGGGACGGACGAAGGAGATCCAGTCCAGCATTTCAGGCCTTGACGTCAGGAGGGTCTTGGAGAGGGACGAGATCCTCACAGAGGTGAGAAACTACAGGCCGAGAGTGCAGACCACCCTCATCTAACCTCGTCGTCGCTTGAGCCGGAGCCCCCCCTCGACCTTCTAGATACCACTCGTGAGACAACGAAGTCTATCGCAAGGGGACCGGCCACTAGTAGGATTAGAGCGATGGTGAGGGAAGTCCAGCTATTCGCGGGTGCCTGAGGGTCCCCCCAGCGGAAGTCCCCACCGATAACAAGCTTGAGGAGGCCAAACCAGGGTACCTCCCCCCTGGCCCTGCCGAGGACCCATTCCTGTCTCGTCAGGTACGAATCATGCCCCCCGTTGTTGTCTCCCATGGTAATGTAACCACAGAACCTGTCCGTGGACACCGGGCACCCCTGACTAATGGCCTTCTCCACGAAAGGGCCGAAATTCACCCTGAGGTTCAGGCTCCTGTAGGTGACGCCTATGAGCTCGACGTAGTCCCCCTCCCCCAACCTCGAAGGCTCGGCCTTGTTTGACTGCCAGTCCGCCCCCCGCTCCAGAAGTTCGAGGGTGGGTACGTCGAACCCACCCTGGGATTCGTTCCATTGCAGGGCCATGATCGCCCTGTGTATCACCGGTGTAAGGGTCTCGCTACCTTCGGGCCTAAAGATGATCACGTCGCCGTAATCACCGTAGGTCCTATAGCTGCCCGCCCTACCGGCTATGTAGGTAGTGATGTCCTGACGCCTGGGAGCGTTCTGAACTAGGACGATGTCCCCCGTGTCGATGATGCCTATGGAGCTCTCGCTGTTGCTGTGTTGCATGCTGGAACTCTCAACCACAACCATGGGAGGCCACACCCGGGTGTAGGCGAAGAGCGATGCCATTACGATGGCGACCAAGAGGAAGGCGATGGCTAGATCCCTCAGCAGGTTGACCACGCCCGGTGGCAGCTTCCGTCCTTCCTCTGCGGCCACTGGCCCGCCACTACGGGACAGGCATTCTTAAAGGTTCCTCAGTCCTGGGGGATATCCAAAAGGGTGACGTCCTCTCTCACCGGAAAGGCAACGTTGTGGACCGGGATGATCCTTCCCCGGCCGAAGTCGTTCAGCGTGGTCTGCTCCGTCCGCAGCTCCGCGTAGGGGATGCCCTTGTGAGCGTGGCCGTGAATAACGAGCTCAGGCCTACGCCGGAGGATCACCTCCTCCAACCTCCTGGATGCGAGCTGATCCCACCAACCCTCTCCCTCCCCCACAAGGGTACGATACGTCGGGGCGTAGTGGGTGAGAAGTATACGGAAGTCGTCGGTGGAGAGAAGTTTGTCTAGCAGCCTAACCCTCGCCGCGTAGTCCCTGTGTATGTTGGGGAGATGAGTCCTCTGCCACCACGTGGGCGTGTCCAGGGATCCGGTGCTACCGATGAGTCGTATGGGGAAGGGGGCCTTGTCCAGCGTCAGCGCATCATCGTGGAGAAAGGTGATGGGGAAGGCTTTCCTATATTCTTCGTGGGACTCCGTCCACTCCTCATTCCCGAACACAGAGATTATGGGGGCCTTGGTTTGGGCCACCACGGTCTCCAGCACCCTCCCGAAGGCCTCCAGGTCATTCCGCTCCGTTACGTCCCCGGCCAGGAGAACGAGGTCCACGGGAGGCGTCTCCATCATCCGTTCGCGGAATCGATCTAGGTACATCTCTCCGTGGACATCCCCCACGGCGAGGACCTTCATGCCCCTTTCAAGGGGCCCAAACTAGAAGGCCTTTACGAAGGTCTGACCCGTCTGCAGGTCCACGATGGGCACCATGCCCGGCCTGGGGGAGATGTTGTGCATCCTCTGGTAGGAGGTCTGAGCCTGCCAGGTGGATGAGTTGAGGATGGTAACACCCCTGTACTCCCCGACGCCGAGGCCGTGTACGTGACCTGTGGCGAAGATGGAGGGGACGGCGTCGATGATCATGTGGTCGGACCTCTCTGGTGCCAAGGGGGTCTTTCCGCCGTAAAAGGGGGCGAGGTGCCTTCTCCTCAGCATCTCAATCATGGCGGCCAAGGGCCGATCGTAGGACATTCCAGGGAGGCCGGTGACGAAGTCGTCCATGCTCCTGCCGTGATAGCAGAGCACGTCCACACCGTGAAGGCGAAAGCTAGCGGGGTTGCCAAGAAACATGTACTCCTCCGGGAAGAGCTCCTGCACCCCAACGGGGAGGGCTGGTTGGGGCTCCGCCGGACGAACAGCGTCGTGGTTTCCCGGTAGGATGATGACCTGGACTTCCTCCGGCAGCTCTCGCAGGGCCTCCGCAACCTCCTGATACTGAAGGTAGACATCGTCGAGGGCCAGATCCTCGTCCTGGCGGGGATATACCCCTATACCGTCCACCGCATCCCCCACAACCACCAGGTACTTCACCCTGCCCGCCTCCGATCCCCGCATCCATTCCACGAACTTGTTCCACCGCTCCCGCAGGAAGAGCCGACTGCCCACGTGGATATCGGATATGAAGGCGGCCCAGAGGGGGACATCGGCGCCTTGGAAGGCGTGGGCACGGGGCACGTCGGGCTGGATCAGAGCCTCAGCCAGCATTATGCCCCGCTTCCAGGGCCGGCCCACAATGCCCACCACCTCATCCGAGACAGCGTACTGATCTGCCGTGGGGCCTGTGCTGGGGACGAGAACCTGACAGGAATCCTCCTCATCCTCCACCTGGAGGAGCCTATGGCCTGCCCGTGTCCTCTTCACAGCCTGCACCATCCCGATGAACCGGGCCTCCCTCGTCATCTTTTTCGCCCTCTTGATGGGGACGGCCCCCAGCAACTCCCGCCTCTTCTTCAGCACGGCTGCAAGGGTTCGGTAGCGGTGGTCGAAGTACTCGGCGAAGTCCCGCATCTCCCCGGTACAGGTTGAGCGGCCAGTGATGTCCTTGACGACCTGCACCTCCGGGTCGTAGTCCTTCCTGGGAGGTGTGGTGGATTTGGACCTGACGGGAGGGGGGCTAGGGGCTGAGGAGGAACTCGGGTCCTTCTTCTCTCGTCGCCGCATGGCCTCGACCTCTTCCAGGGTGAGAACCAGTGGCCTGGGGTTTACGGCATCGAGGATCTCGAGCAGCCTGTCTAAGGGAGCCTCCTGGGAGGCTAGATAGTCGACAAGACGGGGCTCGAGGAGGACACCCGACCTCAGGGCCGCTGAGAGAATCTCCTCCCTCATTCCGACCTTATTGCGGCGGCCCGCTAAAAAACGTTTGTGGGGGGCGAATATGGAGTCTCCAGCGGGCGGGACAGTCTTATCTATCCATCGGAGAATGGCGAGATATGCTCCGAATTCACCTCGAGGTCCCCTGTCGTCCCACTGAGAGTGCCTCGAAGGTGATGCTGGCAGTCCTCAACCTGTTTCCCGATGCCGAACTCGCCGAAGGGGAGGTGATTACGGGCCAGGTGAGGGACCTGGGGAGATTCTCGGAGCTTCTCAGAGTTCAACGGATCAGGAACTCGGCGCGAGAGGTTCTCGGCGGATCCATCAGGGGCAACAGGATGGTCTTTCACCTCAACAAGCAGGCCGCCCTGGCGGGGAAGGTGTCCTTTTCTGCCCTCTCCCCGCTGGGTGACATCTTCGTTACCGTCGAGTCCGACGATCTCGAGCGCGTTCTGGACCAGGTAGCGCCAGCGAGCCTCCGTAAGTGATCAGAGGGCCCCTCCACAGTGGGAGCACTTCAGCCCGCCCTCCTCATAGACGGCCTCCCTGGACCCACAGTTGGGGCACGCTACGGCAAACAGTGTTTCACCGGCTTTCGTCTGCTGCCTCGGCTGAGGCCTCCCGACCAGGACCCTCTTCGACGGCTTCAGTATTGGCCGGAACACAACCTTTCCGATCTCCCGTAGGTAGAAAGCGAGGAAGCCCGATCCCAGGGCCGCGAGGGCCAGGTAGAAGATGGCGATGAGGACCAGGGAGGAGAGGCTCTCCTCGCCACCTGTGGCGGTCTGCAGCACTGAAAAGGCGTTAATGGAGAAGTGCAGAAGGACGGAGGCCGGAATCCCCTTTCGGAGGAAAACGTAGCCAAGGGCCAAGCCCCCGACGAACGTGTCCACGAACTTCCAGGCAACTCCCCAGGTCAGCACGTGAATGAGGCCGAAGAGGGTCGCTGAGAGGAGGACGAGGACAGCGCCAAACACCTTGGTCGCCACAGGTGAACTGCCATTCACCTGGCCACCTACGATGTGTTTGAGAGAGCCTGCAATATACCTCCCGCCCCTCCGCTCCCCAGATGGCGCTAGAGAAGAGGTTTTGAACAGCCTCACGATGAGGGACCCGAGGGCCAAGGGAAGGCCTACCAGCACCACCCTGAAGGCGAACTCCTCCGTGAAAGCCGCCTCCACCAAGCTGTACATGAGGTACCACTCTGGCAGTTCCCGAAAGGAAGGCGGCAGCTCGACCGTAATGCCCACGGCAGGGAGAATGCGGGTGAAGTACACGAAATCGAAGAAGAGAATGGCAATGAAAACCTGACCAACGATGATGAGGGTGCTTCTCGAGTTGAGCCTCTCGTAGACCTTGGCGAGAGGGAGAGTGAGAGCCCTGAGGGTGTTCCTTCCGTGGAAAGCGACCAGGTAGGCGTACAGCCCTGTCAGCAGCCCCAATATCCCGTAGAACCAAATGAGGAAGTCCAGTCCGCTGAACAGGATAAACTCGAACAACCTATCTGACAGAGGGTTGACCACGAAGAGGGCGGCGAAGCAGAAATCGCATGTGCCTCCGAGGATTCCGCCAACGATGAGGGGAGACACCCAGAAAACGGCGACTATAACGGCTACCAGATAGGCCACGAAGAGGAGGATGGCCATCGTCCACACGACGCCAAGGAGAGTCCTGAGGACCCCTCCTTCCTTCCGTTGGGGGAGCGGTCTTCCAGCCTGCCAACCACACCTCGGACAGAAGTTCCCCGCGAAAGAGGCCCCACACCGCACGCATATCTCGGGCAGGACTGTCGTCTCTACAACCGTAGGCTGACCACATGATGGACAGAAGCGTCCCTCGTATTCAGTGCCGCATCGGGCGCACTTCACACTTGCCAAGAGATTTCCTTCAATAAAAAGGAATAGCAGATGGTCCGTCGGAGAAGATCACCGCGAGCCAGTCGCCAACATTCGGGCGCCAATTGTGGTCAGCCAAACAGAAGGCCAACGCCTTCTGCAGCGTCCTCCTCCTCTTTCTTGAGCAGTTCATAGACACCGTCGGCGTCCTTGTCCTCGAGCCTCTCCACGTCTTCACCCGATATTTCCTCGAACCTCCTGATGGCGGCTTCATTCCCTTCGATGACCACTATCAGGCCGACAAAATCCGTGCCAAGGGCCTTTGCATCCCGCAGGGATATGCTTTGGCGGCTCACCAGGTCATCTTCCAGGAGTTCTCGCGCCTTGGGAGCGGACTCGGGATCGAATAGGAACGCGGCGTACATGATATCGGCCCTTCTACCCCCGATGGGCTTAAAGCCTTTCGGTACCAATCTGTGACGGAGCCTCGGGGATGCATCAGCTTCAGGCGATCCCCTGGCCGGCAGCCAACGAACCAGTTATGATAATGACCACGAAAGGTTTTTGCCAATACCTCCGGGATTAGCCCCAGGCTCATGTTAGAGGAGAGAGACCTGGGAGAGACCCAGGTTCTGGCGGCCTTTATTGGAGTCTCTGAGATGGTGGGGAACCTGACAGAACTCCAAGAGGTCCTACGGACGGTCGTACGCATCGCGCCCCAGCTAGTCCGGGTTGACAGGTGTGCCGTCTTCCT
>JABAOD010020214.1_pt1 | contig 29239 bp, 38 predicted proteins | sample 7062151 | NCBI WGS metagenome assembly JABAOD01 (sample SAMN14538626, study PRJNA623070) | marine sediment metagenome | biome: marine biome [ENVO:00000428]; feature: marine pelagic biome [ENVO:01000023]; material: deep marine sediment [ENVO:00002113] | place: India: Gulf of Khambhat ... | reverse complement strand
TTAATGGTGCCACCCACGACTTCGTCGCCAATGCGCTTTACCACCGGGATCGGTTCACCGGTCAACATGGACTCGTCCACACTGGAGTGGCCGTCGATGATCTCGCCGTCGACGGGAATCTTTTCTCCAGGACGCACCCGAAGCGTCTCGTCCAGCCCCACTTCTTCGATAGGCACGTCGCGCTCTTCACCGTCGCGAATGACGCGCGCGGTCTTCGGTTGCAGCCCGATCAGCCGTTTAATGGCCTCCGAGGTCTTGCCGCGGGCGCGCATCTCGAGCGCGGAGCCCAGATTGATCAAGCAGATGATGATCGCAGCGGCCTCGAAGTACGCATGACGTGCCAGGCTCGGGACGATCGCGGGAAGGGCAACGACCAGCATGGAATACACCCACGCGGTCCCGGTGCCGAGCGCGATGAGGGTGTCCATGTTGGCGTTGTGATTGCGAAACGCCTTCCAGGCGCCGGTGAAGAAGTGCTTGCCCGCGTACACGAGCACAAATAAGGTGGCGGCGCCCGCTAGCACCCAGAACAAGCGCCCGCCGACGGTTGCCAGCTCGGGCAGCCAGCCGAGCAGGCCGCCGACGAACAACGGTGCCCCGACTGCGCCCGCGACCACGCTTTGACGAAGCAGTTGACGATAGTGGGCAAACTCCGCGGCTTCTTTCTCGGCTTCGTCCTCGAGCCCGCGCATCTCGCTGGCACCGTAGCCGGCATCGACCACGGCCTGGACCAGCGCCTGCGGGTCTGCCTCCCCGGTTACCGTGGCCGTGTGCTCGGCGAAATTGACGCTCGCCTCGTTGACGCCCGGCACACCCCTGAGGGCATTCTCCACCGTCGTCACACAGCCGGCGCAGCTCATGCCCGAGATCGACAGGCGGCACGCCGTCCCTTTTTCCATGGATGCGCTGTCGTTAACCGCTTGCGCCTGTTCCAACATGCCCTCGTCAACCGTTCCATAGCTCGGCTGGGTAACCCGTGTCCGAGAGCGCCTGAACGATCGCTTGCGCATCGGCGTCCCCGGTGATCACAGCGGTTCCCGCCTTTAGATCGAAGTCGGCTTTCACCACGCCCGGGACCTTGCTAACGGCCTCCCGGGCGCGGGCAATGCAACCGTCGCATTTCAGGCCCTTGACGATCAAATGGGTCTCGCTGGCGCTCATCGACATCTCCTGCGGACAAATAATGTGGAAAAATGAAGTTTAGGACCTGACACTAAGGTACAGGTCAACCCTGACAAAGTTATTGCAATTGGTTAAGAATTGTGGGCCGCTAGGGCAATTTGCAAGCCACCTACAGGCTAACAGTACCAGATCTTCGGGGAGAGGGTGCCGAGACGGCCGCGTCAGCCTGCCCATGAACAAACCGTGGCCTCGCCTGTCCTACAGGCATCCCTCTGGCGGTGTCTCGGGCTAGAATAGTCGAACAACCATGAGTAACAATGCTTCTGAAAGCCTGCTAGAGCAGCCGGCAAAACGCCGGCGTGCCGTATTTGTAGTGCCGATCGTCGTATTCCTCGGCATCGCCGTGTTTCTTGGGATCGGTCTATCCTTGAATCCCAGGGAGATCCCATCGCCCCTGATCGGTAAACCTGTACCTGACTTCAAGCTTCCACCTGTCCAGGGCCGCACCTTGGGCCTCTCTACTGAAGACTTGAAGGGCGAGGTCTCGCTGGTCAACGTCTTTGCCTCTTGGTGCGTCGCCTGTCGCGAAGAGCACCCGCTGCTCATGCGCCTCAGCCAACAAGGCATCGTGCCGATCCATGGGCTGAATTATAAGGATGCGCCCAAGGATGCCGCCGACTGGCTCGACAGGCTGGGCGACCCCTACACACGCACCGGGGCAGACATCAACGGGCGGGTCGGAATCGACTGGGGAGTGTACGGCGTACCTGAAACCTTCGTGGTCGATCGCAACGGCCGTATTGTCTACAAACACATCGGTCCGATATCGCCGCGCGATTGGGAAGAAAAGATGACCCCGCTCGTCGAGCAACTCCGTAAGTAACCGCCTAAACGGATCCGCGAGCTCGATGACACTGACGCGCAAATTAGTGATTGCAGCCGGCGTTTTTGCAGCATCCATGACCGCCACCGCCCTGATCTACAAATCCAGGTTACCGGCTGAGCCCCAGCCGATTAAGCTTTCCAAACTCCAGACATCACCTGTGTTAAAGCCGGTCGTCGGATTCAAGATGCACGAGGAGCCGCGTGCCCTGGAGGACTTTCAGTTTGTCGACGGTGACTGGAAAGCCGTCAGTCTGGCTGACTTTCGCGGCAAGGTGGTGTTGCTCAATCTCTGGGCCACCTGGTGTTCGCCTTGCCGGGCGGAAATGCCGACACTCGACAGGTTGCAGGCCATGCTGGGCGGCCCGGACTTCGAAGTGGTTGCGCTGTCGATAGACGACGGCGGTGTGCCCGTCGTCAAAGCATTTTACGAGGAGCTCGGACTGAAGTCCCTGCGCATATACGTCGACCCCACGGTTAAGGCATCCGTGCGTCTCAAGGCACTTGGCGTGCCGACCACGCTGCTCCTCGATCGTGAGGGCAAGGAGCTCGGTCGCTACGCGGGGCCAGCCGAATGGGACAGCCCGACTTTCGTCGGCATGATCCGCCAGCAACTGGCCGCGGCCGGAAAACCTGCCTCGTGAGCTCTTCACTCCGGGTAAACAGCTAACCATGTTCGAGATTGCAGGTGTTGGCATTCTGACAGCATTCGTGGCTGGCGTGATCTCTTTCCTATCGCCCTGCGTGCTACCGCTGGTGCCGGGCTATATCTCCTATGTGGCCGGCCAGACGCTAGACAGCGTACGTGCGCCCGATAGTGCGCGCGGCAAGCTTGCAGCCTTGAACCTGAGCATGTTCTTCGTACTCGGGTTCTCGACGGTGTTCGTGAGCCTGGGTGCGAGCGCGACCGCGCTGGGCGAATTCTTGCTGACCTACAAGTACGAAGCCAATATCGTCGGCGGCATCATCGTTATCCTTTTCGGGCTGTTCCTGACAGGTGTTATCAACCCCGCGTGGTTTCAGCGTGATGTGCGCTTTCACACCGACATCAAGGGTGGTCACCCGCTGGCGGCCTATGTCCTTGGCTTGGCGTTCGCCTTCGGCTGGACGCCTTGTGTAGGTCCCGTACTTGGCGCCATTCTCACCATGAGCGCGACCTCCACGACGACCGCCAGCGGAGTGGCGTTGCTGAGTGTTTATTCGCTGGGATTGGGTTTGCCGTTCCTGTTGGCCGCGGTCTTTACCGATACCTTCATGAATCGAATGAAGGTAATGCGCAAGATCGGCCGCCCGCTGCAGATCGCTGCCGGGGTCATCTTGATCATTATGGGAGTAGCGATGGTGACCGGGCAGCTCTCGGTGTTCGCTTACTGGCTACTCAAGACCTTCCCCGGCCTGGCAACGATCGGCTAAAGCAACTCCGTTAGATTACAATCTCGCCGCAACTCATTCCGAGACTCGCGACGCATCATTGAGCGCCCAATCATAGCGGTCCCCGGAGATCCTCTTGGTCCCGTTGAGCCGCGCGGCCAGTGCGGGCTCTGCATACTGCTGCAGGTGGCGAATTACACCTTCATGGCTGTCACCGAAGTCTTCCCGAAACCATTTGTAAATGCTCGAGACAATCAGGCGACCCTTCCTGAACTCGACCCCACGTGCATTATTTACATATGTCTTTGCACCACGGTCCAGGAGCGTGTCGGCATTGGACGCCGTGTATGCCTCGGTCTGCAGATTCGGGCAGCCGATGGCGGCACAGTTGACGGCGTAGTGCAGCCGCGGATCGCGCCAGATCGGTCGCAGGATACGGTGTTCGATGTCATCCAGGCTAAGTCGCTCACCTTCCACTGTGATCAGCTTCTTTCGCCACGGGCCGATCGCGAAAGGATGAGGCTTGATATGGCGGATGCTCTTTACCGGATAGTGGTCAAGTATTAGCTGGACCGTCAGCGCATTGTACAAGTTAATCCAGTAAGCGCGTTGATCATTTCGACTGTAAGCGCTGATCGGCAACGCCACGAGGTCATCGATATAGCGGTCCAACCGCTTTCGGTCGGTCTCGCTTACGCGCGCGTAGGCGAGCCGGTTGACACCATCGGGAAAGGCCGAAACATATGTCTTCAGAAAGTGGTCCCATCGGCCGTGATCGATGGTGGTGACAGCGCTGGGATCGTGGACCGTCCAGCGTTCCCAAAGATCGGCCTTAGGCGCCGCCGTAGTGGGGAGCGCAACGAGCGCCAGCGATAGGCCTGCAAGGGTACACAGCCGCCAAGTGGCTTTCGCAGGATTCCAATGCCGAAACAAATGGGGGGGGGCCCCTATGCAATGCAGTCACGACGGACCTAGTCGGAAAGTAAGCGCTTGCGCTCCTCGAACTCTTCCTTGTCTATCTCGCCGCGGGCGAAGCGCTCTTTGAGAATATCAAGTGCCGACTTTCCGGACGGCGGTGGCGCCGACTGGCCACCTTGACCCATCCCGAGCCAGCGTACTCCAAGCACGATCAGCAAGATCAGCCCGCCCCAGAACAAGATCATCATGACCCAGCCGAAGATCGCGTGGCTCCAGCCCCAGCCGCCACCCCACATCATGGGAGAATGATCGGGGTAGTACTGGCCGCTGGCCGAAGCCATCGTGAGCACAAGCACAAAACCGACAAAGAGCTGCATGAGTTGTCTGTTCATGTCTGTATCCCTCGTATGGAGCAGTTTTGATCTGCGACTTTTCGTCAGTACCTGCCTGAAACGAGAACATCAACTCCAGCCAATCCTCGGGCACATCGCTTGGCACGTCGCTGTGGCTTGAGGTTATTGTCAAAGCTGGCGGACTTGACCGCAAGGGGCCGTACGATCATTCGCCGGCAATGATTTGATACGTGTCAATGCATGTGGAGCGCGTTCAGGCATATTAGCCGCACTGTGTATCGACTTTCGAGGAGGTGTCACTCATGTACGGGTTTTTCACTAAAGTAGACGGTCCATTCGATGAGGCCGTCGCGCGTGTCACAGAAGCACTCAAGTCGGAGGGATTTGGGGTGCTGACGGAGATTGACGTCAAGGCCACGCTGAAGGCAAAGCTCGGTATCGACAAGCGGCCCTACAAAATTCTCGGTGCATGCAATCCGCCCCTAGCGCACCAAGCGCTCGAAGCGGATCCGGACATCGGTCTGTTGCTGCCCTGCAACGTCATAGTGCGGGAGGAAGACGATGGCACGATAAGCGTAGGGTTTATGGATCCCCGAGCCGTGTTAGCGCTGGTAGATCAGGAGGGTATAGTGGCACTGGCCGAGGAAGTGGGCTCGCGCCTGAAGCGCGTGCGAGACGCCGTGAGCAGCGAAATCGCCGAACAAGCGTGATAGTTACTCACAGGTTTGCACAGGCGGTGCGACGAGAAAAAGGCTTCCTTTTTAACGTGTACTGTGGCCGGTAGGAACACACTGTCGTCGAGAAGCCAGGATCCCCCGGAATCGAAAAAGCGCAGCGAGCCTGGAACTTTGCGTCACGCGCTCCAGTCAGAACTTCCGTAGCGAAAGGGGAGTCAATCCAGCCGTTGTAGCGGCTTGGATGGCGGCGCAGGGCAGTGTATCGTAACGCGCTCGATTTCAGGCACAGGGGGCCCCTTTTAATGTATCGACGACAGTTCATTGCCGCGATCGTTGGCGCCCTGCTCGCGCTAGGGTCAGCCGGGGCATGGGCGTGCAAGGCTGCTGGCCCAGACACTCATGTAGGCATGCTGCAGTCAGTTGACACAAGGGCAAAATCGTTCACCATCATCGACGCCGAAACCCGCGGCCCGATTACCTTCTCGGCTGACGAGGCTATACTTAATAGCTTAAAGGATGTAAGAGGCATGATTGCCGTTTTACACGAGAAGGTGGGCGGCGTACTGCGCGCGCTAGAGGTAACTCGTTATTGACCGCGGGCAGCATCTGTACGGTTGACCCACGTCGGTGCGCCGCAGTTGCACTGCATGCCGTCTCCCCAGGTACCTGCGCACTTCCGGATCCAAAATATTCGAGCTAGGTACTAGCTATGTCACGAAAGCTCTTACTTTTTTTCATTTTCGCATCGCTTAGCCCGGGTTGGCAGAGCGGTCACGCCGATCACAAGACGGATCCGCAAACGATGCGCGCCCTGGAAAGTGTCTTTTCGGAGAGAAAGCCCGATCGCATAGAGCACTCGCCGATCCCGGGCCTCTACGAGCTAACCTACGGGCCCGATGTGGTCTACGTCACCCAAGACGGGCGCTACTTGATTCAGGGCAACGTCTACGACGTAGCCCAGCGCGAAAATCTAACTGAACCCAAGCGTAAGGAAGCGCGTGTTGCGGCCATCGCCGCGCTGGGCGAGAACAGCATGATCGTGTTCAGCCCGAAACAACCCAAGTATGAGGTCACCGTCTTTACCGATGTGGAATGCGGCTACTGTCGGAAGTTACACCGAGAGATGAACGAACTAAATGGACTGGGCGTGAAGATCCGCTACCTGGCCTTTCCGCGAGCCGGGATCGGATCGGAAACGTACAACACCATGGTCTCGGTATGGTGTGCTGACGATCCACAAAAGGCTATGACTGATGCGAAGGCCGGCCGATCGGTCCCGCCCAAGCAGTGCGAGAATCCGGTACGTGATCATTACGCCATGGGTCGGGCATTGGGTGTCACTGGAACACCAACACTCGTGCTGGAGAATGGCGAGGTCGTGCCAGGTTACGTGCCCGCCGCGCGACTGGTGCAGATGATCGATGCCGAAAAAGCCAAAACTGCCGCGCGCTAGACCACGAGCGCTCGCGCGAACAAGCGTCCCATTTAATGCTTGTGTTTATGCGGTCCCATCATCTTGGAGCGCTTGAGTTGATGAGGATGTCGCATGCTCAGGCTTTCATCAACATCTAGCGTCACTTTGATGAAGTCGCTGCCAACGGCCTTGTGACAGGCGTTGCAATTCGTAACCGTCTCTCCAAGGGCCTTTTGGAATGACTCGCTGTCGCCATGCTCGATCGCGGCGTTGAGCTTGTTGAAGCTCTGGGTCATAAAACCTTTCATCAGCGGGCCTTTCTCGGCATCAACGCGTTCAACGACGCCGACCAGCCGCTGTATCTCGAGGAGCTCGTGCGCCGCGACCGCCCAATCTCCGGCATCACCCGCATAGTGCATGATGTGAAACCGCTCGGCAAATTCCGGCATCAGCGAGGTGATACTCGGTTGTGTCGCTTGCAAGATCTCGACGGCCTTCCGCAAGGCGATAACTTCTGCCCTTAGGTCCTCGAGGGTATTCAGTTCCCTTTTTGATGCAGGTGCACTTTGATGCTGTTCCTTTTTCATCATGGGCTCATGCTTGCCTTCGGAAGCGCTTGCCCCGAAAACCGGTAGGAAAATGGCCAGTGCAACTAAGGAAAAAAGTCGTGTGCGATGAGTCATGGAAGATGGCCTCTCTGATGTAACCTGTTTTGAATTAAGGAGCAAAATGGCATCAGCATTCTTGATGTATATCAACTAATATCCTCATCTCATTTGTGCCATCCAAGTTTTGGCCCAATATGCTCGCCCCTCGACGGTCTACGCTTATTCTCTCGTATTTGGGATGTCCTTTAAGGAATGGGCCGTCCTACCCCCGCCGCGCGCAGCATGCCCTCATCCACACCGCGCCCCGCACAACACTCGGCGAGTGCCCCGTCAATAACGACGGCTGGGATGGAGCGAATACCTAGACCCTTAGCGCGCGCCGCGACTTTAGGATCCTTCATGTCGAGCACAGTCACTGCACAAGACGGGCAGGCAATACGGTTAACCAGGTCAATGGTATCCTGACAGACGGGACATCCAGCCACGAAAATTTCTACATTGCGTTTCCTAGCCATGACGCTCTTCCTTGCTGTATCAGAACAGCCTACATACAACTCATATGTTTAGGACCTTGGCAAGCGAGAATCCTTGGGCTCCACAAACTCTTTATGTACGCGACGATATCGTGGGCCTCCTTCTCAGAAAGGACGGTCTTCCAGCCCGGCATACGATTTGTTCGCCGCAAACCCTGAAGAATGATTCCCGCCAACTGCTCGTCGCCATGATGCCATGCATGAGACGTTTCGTTTAACGGCATCGCCGTCAGGTAGCCGGGCTTGCGGATACTCCAGGGAATCGGTGGCTCCCCAACTCCGTCCTTCTTATGGCACGCTTGGCAATACTTCTCATAAAGCTGTTTACCGCGCACCACAGCCTCTGGTTCAGGTGCTTTGCCGGTCTCAGCATGAGCCATGCCACTGAAAACGAGCAGGACAAAGAACCCAACAAACCGAAACTTACATAGCATTTTAGACATTCACAGATTTCTTCATTGATAAGGGTCGTGCCTCATCCCCCGACAGCGAGGAACTCGTCACAATAACACGATGGTCGCCGGTAGTGGTGATCGGCATAGGCATCGACCAATCTGCGAATCAGGCCGGCCGGGTCCACATCATAGATCAGGCGCGCACCGGTGTCCTTGGTAAAAGCAGCAAGAATAGCGTCGATCTGCTCGGTGATTCCCCCAGTGCCAGCGAGCACGCCTATGAGCTTCCCCTGCTCGTAGGCAATAGCGAACTCGCCCAGCGTTCCCGAACGTCCGCCGACGATCACCACCATGTCGCTCGAATGAATGTTGGTCACCTCCCGCCCCATGAGGCCGCTGCCGGTGTAGATCAGGACGTCGTATACGTCCGAGGGCGACAGGTATTTGTGGATATGCTCGTCCAGACTGAGGGCCGGCGAGATGCCCACGGATAAGCCACCGTGCTCACGTGCGCCACGGGCGCACGCATACGGTAGACCTGGGCAGGCACCCGTAATCACAGTGAAGCCTTGTTCCGCGATCGCCCGGCCAAGATCGTAGGCCTTTTGCTGCGCACCGACCGGCTGGTCGCCGCCGGCCGAGCCCATGACCCCAACCGTGAGACGCATGCCCGGGGCTCGCGTGACGAACACCCCTGGCTGCGCCAGAAACTTCTGCTCGCATCCGGTTGAGCAGAAGTAATACGCACGACCAGCGTGAGAGGCCATCGCCGCTGCCTGGCGCGGATCGAGCTCCATCAGGCAAACCGGATCACGCAGCGTCATTGGTCTGGAATCAATCGCGGCGCGTCGATCCGGTTGACTGACCCGAAGTGCCGCTCGCTTTGAGATACTTTTCCGGTGCCGCCACGAAGGCCTTTTTACAGCCAACCGCACAGAAATAGTAAGTCGTTCCCTGGTGATCAACCTTTGCTGCCGCCGTCTCCGGTTCCACACTCATCTTACAGACAGGGTCGATAGCCATAGTAGCCTCCACACATTCCATTACACGTTGACAAAAACCATGTACTTGTGGCGTCAGCGCCAGATGCTCCGCGCAAGCCCGGCGGGCAGCGATGCCTCACCGCATTTCAACGCCACCATCTCGCGCAAAGTAGTCTGCTCTGCCTCAAAGGCTGCCACGGCCTCTGGGTCGAATTGGATCTTGCTCATGCGCTGGATCTCTGCTCTGGCGGCGTCAAAGGTCAACGCGCGCCGATACGGACGATCAGACGTCATGGCATCGAGCGTGTCGATCACGGCGAACAGCCGTGCGCCCCAAGCAATGAGCTCTCCGTTGAGCCCGCGTGGATAACCTCTGCCATCATAACGCTCTTCGTGTGACTGAACGATTTCCGCCGCCTGCTCCATGAACGGCACATCCTTCAATATTTCATAGCCGCGATCAGGATGGGTGCGCATGACCGTCCATTCTTCCTCAGTCAGGGGAGCGCTCTTGCACAGGATTGCGTCCGGGATGCCGATCTTGCCGATGTCGTGCAGCAAGGCGCCCCAGTACACCTGGCGCAAGCGCGCGGCGTCATCGGTGAAACGCCGCGCGAGCACCAGCGTGTGGCAGGCGACGCGTTTGGAGTGCAAGCCGGTCTCGTGCTCGCGCAGATCGAGCGCGGTAACCAATGCTTCCGCCAGGAGACCGTACGCCTGTTCTTCTCGAAACAGAACCGCATAAAACTCCTGTTGCTTGAGAAAACACCCTTCACAACAGTAAACCTCCCCTTCGCACGCATAGGGGGATGCGGTAATCGGCATGCTACAGAAGCGGCAGAGTTGCTTTTCGCTATGCATTGACTAACCGGACAGCGTGAGATGCGCCAAGCCGCTAATAGAGTACTTATACAACCTGTACGTTAGACACAGGTCAACCCTGCGTTTTCCTAAGCCGACCGACGCGGTGCGATAAGACGCTTGACTTGTACTCAGCGCACAGGCCTTAGCTTTGATAAGCAAGACATTCCGGCAACTTGCGGCTGCCGGCTTGATCGTGTTCCTATTCGCGTCACCGACGACAGCCTGCATCCGGCCTCCACCCGACATAGTTGTGCCGGTCGCGTATGATATGGCCACTTTGGTCAAGCGAGAGCGGCTCGGGAGTCACATCCCAGTGCGCAATCGGGCCGACCGCCTACTGATCGTGTAGGCCGTCACCACATGCACGACTGCGACGTTGTCGCCAACGACCATTCCACCCGCCGGCGAAGCACGCCTGCGCGTCGAGTACGATTCGGGTGCCCACGAAACAGACCTAGGACGTATGGAGCGCTTCGTTTTTATTTTCTCCGACGACCCTGACGAAGAGGATGTACAAATTAAATTGACCGTGATTGTAAAGGCAAAGCGTGCTGCGTAAGAATATAGAGGACGCTAGATGAAACCGGACAACATTTACAAAGTCACCCTAGCGGTCGCGCTCTTGGCCATCGCCGTCGCCGCGATCGCGCTTTATGTCGCTTTAAGACCGACCGATCGGTTGGATGAGGCTCGCGTGCAACAGCTGATCGAAGAACGACTTGCCATCTCGACCGCTATCGGACCAACACCGGCCGCACCCGGGGAGGCCACATCTCGCCCGCTCGACGAAGCCAGGGTCATTGAGCTCATTGACCAGCGCGTAGACAAGGTAGCGGGCACGATCTCCGATAAGGAGTTCAACGCCAGGGTCGAGCGCGGCATTGTCGCCTTCATCGACAAACAGCGCGAGGCCGAGCGGGAGCGACCGAGCCAGCTTGCACGCAATGCGCCGGCGCCAAACAAGAACGACCACATCTACGGCAATCCTGGTGCGCCGGTGACGCTGATAGAGTACTCAGATTTCGAGTGTCCTTTCTGCAAGCGCTTTCACGCAACTGTCAAGCGGTTAGTGGATGAGTCCGATGGCAAGGTGAACTGGGTCTATCGTCACTTCCCGCTCGATCAGCTCCATCCGGTTAAGGCGCGCAGGGAAGCGGTCGCGTCAGAGTGTGCCAACGAGCTCGGCGGCAATGAGGCATTCTGGAAATTCGCGGATCGATTCTTTGAGCTGACGCCGTCGAACAACCGGACCGACCTCGACGCCGTGCTTCCGCAGATCGCCCGGGAAATCGGCCTGGAAGAATCACAGTTCACCGCCTGCCTCGACAGCGGGAAATACGACAAACATATCGAGGAAGATCTCCAAAGCGCCACTGCCTCCGGCGGACGCGGTACGCCGTGGAGCATCGTCGTGTCGAAGAACGGGAAGCGCTATCCACTCTCAGGCGCGCAACCCTATGAAGCGGTCAAACGGCTGGTTGACCTAGCGCTCAAGGAGAAATGATTCGTGAGAAATCACCTAAGAAATACGCGGGCCGCCCTGGCACAGGTGTTCGCGCATTTCTCGTACCTGGCGCTGGCCGGTTTGCTGGCGATCACGGCCTTTCTGTTTACAGTGTGGTTTCCTAATCTTGGGCTCATCGGTGGAGTATTCGCGAACCCGAGCGTGTCATTGACCGAGAAACTGAGCTTCGCCATCAGCCTGCTGGGCGGCATCGGTACGAACTTCAGTCTGCTGTCCGCCTCCTACACCGTCGCGATCGCAGCGCTCTTCGGCACGAATACCAGCATGATCGTCTACGTGCTGAAGCGTAAGCGGGCCACAAGGTTGGGGCAGAACATCGCGGTCGGTTCGGGCGGCATCGCGAGCGGTGCGCTCGGTATTGGCTGCGCAGCCTGCGGCTCACTCCTCTTCAGCGCCGCTTTGCCGTTCGTTGGCACGACGGGTGCGCTCGCAATGTTGCCGCTACAGGGTGAGGAATTCGGGCTCCTGGGCGTAGCGCTGCTCCTTGTGTCGCTGTCGCTTCTCAGCAGGACGATAAGAGCCTCGGCCAGCTGTCAGATTCCCGGGGCATCGCGAATTCATGTGGGTAGATTGACGCGTAGGCAACGGTGGAATCGGGGGTAGTACTGGTGCTTTTGGAAGCGGCTAGAGACTCTACGGTGTCGCGAGGAGAGCGCGTGTGCGTGCGATCATCCTCGGCCGCTCAGCGACGGACACGCTTCTTTCGCGCTTGGCTGTGCCAGCAGCCGCACGCCGCCGATCATTGCGCTCATCTGACGTTCGCCACTGAAGCCGGTCCTGGCTCAGTTCACCCACGCGCCAGACCCCAAATATGAGCGCCGCCAAGCCGACCAGCACGTTGTTCCAGGTCATGATTATCGAGGCATAGTTCCAAGTGTTCGGGGCAATGAGTAGCCAGATCCCCAGATAGACCACGACCCACTCCTGCCACGGGGTTTTCGATCGCCATGGTTTCTCCTCGTTGGGCCTAGTCATAGCGGGGGACATCCTCATGGCCCTTGATCAGCCAAAAAATATTTTACAACCTGTACGTAGCCTTCACGTCAAGCGTTCAGTGCCGAACGTTAATTGCGGTGATCAGACAGAGTTTTTGTTGACCCACGTCAATGACTCTTTTTGGCGTTCATGTATTAAGTTCACCAACCTCATGTAACTAACGAGGGACGGAGGACATCATGGACAGCAAACTGACCTTGAACCTGATCATCCTTGCGGTCGGTATGGTGTTTATCAGCGGATGCGCGAAGGTAAGTGAACCATGGGACAAAGCGGATTACTTCAAAGAAGAACGAACCCGTTCAGCGGAACAACAAGAGCGCCTGAAGCACCGATTAGCTTACTTTCAAGAGGCAGACTCCGACCAACCTTGGACCCACGCGCAGCATTGAGGGCGCTAGATTAGGAAACTCAACATAGGCGGGCCGTGAAGCGCGAACACGGCGCAAGCGGCAACGAGGTTGCCAATGGCAAGCGCGCGCTGATCTATTTAATGCCTGCTAGCTGCTGCTGCTTGCGCATATAGGCGATGATGTCTGCGGCGTCTTCAGGCGTCACGCTCTTTACGGCATCCATGTTGCCAAAACTCCAATGGTGCTGGCGCACGCCGTTATTGACGGCAAGGTGAAAGGCCAGGTCATCATGATGACCCGGTCGGTAGACCGCATGCACGAGCGGGGGACCCTTGTCCGTACCGCGGCCGTCTTGGCCGTGGCAGGCGGCACAGTTGGCTTGGAACAGCTGCTGACCTCGGCTCGCGTCAGCGACAAAACCCGGCGCAGGAAGGTGTAGGGCGTCCCGTGTCGATCTCGGCGCTTTCTGGCGCTCGCAAGCTACCAGTACTAGGGCCGAAAAAAGCACCGCAATCGTAAACGTTAAATGCCGTTTGTCCATCAACCCGATCGAGCGCACCCTGACGGGCCGCGTTTTTGTGCATGCAAGGCAGCCCGGTTCTGTGAGCTGGGTGAAGCGGCGTGCTTGCGGACTCGAAGCTTTAGCCCATCGATGCCGATGATCTCTACCTGATCGCCCGCCTTGAGCCTTTCAGCGGAATCGGCGCGCCAGATTTCACTGTGTACCCGAACATGGCTGTCCTTTGCTCCCACCTCAATGACCTTGCCAATGCTATGCAGAATCTGTTCCGCGCCGGTCTCAACCGGCTGGCGCATCGCGCGGATCACATAAACATAAACGAGGATAGAGAGCGCCAGAATCACACCGTACACAGGCACAGCCTCTGACAACGGCCACAACCAAAATACCGGCAAACCCAGCACCGGCAACATCAATATCAGATGACACATACGAACAGTCTCTAGCGCGCCGCTATTGTAACTGCCAGCGAAAGACCCGGGTGTCTATGCCGCCGACCCCGCTGATGCGCAATTCCAGCGAGGACGGCAGCACGGCGAGCGGCTTGAAGCGCAATATGCCGCTACGATGGTGCCCACCTGGTGGGTCGCCCTCCCACGCGATCGGCAGATACTGCTTTCCCTGTGCATCGACCAGTACGGTTGTTTTCGCGAGATCTTGGTCGAGCGCCACGCTGTGCGTGTTTAACGCGACTTCAAAATCCCACGTATCTGCCGACACCGTTATGTTCTTCGGCGTCACCTTGACGTGCACCCCGCCTTCGCTGCGCGCCTGTGGTGCGAGTGCCATCGGCGCGGCAAGGCTGGATATAACGAAGAACTCAACAATTGTTTTCGCGCTCAGTGTGCCGCTTACCACCAGAACAACCAACAATGCCATCCATTTATGTCGTCTCATGCGGGCTGCTCCATCTGCTCCATGTGCCGTGATGCGTGCAATACCTTACGCCCGATGTATGTCATTCCAGCTAGGTTGAAGGCCAGGCCTACCCAAAAGAGCTCCACCTGATATTGGGCAACCAGGGCTACCAGGCCGGTTGCCCCCAGCACCGGCAAAATGTTTGCCAGATAGTGCGTGCAGCATGAAATCATCGCCGCCGTCGAGGTCCCGCCGGAAACGGCCACTATACTGCCCGAACCACCGCCATGTTGCGTCAGCTGCCTGAGGTGGACATAGAGCCCGATCTGGATGCCGAATCCTGCGGCCAGGGCGACCACGAAATACCAGTAGGTCACGAATTGTTCGAGCGTAAAGGTCCAATCCGAAACCAAGGTGAGAATTCCAAAGTAGAATCCAAGCAAGACCATCAAAGCGATTATCCCCGCAGCTAGTGGTCTTATGATCGCCGTGTTGTTCACTATCGTCACCTAAGCAGCAGTCCCAATGATCTCGCCCGGAGAGGCGACATAGCTAAAGTAGCTCGCATCGTGACTCCGGTATGTTCCGCGGTGCCGCGGACGGTTTGTTTAAAGTATCGCACCAGACTCTCTCAGTTCTTACTGAACTTCAGATCTGCAATATAACTCGTAGCTTCCTGTCCACTCTGATCGGTATCATTCAACACACCAATAAAAATCAGATCGCGCGGCTTTTCCTTGTAGAGCGCCTTGAAATCCTGGTACAGGTTTCTCCGGTAAGACAACCACTGGTTTAGTTTCGAACTCCCTCCCTCAACCACCATAAGTTTCTGCCACGTCTTGCCGGGATCTTTAATGATTGCCCCCGCCTCAAGATGGCTGCTCCACAAGTACTCGGTGAATCGACCACCAAAGGGATGGCCGTGGATTCTATCGAGGTAGACAAACCTTTTTAGCCGAAACCATAGGGATTGCTCGGCCGTGTCAGGCTCAAAAACAAAAAATATCCTTATCGAATGATCATCGCCCTCCTTCGTTTGCTCGTCGATCCCGTCTAGGATATTTTTTACTTTCCACTTCCAGCTTACGACAGGGTACTCGCTAATGTTTATCCGCACGGTTTTCTCGAGGAACGTCAGGGCCGCTTTTGAATGGAGCCTGACGGCATGTACGCCGTCATCGATGGTCCATTGGGCACTGGCCCCTGCCGTCTGACCGGGCCATTTTCGTAAGGTCCAACCTCGGGGAACGCTGTTCTCTTGGAAGTGTTCCTTCGATAGCCCCATATCGAGAGAATCACCCGCGGCTAACGCGCTTGAAGCAAGAACGAGCCCCGCCGCTGAAAAAAGAACCCAGGCAAGCAAGATTGTCTTGGTCCAACTTGCCTCAGTCTGAGGACTGCGGTGCGGTCCCGGACGAGATATAGAGCAAGCCCCCATACATCTCCTCGAATGCGGTGTCCTTGAACAAGTGCTCGACCACTTCCCAAGGATGAGTGTCGAAATAATCAAAGGTCAGCCCAAAGGGTCGCGACACCCACACGAAGAGTCTCAATAACCACAGTGGCCACTGCTCTGGCCGTTTACCATCCACGATGACTAGCCGGCCCCCGGGAACCAGGCCCTGCGCGGCTTTTTCAATGACGCGCTTGTACTCGGGCACGAAGCCAAAAGCGCCGGTCGATAGCACCCCATTGATCCCTTGCGGAAACTCATATGTAGCCATATCGGATTGGACCAACTCGATGTTGTTCCAACCTTCGCGCTCGATGCGCTCGGCTGCGCCAGCAAGCATCTTCGAGCTTAAATCCACCGCAATCAATCGGCCCTGCGGTCCGATCTGTTCCATAACATGGGGAAAGTTCAATCCGGTGCCGCATCCGAGGTCGATGACAAAGTCGCCGCGTTTAAGACGCAAGAGCTCGACCGCGCGCGAACGGTAGGTTTCTATACGAAGGCCTATGAGCCGATATAGAAGGACTGCGAAATCGTAACGCTTCGCTTGGCGTTGGTACGCGGCCCGGATCTCCTGTTTTGCCAACATGACTGTCTACCTCCTGTACCCTCCTCCGCGAACTCGCTCGACGAGGGCGCGGCTTCGATCAACCCCCCATCATGCCGCGATGATGCATACCGGGACCCATCATTCCGGGCATACCGTAACCGCGGCCACGGTGCATCTGTTCCAGCTGCTCGTGCTGCTCTTTAGTCAACACGGCTTCGATCTGGTTGTGTGCTTCGATCCCGCTCTCGATCATCTGACGTCTTAGATCAAAAATCTTGCCGTACACCGATCCGATCTTCTTAGGATCAGGCTTGTCAACGGCAAACAGCTCCTGCAGCATGCTGGATTCATCCATGATCTTGCCCATGATTTGCCAGTGCTGCTTGCGCACGTTGTCCTGAATCGAACGGACCTTAGCCCACTGTTCTTCGCTCAGATCGAGCATATGCAGCGGACCCATGCCGCCCATCATTCCGGGGCCCATGCCCATCATGCCGGGACCCCCCATCATGCCCATGTGACCCATGCCGCCCATCATGCCCGGGCCCATGCCCATCATGCCGGGACCCATGCCGTAGCTGCGATACTTCCCGCCGCCCCCGTGTGCCAAGGCGAGCGCTGATACTAAACCAACGGTGGTAATCAAGATCAGGCTCAGCAGAACTCTTCTACCCATCGTATTCTCCTTTCGTTCAACCAGAATCTATGAAGCAATGACATGTCGAGCTGTTTGAGCACAGCGCCGACAACGCTTCTTCAGTAAGCATTCTAAAAGCTGTGCGTGACACACAGGTCAAGCATTGTGGCGCACAATGCCCGCGGACTCGATGAGATAGCACACCGAGTGCCCGTCAGGCACGCCGTCGGGCATCGCTCGCCATTGCTCGAGGGCATGCTCCATGCGCTCCTGCAGTTGCATCAGCTCCTGGAGCTTACGGCGGTTTTCGCCAATTCGTTGCAGCAAGATATCCCTTACCCTTCGGCAAGGCGACGTGCCGTGTGTGCTGTCTTCGAAAATCTTGGCGATCTCTTCCAGCGTAAAGCCGAGACTTTGCGCCTGGCGGATGAAGCGAAGTCGTGTTATGTCTGAATGGTTAAACAGTTTGTAGCCATTTTCCGGATGGCGTGCCGGGTTCAGCAAGCCGATGCGGCTGTAGTAGCGGATCACATGCGGCGCTACGCTACCGCGTTTTGAAAGTTGATTCACAGTCATCATGTTCGTGTCCTCAATCAGACGTTTGCTTGTTTCATTCTGTTTCCACACGCCCAGGCAGATAGTGGAAACAGCCGTATGTCACCACGAGGCGTAATGCCCGCGGCGGTCGACGTATGTCCGGGAAAAGCTAAATGAGGAGTTTGTTGAACTGGAGGTAGAGCGCGCCCGTGGGAAGCGAAGAATCATTTGGGGGTCGCGAATGCAGATCGGACCCGAAAACCGGAATCCTGGTGATTAGCGCGGCTGGTTCCGAAACATCGGGCTGTTGGCACCGGTCGAATGCGGCCGCGTCGCACGGCGCAGGTGCTTTCGCAGGCACTGCCCCCAGGTCGCAAGCCCCTATACACCCGTGCGGCCCCGCCGGAACATCTGCAGGCTGTTGACCATGGACCGCGCCCCCTGCCGAGCTTGGCACTCCATGACCGCTGGTTGCGGCAAAAAGCGGTCCGCACGACCCCCCTGCGAGTATGATCGTCAATCCACCGACCAGGAGGAGCGATTGAAGCCGAGATCTCGCTGAAGCGAACCTTTTCAAAAACATGTCGGATCAGGCAAACAGGCGGCCTGTACCTTAGTTACACCTTTAGACACTATCTTAGCGCCAGGTTTCGCGGGGTTCTTGATCCACGTCAACGGCGAGCGCATTTCGTACGAAGCACGGATGTCCCCCGGATTCAAGCGCTTTGACCGGTTCGAACATTGCTGCCCTGCCCTAGCCTGCCGGCGGCTTAGTGCCGCTATTAGCCCTTAGCCACCGCTCGTAGACCTCCGGCGGCCACAGCGCCTGCAACCAGGTGAGAATGTGGACCATGTCCTGGTCGGAAAGCCGGTCCGCGTACGCAGGCATCACCGGTATGCCGTTGCGCTTCGCGCCTTGGCGGATTACTCCCACGAGTTCCTGCTGGCTGCGTTTCCAGTCGTGGCCGGTGCCGTTGACAGGTGGCGCGGCGACAAAGGTACCGTCGCTCGGCGTCTGCCAGTCCGGATGGCCTTGGCCTTCGGGGCCGTGACATTGCAGACAGTGTTCCACATACAGGGCCGCGCCGCGGGTCAGATTCTGCACCGAAAAATCGCCCGGTCCCGGCATCGACGCTACCGGTGGCGGGCCGGAGCCCGGCAGCTGCTCTGCCGACGGCGCGGCAGGCTCGCGAGTCGCGGGCTCGGGCTGGTCGGGCTGGCGTTCGCACGCGACCAGTAGCAGCGCGCCCACAAGCAACAATATCCGTCGATATTTCATAGCATGGCGCCCGCGCGCTCGCGCGTGCACACACCACCCAGCGCTATTTGCCCGATGTCAGGCGTTGTAAGGCCTCATTGTATTTCTCGGCTGTCCTGGCAACGACATCCGCCGGAAGCGCGGGTCCGGGGGCCTTCTTGTTCCAATCCAGCGTTTCCAGATAATCGCGCACGAACTGCTTGTCGAAACTCGGCGGGCTCGTGCCGGGTTGGTAACTGTCGGCTGGCCAGAACCGCGAGGAATCAGGTGTAAACAACTCGTCGATCAATGTCAGCGTACCCGCGTCGTCGAGACCAAACTCGAACTTCGTATCGGCGATGATAATGCCCCGTTCGAGCGCATAGGCAGCAGCCTCTACATACAAGCGAATGCTTACATCGCTGACGCGTTTTGCCAGCTCCTTGCCGATCAACTGTGCTGTTTGATCGAAGCTGATGTTCTCATCGTGGTCACCGACTGCCGCCTTCGTCGACGGCGTGAAGATTGGCTGCGGGAGCTTGTCCGCTTGCCGCAGTCCCGCGGGCAAAGCGATGCCGCACACTGCACCGCTTTTCTGGTAGTCCTTCCAGCCCGAGCCGATCAGGTAGCCGCGGACAATCGCCTCAATGGGCAAAGGCTTGAGCTTGCGCACGATCATCGCTCTGCCCTCCACCTGGGCACGCTCCTCCGCGTCAGGCAAGACCTGCGCGAGCGAAAGGTCGGCTAGGTGATTCGGTACAATGTGGTGCATGCGCGCAAACCAGAAATTCGATACCGCAGTAAGCACCCGACCCTTGCCGGGAATCGGCGTCGGCAGTACAACATCGAATGCCGACAAGCGGTCGGTCACTATAATCAGCAGATGGGTGTTGCCAATACCATAGACATCCCGTACCTTGCCTCGGTGAATTAGCGGCAGGCTGAGTTCCGATTCGAACAGAGTTTCGGGAACTTCTTTCAACACCGTGCTCATTTGCTCTCCTTTAAAGGTCCGGGGCTATTAATCAAGGACCACGCAAGCACATGCACGCCGGCTATGAACCGGCAGGATGCTTGCGCGGTGGTACCAGTCTTTCTTTCGCCAAGTAGCGATGCAGCTCGTGCGAGGCGAGCTTGCTCAGATCCTTGGCAATAGCATGCACGCTGGCGCCGTTCTTCAACAACACATCGACCTCTGCGCGCAGAAACCCGAGCATGCGTTTCTGGGCCACCAGAATAACGGTTCTGGCGTTTCTTGTCTGCACCAGGTCGGCGGCTTGCTGCGCCACGCTGCGGGCGAATCGGCGCCTAAACTCATCGACATGGTTCGTGCGGTGATCATCGTATCCGTGGGCCTGGCCTCCACCGCCGGCGCGGTTTCGTCCACTCTTGGCGTCGCTCCACAGCTGCCCAGTATGTGCCTTCTGCTCCGGGTTGACGAGATCGTTGCATTCAACCAGGTTGGGCCCGCCCTCGGTTTCCGGCGATTCCACGGGCTCGAGGGTGAAAAAGCGCGCACGCGCCCCATCCGCTACAACGACGCAGTAGTCACTCATGCTCTTAGATCTCCTGCTGATACATCATGATTCGTCCGGATCCGGTTTAACTTTTCGCCGCTAGGCACCAAGATCTCTTGCAACGCTGCAAACACCATCTCGGCATAAAGCCGGTTGCCGAACGCACTCAGATGCAGGCCATCATCGACGACGAACTGATCGAGCGCGACCTGGCGCTTCGCCAAAAGCGCGGGCAAATCGATTGCTGGCGCCTGGCACGTTTGCGCGACCTCGCGAATTGCCTGGTTATAGGGCTCCATGTTGTCGCCGTAAGGTAACCCGTTTCCCTGCTCCCCCGCCACGGCGACAATCGTATGATTGACAATGAAGACGCAACGCCCGCCGTGCGTGTATGCGACGCGGTGAAATTCATTCAGGTTCTTTTTGAACTCGTCCAGCCCGACACGAGGCACCAACGCCCAGTCGCGCACATTGGCGTCGTTGAATCCGAACTGTACGAGCAGCACGCCGGGCAATAGCGGCAATATGTCACTTTCGATACGATCGAATGCGCCGGCCGTGGTATCCCCGCCGATACCGCGATTATGGACCTTGAATTCATCCGGGCGCCAGATATCGAGATGCGCCTGCAGCAAAGCGGGCCAACGCTCGCTAGCTCGAAACTCCTCGGCTTCGGTAATCGAATCGCCAAAACAAATGATGTTTGTAGCACCCGCACTCATCGCGACCGCCTCAAATCCGTGGCGCGCCGCAATGCCGACGCGCCGAACCGCGTTTTGACGCTGTCACTCACGGCGTCCAAGCGCTCATCTCTCTCCCTGCTGGCCTGACCAAAGAGCGCCGTTTGCAGCGGCACTCGCGCGAATCCGCTCACGCCGACACCGAGTAGACGCACACCTGGATTCACGGTCGGCAGGTTATGCTGCAAGAGCCGAGCGGCCATGTGCCAGAGAGTCCGCGTCACGTTGCTGGGCTCGGGCATGGTCTGTGCGCGCGTCATAGTTCTGAAATCGGCGAAGCGAATCTTCAGGTGCACGGTCCGCCCGCGAAGCCCGTGGCGTCGCAGGCGCACACCGACCTGTTCCGTCAGCTCCAACAGCCATGCCCGCAGGGTCTCAAAGTCGGTGATGTCTACCTCAAACGTAGTCTCGTGGGAAATCGATTTGGCCTCGCTTTCAGGCCTAACCGGCCGATCGTCGATTCCGTGAGCCAGGCCCCAGAGATGCTGACCGTGCTGGCCGAACATCTCCTGAAGCCATGACTGCGGCCGCACACGCAGCTCGGCGATCGTGGCAACCCCGTGCTCGCGCAGACGCCTGGCCGCCACCGCACCGACACCCCATAGGCGCGTGACCGGCAGCGGATCGAGAAATGCCTGCACAGCATTCGGATCAACGACCACGAGCCCATCGGGTTTGTCGAGATCACTGGCGATCTTGGCCAGGAATTTGTTGGGCGCCACACCGACCGACGCGGTCAGATGCAGCTCGGCCGCGACATCGCGCTTGATCATGCGCCCGATCGCCGATGCACTGCCGAATAGCGTGCGGCTGTCGGTAACATCGAGAAACGCCTCATCGAGCGAGAGCGGCTCGACCAGGGGAGTGTAGCGGCGAAATATTGCACGAAGCTGTTGTGAGACCTCTGCGTAGTAGCGATGACGTGCAGGCAGAAAGACCGCGTGGGGACACAGTCGCTTCGCCCTTGCCGCCGACATGGCGCTGCGAATTCCATACGTGCGCGCGACGTAGTTTGCGGCCGCGACTATACCCCGGCCTTGCGGCGTACCACCGACAACGACGGCGTGGCCGGCAAGCTCCGGTCGGTCGCGCTCCTCGATGGACGCGTAGAAAGCGTCCATGTCGACATGAAGAATCGCGCGTCGGACCACGACGCCATGATAGCGCAGGTTCGCGCTGTCTTTGCAGCCGGGGGGTCCGAGCGCCGCAAAACTGCGAGGCTGGACTTGCCGGGCGCTTGTCATATAGATTGGGGTATTCGCCGCACAGTCGGCCGTTTGGCATGAATCTGCAGCAGATTAAGGGGGGATTTCCAGACATGAACGAAAAAGCGCTTGAATCCACAGCGAAAGACATGGTCGCCCCGGGCAAGGGCCTGCTGGCCATGGACGAAAGCTCGCCTACCTGTAAGAGCCGTTTCGACAAGATGGGTATCCCGTGCACCGCGGAAAATCGGCGCGCCTACCGTGATCTGCTGGTCACGGCCAAAGGGCTATCCGAGTTTATCGGCGGCGCCATACTGTTCGACGAAACGATCCGCGACAAGACCCTCGCCGGGACGCCGTTTGCCACGCATCTGTCCAACGTCGGTATCGTTCCTGGCATCAAAGTGGACAAGGGCGCTAAGGATCTTGCCGCCCACCCCGGGGAGAAAGTCACCGAAGGGCTCGACGGCCTGCGCGAACGCCTTGCCGAGTACCGCGAGATCGGCGCGCGCTTCACCAAGTGGCGGGCCGTTATTACGATCGGCAAGCGGATCCCGACGCGAGGCTGTATCGAGGCCAACGCGCATGCCTTAGCGCGTTATGCCGCGCTGGCACAAGAGGCGGGCCTCGTGCCGATCGTCGAGCCCGAGGTCCTGATCAACGGCGATCACACCATCGAGCGCTGCTACGAGGTGAGTGAGTACACGTTGCGCACCGTTTTCGCCGAGCTCGCCGGCCAACGCGTATTGTTGGAAGGCATGGTGCTAAAACCGAGCATGGTGATTTCCGGGCTGGACTGCCCGAAGCGGGCGGGTATACAGGAGGTCGCGCAGCAGACCGTACGTTGCTTACTTGATACCGTCCCGGCTTCGGTGCCCGGTGTCGCGTTCTTGTCCGGTGGCCAAAGCAACGAGGAGGCGACGGCCCACCTGAATGCCATGCACAACCTCGGTGTGCAGCTGCCCTGGGCGCTCACCTTCTCGTACGCGCGCGCGCTGCAGCAACCGGCGCTGGAGACCTGGAAAGGCGATGCCGCCAACGTCGGCGCGGCGCAGAAAGCGCTGTACCACCGTGCCAAGCTCAACGGCGCCGCCGCGCTGGGCCGTTACAGGGAGTCGATGGAAAAAGAAGCGGCATAAAACACCCAACGCAGAGACGCGGAGGCGTCTGCGTTGACTCCTTACTCGACTGTCAGCGGGGCACCGACGCGCAGGACTTTCATGCTGTTCGTGCCCCCGGGTGTCTTGAGGGGCTCGCCAATAGTCAGGATAACCAGATCGCCATCGTTCACCACGTCGCGCTGGCGCAGTTCGGCGACCGCTTGACGCATGATCTCGGCCGGATCGCTGGAGCTCAAATCGAAGCTCACCGGATAGACATTACTATAGAGCGTAACCTTACGCTGCGTCTCCACGTAGGGTGTCATGGCATAGATCGGCACGGTCGAGGTGGTGCGCGACATCCACAGTGCCGTCGCCCCTGATTCGGTCAACGCAGCGATCGCCCGCACCGGCATGTGGTTGGCGGTATACATGACTGCCATGGCGATCGCTTCATCGACACGCTTGAACCGTAGTTCACGGCGATCGCGTGTAATAAGCGCAAGCGGCTCTTTCTCGGCTTCGCGACAGACACGATCCATAGCCGAGACGGCTGCGACCGGATATTCGCCGACAGCGGTTTCCGCTGACAACATCACGGCATCCGTGCCGTCGAGCACGGCGTTGGCGACATCCGAAACCTCGGCGCGCGTCGGGATAGCACTTTCTATCATCGATTCCATCATCTGCGTAGCCGTGATAACCACCTTGTTCATTTGCCGCGTGAGCCCGATGATCCGCTTCTGCCAGCGCGGCACCGCCGCATCACCGATCTCCACCCCGAGGTCGCCACGCGCGAGCATGACTGCGTCAGATACGCCGATGATTCCCTCGATGGCCTCGACGGCTTCGGCGCGCTCGATCTTGGCGACCAAGCCACCGCGCCCGCCAGCGGCGCGAAAGAGCTCGCGCGCCGTATTCATATCGGCAGCCGAACGCGCAAACGACACCCCCAGGTAGTCCGCTTCGATCTCCGCAGCCGTGGCCATATCAGCGCGATCCTTGTCCGTCAGCGCCTGCGCTGACAGCCCGCCGCCCTGGCGATTGATACCCTTGCCGCTCTTGAGCCGACCGCCGCTGACGACCCGGCAGACGACTTGCGGCCCTTTCACTTCTTCGATGTAAAGGGCGATACGCCCGTCGTCGAGCAGCAAGGTATCGCCGGCCCTAACATCCTGGGCAAGCTGCTTGTAAGTCACCCCTACCGCCTCGGCTGTGCCTGCATCAAGGGCGGCCTCCATATCGAGCACGAAACGATCCCCGTCCTGCAGGTGCACCCTGCCGTCCCTGAACTTGCCAATGCGGATTTTCGGACCCTGGAGATCGACCAGGACCCCAACCTGTCGGCCCAGTGCTTGTGCGCGTTCGCGCAACACGCGGGTACGACGAATGTGGATATCCGCAGTATCGTGCGAAAGGTTCAGGCGCGCGAGATCCATGCCGGCAAGGATCAGGCGGTCGAGGACGGCCGGATCGTCAGTCGCGGGACCGAGCGTGGCAATGATTTTGGTTCGCCGCATAAATTCAGTGGCGAGTGGCTAGTTCCGAATAGCGAGCAAAAACCGGCACGTAAGCGCACCTTTCACTCGCCACACGCTACTCGCTACTGCCGTTTTGCTCGCTCCTCGAGTATAGCAACCGCTGGAAGCTTCCTGCCCTCGAGAAACTCCAGGAACGCACCGCCGCCGGTTGAGATATAGGAAATTCTGTCGCTGATTCCATATTTCGCGATCGCCGCCAGCGTGTCGCCGCCGCCGGCGAGCGAAAAGGCGTTGCTGTCAGCGATCGCCCGCGCCAGGCGCTCAGTGCCATGGGCAAAGGGCTCAATCTCGAACACGCCGACAGGGCCGTTCCAGACAATCGTGCCGGCATCGCTTAACAGTTGCGCGAATGCGTCGGCACTCGCCGGACCGATATCGACGATCAGATCGTCATCCTGCACCCCCGTAACGGGTTTGATTTCTGCCGTGGAGTCGGCGGACAACTGCTTCGCACAGACAACATCCGTCGGCAAGGGGATCTCGGCGCCGCGCTCTCGCGCCCGCGAATCCAGCCGTCGCGCCTCAGCGACCAAGTCGGCCTCGTACAAGGACTTGCCGACGTTGTGACCGGCTGCGGCAATAAAGGTATTAGCGATCCCGCCGCCGACGAGCAAGCGGTCCACCTTCTGCGCCAGACGCTCAAGAATGGTGAGCTTAGTAGACACCTTGGATCCACCGACGATCGCCACCAACGGCCGCGCAGGATTGTCGAGGGCCTTAGCCAGTGCGTCGAGCTCTGCCGCCAACAGCGGTCCCGCACAGGCCACGGGTGCATGCCTGGCGACACCATGCGTCGATGCCTGCGCCCGGTGCGCCGTGCCGAAGGCATCCATCACGTAAACATCGCAGAGTGCGGCCATTTGCCGCGCGAGCGCCTCGTCATCCTTCTTTTCGCCGTTGTTGAAGCGCACATTTTCGAACAACACGACGCCACCATCGTTCAGATCAAACTTGCCATCAAGCCAGTCGCGCAGCAGCGGCACCTTTTTCTGCAGCAGGCGTGACAGGTGATCAGCCACGGGCTGCAAAGTGAAGGCTTCATCGTACACGCCTTCCTTGGGCCGCCCGAGATGCGACATCAGCATGACCTTAGCACCCGCCTTCATCGCCAACTCGATGGTCGGCAGCGAGGCACGAATACGCGTGTCGTCGCTCACGGCGCCGTTTTTGACAGGGACGTTAAGGTCCTCGCGGATCAAGACGCGTTTACGCGCAAGATCCAAATCAGTCATCTTGATTAAGGACATAGTTCCACTCCGAGAAACCAATGACAACGCAGAAGACGCCAAGGCGCAGAGAACGCAAGGTTTATTTTCTATAAGAGCCGGAAAATTCCTGCGTCCTTTGCGTTCTTTGCGAGCGTTTATTTGAGATGGCCTATGCTATTTCGCGTTCACCAAGGCGATGGTGGCGTCAAGCATGCGGTTGGAAAAGCCCCACTCGTTGTCATACCACGCCAGCACCTTGACTAACTTGCCGTCGATGACCTTCGTCAGACTGGCGTCGTAGGTCGATGAGACGCTGGTGTGGTTGAAATCCATGGATACCAACGGTTCATCATTGTATGCCAGGATCCCTTTAAGCTCGCCGTCCGCTGCAGCACGCATGATCTTATCGATTTCGCCCTTGCTCGTCTCACGGGCGGCAACAAAGGTAAGGTCGACGACCGACACGTTTGCCGTTGGGACGCGCATGGCAAAGCCGTCTAGCTTGCCGTTTAGCTCAGGCAACACCAGGCCTACGGCCGCCGCCGCACCGGTCTTGGTCGGGATCTGTGACAGAGTAGCCGAACGCGCTCGGCGCAGGTCCTTGTGATAGACATCGGTCAACACCTGATCGTTGGTATAGGCATGAATCGTGGTCATCAAACCGTGCACGACGCCAATCTTCTCATGCAGCGGTTTTACCAACGGTGCCAGACAATTAGTCGTGCAGGACGCATTCGAGATAACCGTATCGGTACTTTTCAGGACCTGGTGATTGACGCCGTAAACGATGGTGGCATCCACGTCCTTGCCCCCGGGTGCGGAGATAATCACCTTCTTGGCACCGCCTTTCAAATGCGAACTTGCATTGTCCTTGTTGGTAAAAAGGCCCGTGCATTCGAGCACGACGTCTACGCCAAGCTCGCCCCAGGGCAGTTTCGCCGGATCGCGCTCCGACAACACCCGGATTGCGTCGCCGTTGACCACGAGTTGCTGCCCTTCCACCTTGACTTCGCCCGGGAAGCGCCCGTGCACGGTATCGTAGCGCGTTAGATGGGCATTGGTCTCGGCATCGCCGAGGTCGTTAACGGCAACGATCCTCAGCTCACCGGTGCGGCGCGACTCATAGAGCGCGCGCAGGATGTTGCGCCCAATGCGGCCATAGCCATTGATACCAACTTTGATTGCCATGCTTGCCTCCAACTTTTACGGTAATTCTCTAGTCGTGAGCCGCATACGACTTTTCATACAGAAAAGTTAATCCAGATGATCGACGGACTAACGGTTCACGAATCACGGTTAACGACTCACGATTTAAGGACCTGCTCCACTCTCTGGGCGACATTGGCCGCGGTAAAACCGAAGTAATCCATAAGCGTGTTACCCGGCGCCGACTCGCCAAAACGATCGATCCCGATGACGGCACCCTTCTGCCCGACGTAGCGGTACCAGTGATGCGGCACACCGCTCTCGACGGCCACACGCGCGGTAATACTCTCGGGCAGCACTGACTCACGATAGGCCTCGTCCTGGGCATCGAAGACATCGCTGCAAGGCATTGATACCACGCGCACCGATATGCCCTTGTCCGCCAGCAGTTTCTGCGCCTCCACTGCCAGCTGTACCTCCGAACCGGTCGCGATCACGATGGCTTGAACTTGGCCGTTGGCGCTATCGCTTAGCACATAGCCGCCACGGGCGACATTGGACAAGGTCGACGCAGCACGGCTTTGCGGCGGCAGGTTCTGGCGGGTGAACACCAGACTGGTCGGACCGTCGCGTCGCTCGATTGCGGCCTTCCAGGCGACCGCCGATTCAGCGACGTCGCAAGGCCGCCACACGACCATGTTGGGTATTACGCGCAGAGCGGCAAGATGTTCGACCGGTTGGTGCGTAGGCCCATCCTCACCGAGGGCGATTGAGTCGTGGCTGTAAACGAAGATGCTGTGCGCCCGCAGTAACGCCGCCATGCGCACCGCATTGCGCGCATAGTCAGAGAACACCAGAAACGTGCCACCGTACGGAATAAAACCGCCATGTAAGGCCAGGCCGTTCATGATCGCCGACATGGCAAACTCGCGTACACCAAAATAGATATAGTTACCATCGGCCTGGTCGCAGCCGATCGGACGCGAGCCGGACCAATTGGTGTTGTTCGATCCTGTCAGATCGGCCGACCCGCCGATCAACTCCGGCAACAGCGGCGCAAAACCGTTCAGCGCCGCTTGCGATGCCTTGCGTGTGGCCATACTCTCCTTGGCCGCAGCCAATCGCTGGACAACGGCCGATGACTGCTCACGCCACTGCGCCGACAAGTCCCCCTTCATCCGCCGCTCCAGCTCCCGGGCCAACTCCGGGTGGGCTTTGGCATAAGCGGCTAGCGCTGTCTCCCACCGCTGCTCAGCTTCGGCACCGCGGGTACGCGCATCCCAACCCGCATAGATCTGCGGCGGAATGACGAAAGGTTCGTGGTGCCATCCCAGCTTCGTGCGCGCGGCCGCCACTTCCTCTTCCCCTAGGGGTGCACCGTGGGCATCGTGACTGCCACAAAGGTTCGGTGCGCCGTAGGCGATCACAGTCTTACAGCAGATCAAGCTTGGTTTGTCCTTAGCCGCTTGTGCCTGCTCGATCGCCACACAGATAGCATCCGCGTCGTGGCCATCCACGCTCGGCACGACGTGCCAACCGTAGGCTTCGAAGCGCGCCGGTGTATCATCCGTGAACCAACCTTCTACGTTGCCATCAATAGAAATGCCATTGTCGTCGTAAAACACGATCAGCTTGCCGAGCCCGAGCGTGCCCGCCAGCGAGCAGGCCTCGTGTGAAACGCCTTCCATCAGGCAGCCGTCGCCGCAAAACGTATAGGTGTAATGATCGATGACCTCGTGACCGGGACGATTGAACCGGGCCGCCAGTACCTTTTCCGCAAGCGCCATGCCCACAGCGTTGGCCAGACCCTGACCGAGCGGCCCCGTTGTGGTCTCCACACCCGGTGTGATGCCATACTCCGGATGCCCAGGGGTTTTGGAGTGCAATTGGCGAAAGCGCTTGAGCTCGTCCATCGGCAGGTCGTAACCCGTCAAGTGTAGCAGGCTATAAAGCAGCATCGAGCCGTGCCCATTGGAAAGGACGAAGCGGTCGCGAT
>JABAOD010001413.1_pt3 | contig 29362 bp, 27 predicted proteins | sample 7062151 | NCBI WGS metagenome assembly JABAOD01 (sample SAMN14538626, study PRJNA623070) | marine sediment metagenome | biome: marine biome [ENVO:00000428]; feature: marine pelagic biome [ENVO:01000023]; material: deep marine sediment [ENVO:00002113] | place: India: Gulf of Khambhat ... | reverse complement strand
ACCGTGAACGGGTAGCGCTTCTGGGGAAACGACGGCACATACGACCGTACGTCGGCCGACAGATTTAGTCGGCCACGCTCCACGAGCCGACCCACGGCCGTCGAGGTGAGCGGCATCGACACGCTGCCGATGCGGAACATGGTGCGGGATGTCGCCGGGACGCTGTCTTCGAGATCGGCGTAGCCGAAGGCCTCCGACCACACCAGACGGTCATCGACTGCGACGGCAACCGCAAATCCCGGAATCCGCTCACGCAGCATGAGCGTGCGGACGAGCGCTCTGGAGGAATTGACCGCTCCCGATTGTGCCACGGTCGCCGCCGGCCACAGCGAACAGATGGCGGCGACCACCGCGCTGACGCGCACGCATCCGACCCGAGCACCCCACGACCGGGCCGTCATTGCTCCCTCGTGCCGGGTGCGTCCGGCATCGCGGTCATGAAGAGCTCGGCCAGACGGTGTGGCACTCGCGCGTAGCCCGCGTTCGAGACGTTGGCCGTCACGGCCAATGCCACGGCGGCATCGGGGTAGATCAGCAGCAAGCAGTTGCCGCCGACCGAGCCACCACTGTGCGAGATCACCCGGTGTCCGCGGATCTCGTCGGCACGCCACCCGATCCCATAGCCCGTCCCGTTGCCGTCGGTGGTCCGCTGCGGCGTCCACAGTAGCGCAACCGTCTCCGGACGCAGCACTGACCCCTCCAGATGTGCGTTGGCGAACTGCAGCAGGTCTTCCGGTGTGGACAGGAATCCGCCGCCCGCCCACTTGTAACTGTTGTCCACTGCCGGTGCATTGACCACGGCGCCATCCCGACTCCGCATGTAGAACCGTGTCCGACCGGAGACGATGCTGTCCACGTGATCGGCCACCGTGTGACGCATGTGAAGCGGCCGGAACACGTGCTCGCGCATGTACACGAGGAATTCCTCTCCCGACGCCTGCTCGACGACGGCGCTCAACAGATTCCAACCGAAGGTGGAGTACAGGTACCGGGTCCCCGGCTCGAACAGGAGCGAGTCATCCTGGAAGAGCCCCAGGCTCTCCTGTACGGTCGCAAAACGCCGATTGAGGAGGAACTCGTCATCGGACGCGTAGTGGCGTATCCCGGCGATGTGCCCCGCCACCTGACGGACCGTGACCGGCCAGCGCTTCTGCGGGAATGTGGGCACGTAGTGCTGCACGGGGGCGTCGATGTCCAATGCGCCCCGCTCGTACAGTTGCCCCAGGGCCGCCGCGGTCAACGACTTCGAGATGGAGCCGATGCGAAACCGTGTGGTCGTGGTGACCGGGCTCCCGAGTTCCAGATCGGCATAGCCGAAGCCTTCGGACCACACCACCTCCCCTCGAACCGAGACCGCGATCGAGACCCCCGGGATCTGATTCGCCCGCATCAACGAGTCGATCAGTATCCGGGCGCCGTCGACCGCGCCCGCATACCGTCCCGATCCCGGAGCCCGGGCGGTCTCGGGGTGAGCCTGAGCCCCGACCTGTCCGGGGAGTAGGAGGCCGAGGAGGAGACCGCCAATCTCCATCCGGCGTGAGAGCCGCGTCATCCGAGACATCGTCGGCCTCCACGCGAATCACGTGCCGTCGGTCGAGTCACCGTCGTCAGCGCCGATCGCCGCGGATGAGCACCCGGCCGATCAGGGCGCCCGTCGGGCGTCCCCCGTCGACGGCAAACTGCCCACCGATCAGCACGTGCTCGATGCCGCTCGGGTACTGGTGGGGCTCGAAGAACGTGGCATTGTCCGCCAGCGCATCGAGATCGATCACGACCAGATCGGCTACGGCTCCCTCGCGGATCGTCCCACGGTCGGGAAACCCCATCACCGCGGCGGGCAGTGAGGTGGCCGACCGAACGGCCGCCGCTACCGAGAGCACGCCTCGTTCCCGGGCGTAGTAGCCGATCTTCCGGGGGAAGCTGCCGTAGACGCGGGTATGGGTGAGTCCGTCCTCCGGCAACGCGATCCACCCATCGGTCGCCGTGACCGTCCACTCCTGGGCCGCGTACGGTTCGATGTCGTACTCCGAGAGCGAGAAGCCACGCAGTGCCCCGCCGCCCGGGACCGTCGGGTCACCCTCGAATTGCAGGGTGATCGCCACGTCGACCGGCCCCACGCCGCGCTCCATGGCAAGCTGCGCCACCGATCGCCCCACCACGTCGGTGTTCGAATACTCCATGACCACGACGTTGGCGGCGCCTCCACGGCGCTGAATCTCGTGGGCAATGTCGGTCCGAATGAGCACCGCCAGGGAATCGTCAGCGAGCGCGCGTCGCAGCGCGGCCGAGAAATCGCGTGGGCGTTGTCGCTCCAGCCCCCACACCCAGTCCGGAATCAGCACCGTGCGTCCATCGCTCCCGGTGGTATTGTACGGGTATTGGTCCGCGTAAACGGCCACACCGCGTGCGCGTGCTTCCTCGATGAGCCGAATGACGACTGCGCTCGCGCCCCAGTAGTTGGCGCCTTTGGCCTTGACGTGCGAGGCCACCACGATCGCGCCGGTCCGCTCCCCGATCTCGATGGTCTCCCGCACCGCGTCGATCAGCGACGGTGGACGGCCCTCGTGCTGGCTGGGCCAGTACCACATCGGGTCCGCCCCTTCGCTTCGCTCGTGCGAAATGTATACGCCGCCGAAGGGAACGATCTCTTCGACCAGAGCCACGACTTCATCGGTCGTGCTCCACCGGCCGGGCACGTACTCCAATCCGGCGGACAGGCCCCAGGCACCCTCCTCCATGCCACGCCGCACGAGCGCCCGCATGCGTGTCACCTCGGCCGCGGTGGCGGCCCGGCGAAAGTCGTCACCCATGACCTCGCCACGCACGCTCCCGTGCCCCACCATGAGCGCGGTGTTCACGCCGATCCCCAGGCGGTTGAGTTCGGCCTTTTGCCGGTCGATCGCGACCGGCGAACGGCCGTCTTGATTCACCACCACGGTCGTGATGCCCTGCATCACGAGGTTGGGGGCCGCGCGGCGCCGCGCGTCCGACGAGCGAAGGCCCCGCGGGCCGTAGTTGGGATCGTCGGCGTGCGAGTGGATGTCGATGAAGCCGGGGGTGACGACTTTCCCAGTCGCGTCGATCACGCGCGCCGCCGCGGCCCCCCGCAGACGTCCAACCGCCGCGATGCGCCCGTCCCGAACGGCCACGTCCGCGTAGCGCCACGGATTTCCGCTGCCGTCCAGCACCCGCGCACCCGTGATCAGTACGTCGTAGGTCGTCGCCTGGCCCAGCGCGCCGGACGGCAGCGCCGCCAGCGCGAGGGGCAGAACCGCACCGACCAGGGCGCGTCGCACCCAGCGCCTCGGTCCCGGCTCACTCATCAGGATTCCCCGTCGTCGGTCTGACGAGCGTTGGGTAGGCGATCCCCAACTGCTCGAGATACGTCGCGTAGCGGCTCGGGTCGTACCGCAACTGCTCGAGGCGTGGCCGGTGCTGGTCCATCTTGTCCGCATTCAGATGAGTCGGTGCCGGCGTGCCGGCCGGGATCAGTGACGTCCACTGGAAGTCCTTCGTCTGAACCTCGCGATGGTATCGCTTCGCCTCCTCGAGCAGCCGTCGATCCGTCAACAGGTCGATGGCGGTCATCGCCACGATCCGACTGGCGTGATTGGCGCCCTTGTGGGCGATGGGTGTCGCCATGGCGATGGCGGACGACCAGTGATGGCCAATCGTTCCGGGAATGTTGGCCGCGTAGCGGAGACGGACCGTCGGTATCTTCCACGACACCTCGGCGATGTCGTCGCTCCCACCTCCCATCCCCTGATCCGCCTCTCGCAGGGAATCCACGGCGCTCGGCAGCCCAACCGTGTCTCGGCCCAGCTCGCTCTGCACGGCCTTGGCGAGGGCGATGTCGGCCTCGGACCAGCGCGGCACCCCGACGGCCTCGATGTTGCGCTGCATCCGTTCCGCCATCGGCCTGTTGTAGGTCTGCGGCCATGCGGAGCCGAGGACGCGCTCCTCGACCGTGGTCTCGGTCATCATGCTCGCGGCCCGGGCCATGGTCTGCCCAAGCTCGTGCAGCGCCTTGATGCGTGGATAGTCGAGCTCGCGGAAGTAGTACCACACGGCCGCTTCGGCCGGCACGACGTTGGGCTGGTTGCCGCCGTTGACGATCACGTAGTGTGATCGCTGCTGCAGCCGCAAGTGCTCACGTCGGAAGTTCCACGCGACATTCATCAGCTCCACGGCATCCAGGGCCGACCGACCCGCCCATGGAGAGCCCGCCCCGTGCGCGGTGCGGCCGCGGAAGGTGAAGACCGTCGACACCAGACCGGACCCGCTCACCCCATACGTGGTCGACGTGCGGCTGCTCACGTGCGTCGAGAGCATCGCATCCATGTCGTCGAACATCCCGGCCATCACCATGTAGGTGCGGCTCGCGACGAGCTCCTCGGCCACGCCCGGGATCACGCGAATCTCACCAGGGATCCCGTGGCGCTCCATCACGCGCTTGACCGCGATGGCGGCCACCAGATCCACGGCCGGTGCGCTGTTGTGCCCCTCGCCGTGTCCCGGTCCGCCTGGAATCAGCGGATCGTGATAGGCCACGCCCGGCTTCTGCGACGTCTCGGGTAGCCCGTCGATGTCGCCCATCACCCCGATGACCGGTGCACCGTTGCCCCAGCTCGCCACGTAGCAGGTCGGCATCCCCGCGCAGCCAGTCTCGATTTGGAAGCCCTCGCGCCGCAGGATGTCGGTGAGATACTCCATGGTCCAGCGCTCCTGGAACCCGAGTTCCGAGAAGCTGAAGACCATGTCCACGATCTCCTGCGACAGCTTTTGCATCGAGGTCACTTCCTGCANNGGCGTCGCCTCATGCGTACTCACCTCGAAAGGGAAAGGGCCGAGCGGCACACGCCGTCACAGCCCGAACCAATAGGCCACCTTGACCGCAAACACGTGACTGCCGGACGCGCGGACGGCATCGAACAGCGCTGAGCCGGCATCCAGCGCACCCGTCTCATCCCGCTCGCGGCGGTTCTGCTGCCACACCACGAAGAGCGTCGATCCCGGACGGAACTCCCAGCGCAGCACCGCATTTGTGCGCAGTGACACGACCCGGAAGTTCGGCTCGGAAAACGTGAAATCCGCAGCCCCGTCCCGGTCCACATCGACCGTCGCGTCCTCGTCACCACCCGGCCGCGTCAATCGGTCCGGCTCCAGCACGTCGAACCGATCGGCGTACGCTTCCGCCCGCGGGTCGGCGGCGAGCTTGATGACGTCGTACCGACCGGCCGACACGAACGGCTCCGCGTAGAACTCGAACGAGAGGCGCGGCGTCAGGGCAAAGTCGGCCCGAAGCTCCATGGAGATCTCGCGGCGGTCCAGCTCACCGAGCAGATAGAACGTGGAGTCAGCCACGGTCTCCTGCGTCAGGTACTGACGATCGTTCGTGCTCCAGCTCGCGCGACCTTCGACGCTCATCGAGAAGCTGCCGGGCGGCCGCCACCGCACATTGGCGTTGAGGCCGACGCGGCGCGCACCGCTCTCGTCTTCGGTGCTATAGCTCATCCCGAGGTTGGCCCAGAGGCTGCGCCGGAAATCTGTCCGCCCTCCGCCGCGGAACTCCCACTGACCGGGCTCGGAGAACGCCGGCCCGCCGCGCAGCAGGCGCGTGTTGAGGCTGGGGAAGGAGCGCTCCGCATTGACGTCGAGATTCCAGTAGTTGAGGAAGGAAGCGGACACGCGGCTCTCCACCGACGTGCGCGTGCGCTCCCCGCCCCACGTGAACTCGGCTTGCTCCTCGACACGCCACCGGAATTCGCGAAACACCGGTCCGGGCTCGAGCCAGCGCATTTCCGCTGCGAAGCTTTGCGCATGCTGATCGGCCGCCCGCAGGAAGCCCAGATCATTGACTTCGAATCCCGGACTTCGGGTCCCGTAACGAGCATCCCAGGTGAGGAAGCCCGTGACCTTGGCCACGCGACCGTAGCCCGCAAGTCCGGTAAGGGCCGTCCGGGTGGAGTCCAGGGTGGCGTGGTCCTGGTCCGGGCGCTGGTAGTACCGGGCCGAGCTGCGCTGCGTCTCTACCAGCGCCGCTTCCGATCCCTCNNCCCCGAACCGGCCACTCAGGTCGAGGCCGCCCGAGTATGCACGGCTATGCAGCTCCTCGAACGCCAGCTCGTCGAGTCGGCGCTCGGTGAGCGTCGCCACGGCCCCGTAAGCAAGTTGCCCGTTGCGCACCACCCGTTCCGCGCGCGCCACCGAGTAGCTGGTCAGCGGCTCCACCGGCGAGCTGCCTTCCACGCCCGCAGCATCCACGATGGCGGCCCGCTCCTTGGACGTCACTGCCTGCGCCAACCCGAGCGACCATCCCCGGCCCAGCTGTCCACTGAGTTTTGCCGCACCCAGGATGGTCGTCTGCGCCACATCTTCCGCATGGCCACCGCCGTCGTCGGCCGACACCTGCGGCGACCGCCCGATCCGGCGGGTGTAGACCAGGCCTTCCTGGCCGCCCCCGCCGCCCCCGAACTCGCGACGCTCCGACGGCTGTAGCCCGAATTNNGCCCCGACCACCGCCACCGAACTCGCGACGCTCGGACGGCTGCAGTCCGAATTCGAACAAGTTGGTGCCCTCCACGAAGAACGGTCGACGCTCTTGGAAGAAGGTCTCGAAGGCGGTCAGGTTCACCTCCGCCGGATCCGCCTCCACCTGCCCGAAGTCCGGGTTCACCGTGATGTCCATCGTCATGCCGCTCGTGATGCCGAGCTTGGCGTCGAGTCCCGTGCGGGCGGCGGAGTGCCGGCCGGTGGCGAACGGATTGCCCGCCTCCGACGCCTCGAACGACGTACTTCCCGCGACGTACGGGAGAAACTCGAGCCGGCGGGGGGCCGGGACGGCCGAGAAGCCCACCAGCTGACCGTAGTGTGACACTTCGCCCGCCAAGTCACGTGGGAAGAACGGCCAGTTCACCTCCTCGTTCCGCCGGTTGATGTCGCGCCGGACACGGAGGCCGAACGTCATCGAATCCCGGGCCGCGAAGCGCAGCTGCGAGAACGGAATGCGTAGCTCGACGGTCCACCCCAGCGAATCGGTTCGAGTACCCCAATCGTAGACCGGATCCCACGAGTCGTCCCGGCCGGTCCCGTCGCCATAGATGAACACGTCACGCCGTGCCCCGGAGGGGTTGATCGAGATTTCGAACGCGGTGCGCTTGTTGTGGTAGGTGTCGAGAAAGAGACTGAAGTTGTCGGCCGCGATGCGTTGGTCACGCCGGACCAGGCGACCCATGATCTTGCTCGGCTCGCGATCGAACGCGCGGAAGCCCACGAACAGCGCGTGATCGGAATACAGGAATCGCACTTCCGTCGACTCGCTGGGGGCGGCGCCCTCGAGCGGGTTCCGCTGCAGGAATCCCGTGAGTGGTACGGCCTGCTCCCACACCACGTCGTCGAGCCGGCCATCGATCACGGGCTCGGCCCTATTGGAGCGGGCGGCCCGCACATCGTCCTGCCCGCGCGCCGCCGAAAGCGGGAGCGCGAATGCAAGCAGCACGACATAGCCGATCGAACGTCGTCGAATCATGGCGGCACAAGGAAGCGTCAACTGGAGCCCGGGCCCGCTCGGTCGGCACCGGCCTGCGAGGTTCAAAGATAGTGAAGGAGGCGGCGGTGGGCGACGATGGTGCACCCCACATACGGTCCGCCGCGGTGCGGGGATTATATTGCGCGCCATGACCCACCGGCCGATCTCCACGATGCTGTTCGATCTCGACGGGACGCTCATCGATTCCGTGGACCTCATCCTGCGCTCGTATCGCCACACGCTCAGGGTGCATCGCGGCACCGTGCCGGCCGACGAGACCTGGCTTCAGGGCCTGGGAACGCCGCTCGTCGTGCAATTCCGCAAGTTCACGGACGACGAGGACGAGATCGACGCCATGGTGGCGACGTACCGCGAGTACAATCTCGCCCACCACGACGACGCCGTGCGCGCGTTTCCCGGCGTGCGTGAGGCCGTCGAGGCACTCGAGGGTCGCGGGATCCGCCTCGGGGTGGTGACGTCCAAGATTCGGGCGGGCGCCTACCGGGGGCTGCGACGATGCGGGTTCGACGGCCTGTTCGAGGTCGTCGTCGGTGCGGACGACGTCGAGAGGCCCAAGCCTGATCCTGAGCCGGTCCGACGCGCGCTGGCGCTCCTCATGGCACAGGCCGATGAGGCCGTCTTTGTGGGAGACTCCCCGCACGACCTCACGGCGGGCCGTGCCGCCGGTGTGCAGACCGCCGCGGTCTCGTGGGGTCCGTTTCCTCGGTCCACGCTCCAGCCCCTCGCACCCGACCACTGGATCGAAGCGCCGGCGGACCTGATCCGGCTGGCCGGCCCGTGAGCGTCCGCACCATCGACGGGTGCCGTCCCGCCACGTTTAATTGCAGAGACGTTCCCAGGATGGCCGATTCGACATGAACGCCGTCAACGAGTGGCTGCAGAACACCTTCGGGCTCTCGGCCGGTGCCGTGGACCGGATCGTGGCGTCAGTCGCGGCCATTCTCGTGCTGTGGGTCCTACGGCGGATCGTGCTGGCGATCGTGTGGCACCGCACGTCCGACGTCCGCACGCGGTACCGCTGGCGCAAGACGGCGACGTACGTCGTCGTTCCGATCGGCATCCTCATCATCGGCCGCATCTGGTTCGAGGGAATGGGCTCCCTCGCCACGTTCCTCGGGCTCCTGTCGGCGGGCCTCGCGATCGCGCTGAAGGACCTCGTTGTGAACCTGGCCGGGTGGGGGTTCATCATCTGGCGGCGGCCGTTCGAGGTCGGCGATCGCGTCCAGATCGGCGGTCACGCCGGTGACGTCATCGACCTCCGCATCTTCCAGTTCACCCTGCTCGAGATCGGCAACTGGGTGGACGCGGACCAGAGCACGGGGCGGATCATCCACGTCCCCAACGGGAAGGTGCTGGCCGAACCGCTGGCCAATTTCACCAAGGGGTTCAACTACATCTGGAACGAGCTGCCGGTGCTGGTCACCTTCGAGAGCGACTGGCAGAAGGCCAAGGCGATCCTCGAGGAGATCGCCGGGAGGCACGCCGCACACCTGACCGACGCCGCCAAGCGAGAGATCGGCGAGGTGGCCCGACGGTTCATGATCTTCTACACGACCCTCACGCCCACCGTCTACACCAGGGTAGCCGACAGTGGCGTACTGCTCACCATCCGCTACCTCTGCGAGCCCAGGAAGCGCCGGGGCACCGCGCAGGCCATCTGGGAGGAGATCCTCGAGGCCTTCGCGCGCGAGGGGGACATCGACTTCGCCTACCCCACGTACCGTTACTACGACAACCGGCTCGAAGGCAAACCCGACACCCGCCCTCCCGACGCCCGACCGTCGCGCCCCAGCACCTGATCGGGCGGTCGGCCGCCCACGGTGACACCTCCGGGCCCTCGGGTCCGTAGGGGGGCGTATCGCGATACTGAGGCCTCAACGAGGAGACGATCGATGAAGGCAGTCCTCCTAGCGATTGTCGCCGTGGGAATGACCGGACTCCGGGGAGCCGAGGCATCGGCCCAGGTGCAGTCGTACGAACTCTCCGGCGATCGGGTGGCCGTGTACAACCTGGCAGGCGACGTCGTGGTGGAGCGCGGATCCGGCGGGGCCGTCGTCGTCGAGGTCACGCACACCGGGGCTGATGCGGGCCAGCTCGAGGTCCAGCAGGGGCGACTGGACGGCCGGGAAACGCTCCGCGTCGTGTACCCGGGCGATCGCATCGTGTACCGCGGTGCGGGCGGCGGGTCGTCCGATGTGCGCGTGCGCGACGACGGCACGTTCGGCGACGGCGGCCGACGGGTACGCATTGCCCGGAGCGGCGACGGACTCGAGGCCGCAGCCGATCTGCGCATCGCGGTCCCCGACGGGAAGCGCGTTGAAGTGTACCTCGCCGTCGGCCGAATCTCGGCGGCGAACGTGCGCGGCACCCTGGTGCTCGATACCCACGCCGCCTCGGTGACGGCGACCGGCACGCGCGGCGCCCTCAGCATCGATGTCGGGTCCGGCAGTGTCGAGGTCACCGACGCCGAGGGCGACGTGACCATCGATACCGGCTCCGGATCGGTCCGGCTCACGGACGTACGCGCCGACGAGCTCAGGGTCGATACCGGCTCCGGCGGCGTCGCGGCATCACGAGTCTCGGCGTCGGCGCTCACGATCGACACGGGCTCGGGCGGCGTCGAGGTCGATGCGGCCGTGGCGCGGGATGTGGTTATCGACACCGGAAGTGGGCGCGTGGCCCTCACGCTCCGTGCGAACCCCCGCTCGGTGCGCATCGACACCGGGACTGGCGGCGTGACGATGACCGTGCCACCGACATTCGGTGCGCAACTGGAGATCGAGACCGGCAGCGGGGGCATCGAGGTGGATTTCCCGGTCGAGATGCAGCAGTGGGAGCGTCGTCACCTGCGCGGCACCATCGGCGACGGCAGTGCGCGGGTCATGATCGATACGGGCTCGGGCGGCGTGCGCATCGTCAGAGGGAGTTGAATCGGTCGCCATCCGGACCACGTGCCTCGCACCGCGCTGACGTGGAGGACGAGGGACAAGCAGGAGGCAAGGCGCGTGAATGGCAGGCCCGGGCCGCTCGTGTATAATCGACACCATGCGGCCCGGCCTCGGCATCACAGTCACGATCGCGATCGTGCTCTCCGCGTCCAGCGCCTGGGCGCAGGGCGACGTTGGGTCTAGTGTCCACGCCGTACCGCTCCCCGACACTGTGTCAGCGTCGATCACCGTCGACGGACGCCTGCTCGAGCCCATCTGGCACGATATTCCTCCCGTCTTCGATCTCCGGCAACTGGAGCCGCTGGAGGGCGCACCGGTGTCCGAGCGCACGGAAGTGCGCGTCACCTACGATCGCGCGACACTCTACGTGGGCATCCTCGCTCTCGACACTGAGCCCGACGCCGTCATTGGACGTATCCTCCAACGTGACCGACTCATGCAACTCGGGTTCGACAACCGGCCCGAGTTCACGGGGGACGACGCCGTCGTCATCCTGCTCGATCCGTTTCACGACCACCGCAATGCGGTGGTGTTCGGGACGAATCCGAATGGTGCCGAGTTCGACGCGCTGATCACGGACGAGGGACGGGAGTTCAACATCGACTGGCGCGGCGTGTGGAGGGTGGCCGCCGCCCGAACCGCAGACGGGTGGTCGGCCGAGTTCGCCATCCCGTTTCGCACGCTCCGCTTCCCCTCGGACGGACGCACGTGGGGATTCAACGTGTACCGTTCGATCAGCCGCAAGAACGAGCATTCTCTGCTGGCCTCGTGGTCACGGGCCAACGAGGGGTTCACGCGGGTGAGCCGAGCAGGGCATCTGGAGGGGCTGCGCGACCTGCCGCGAGCCGGCCACAATCTCGAGATCAAGCCATACCTGCTGGGCGGCATCACCCAACAGGCGGAAGATGACAGTGTGCCCGTCCTGCTCGACACCGATCCGCGGTTCGAGCCCGGACTCGACGTCAAGTACGAACTCCGGCCGGGGCTCCTGCTCGACCTCACGCTCAACACGGATTTCGCGCAGGTCGAGGCGGACGACGAGCAGGTGAATCTCACCAGGTTCTCGCTGTTCTTTCCGGAGAAGCGGGATTTCTTTCTCGAGAACGCCGGCGTGTTCGAGTTCGGGACGCGGGGCTTCTTCGAGCCTCCTCCGTTCCTGCTCTTCTTCTCGCGACAGATCGGGATCGCGGAGGACGGGGAGGTCCCGGTGATCGGTGGGGCTCGTCTGACTGGCCGCGTGGGGAAGCAGACGGTAGGGCTCCTGGACCTCGTGACGGATGCGGCCTTCGACCTGCCGCGGGAGAATTTCGCCGTCGCCAGGATCAAGCGCGACATCGCCGGCACCGGCTACCTTGGCGCGATGCTCACCGACCGTCGGTCGGGGGAGGCGTGGAACACGGGCGGCGGTGTGGATGCTTCCGTGTGGCCCCTCGCCAATCTGAATCTCCAGGGGTTTGTGGCGCACACCGCGTCGTCGGCGGACAGCGCGAGTGGCTCCGCCTATCGGGTCGGCCTCGACTTTCAGAGCGACCGCTGGGGCGTCACGGGTCAGCACCTCTACATCGGTCCGGAAACCACGGCCGATATGGGGTTCATCACCCGCACCGACATCCGCCGCACGAACGCCTTCACCCGCGTCACCTTTCGGCCGCCAATCGCCGGCCTGCGGCGCCTGGATGCGTTCGCGATCGGCAGCTACGTCACGCGCACCGACGGCCTCCTTCAGGATTGGGAAGCCGGCCTTGCCGTGAATCCCCTGTGGAACTCGGGCGACAACGTCACCGTGTTCTACGGCCGCGGATTCACGCGGATCGACGAGGAGTTCGACCTCACCGACGACGTGGTCGTGCCCCCCGGCGACTACGACATCTGGCAGGTAGGCGCGTTCGCCAACACCAGCCCGCGCCGACCGTGGGTCGTGTCCCTGCAGACCCTGGCGCAACAGTTCTACGACGGCGATCTGCTGAGCATAGTGGGATCCCTCTCGGTCACGCCGAATCGCCATCTGAGCCTCACCTTCGGCTACACACACAATGATGTCAGTGTCCCCAGCGGCGCGTTCACGGCAGATGTCGCATCGCTGCGCATCAGCTATGCGTTCTCGACGCGTGTATTCGTGAACGCCCTGCTCCAGTACAACAGCCTCGACAACACCGTCTCGGCGAACGTACGATTCAACTTCATTCACCGACCGGGGAGCGACCTCTTCGTCGTCTTCAACGAGCAACGGGGCTCCGCCGCCGGTCTGTGGGATACCACCGATCGCGGCGCCGTCGTCAAGCTCACCTACCTCGCGAGGATCTGAAATGACGGGCCGACGTGCACCCGGGAGAGCGCGATCAATGTCGTTCGTCACGTTCGAGCTCGAGCGTTGGCAGAGTACGTGGGAGCACCGGGTTCGGTACAACCTCTCGGAGAGCGGCGTGCATGCGCTCTCGATGGATGAGGTGCTTCGGCTTGCGGGGGAAACAGCCGAAGAGCTCCTGCAGGCCCGACTGGGATACGGGCAGTCGGACGGGACCCTCGGCCTCCGAACCGCGATCGCGGCGATCTACGACGACGCCGATCCCGAGAACGTGACGGTCACGATCGGGAGCGCCGAGGCCAACTTCGTCGCGTGCTGGACGCTGCTCCAGCCCGGGGACCGCGTGGCCGTGCTGACGCCCACGTACATGCAGATCCCCGGGTTGGTGAGGAACTTCGGCGCCACGGTGACCGAGTTCCGCTTGCGCCCGGACCACGATTGGTCGCTCGATCCCGTCGATGTCGAGCGGGCGATCACACCGGGCACCAAGCTGGTGGTTGTGACGAATCCGAACAACCCGACGGGTCAGCTGCTGTCGAACGAGGCGCGCCGGTCGATCGTGGACCGCAGCCGCTCGGTCGGCGCCTGGCTGCTCGTTGATGAGGTCTACCAGGGAGCCGAGCTGAGCGGTCGCATCACGCCCTCGTTCTGGGGATCACACGATCGGACGATCGTCGTGAGCGGGCTGTCGAAGGCCTACGGGTTGCCCGGCCTGCGGATCGGCTGGTTGGTCAGTTCGCCGGAGTGCAAGGACGCGCTGCTGCGCCGTCACGACTACACCGTCATTGGTGCGGGTCCGGCCAGTGACCGCCTCGCGACCCTGGCCTTGCGCTCGCGGGCGGCGATTCTCGAGCGGACACGCACCATCCTCAATGCCAACTACCCGATTCTGGCATCATGGCTCGGAGACTTCGGCGAGCTCTTCGATTGGCGCAAGCCAGCCTGCGGAGCGATCACCCTGCTGCGGTACAACCACCCAATGACAGCCCTCGAGCTCGTCGAGCGCATTCGCGCCGAATACGACATCCTGCTCGTTCCGGGCGATCACTTCGGACTACCGGGGCATTTGCGGCTGGGATTCGGCGGAGACCGGACTGAATTGGCGGCAGCCCTCTCCGTCCTGACGACGGCGGTGCGGACACTGCTCGCGTAGCCCGGGACGAGGGGCCGTACCGGTAGTCCTACCCGTCGCGCTGGACCACGCCCGCGATCTGCAGAACGGTCGCCACCCCGGCGAGGAGATCTTCCACCTTGTAGGGTTTGCCGATCACCGGCTGACCCGTACTCTCCAGAAACGCGTGCGACTCGGCGGTGGCGTAGTCGCCGGTCACGAACACGAAGCGCCGGGCCAAGGGCGGCATGCGTTCGGTCACCTGTTCGTACAGTGCGCGCCCGCCCAACACCGGCATTCGCGGATCGCACAGGATGCAATCCACCGGCTCCCGACTGAGCTCGTCCCACGCTTCCCTGCCACCGGGCACGGCGGTCACCCGATGTCCGAGGCTCCGCAGGAGCCTCGTTACCGCAACGCGATTGCTCTCGTCGGCGTCGACAACCAGAATCCGTGCCGGACGCAGCACCGCATCCCGCAGCACGTGCCACGCCGGGGGTGGCTGGTCGACCGCATCGGACGAGGCCCGATGGACCAGTGACCCTGTGATGTTGGCTGCCCGCGCGATCTCCGTCCTGACGGCTTCCACCGAAGCCTTTTGTTCGTCGGAGAGTCCTCCGCGTTCGAGGGCGTCGAGCGCCAGCACGATCGCGCTCAGGCGGTTGTTGAGTGCGCTGGACGATTGGTGGACGTGATCGCGCAGGAACTGCACCCACGCAGCCACCAGTTCGGCCGTGGGCTGGTCCGGCGGCAGCGCCCTGTCGACACGGGTGGCCAGCTGCCGGAAGTCCGCCTGCGTCGGCAAGCGTCGCCCGAAGCGGATGAGCAGCAGCATGACGGCGGAGACCACGGCCGTGACCACCAGGATGAGATCCGTGAGAGACGTGTCGCCCTCCTAACAGGTCCGGGAGCGGTCGGCGCGGCGCCGTTGTCGGCGCGCGGTACCGGCGGCCATCGTTGGAGGTGACACGGACATGGGAGGTCCTCTACCCTGAGAGTGCCGTGCGTAACAGCGCCGGTCGATTGGTAATGATACCCGCCACGCCGAGACCGCGCAGCCTCCGCGCCTGATCGGGCTCGTCGACGGTCCACACGTGGACCGGTCGACCGCGCCGGCGCGATGCGTGGACGAAGGCCTCGTCGACGACGCGAAGCCTCCCGTAGTGCTCGGGCACGGTGAAGGCGTGCACTCGCAGACCGGGCAGCGATGCCCCGACCCTGGCCGTCACCCAGCTCAGCGCCGTCTCGCGACGCGATGCCGACCGGTAGAAGCCGACCCGGAACGGACGGAGCGCCGCCGACTCGAAGGACCCGACCAGCACCCGGCTCGCAGCGCCGTGACGCAGCAGCGCCGCGGCCGTGGCGGCCGCTACCGCCTCTTCCTTGACCTCGATAATCAGCGGTGTCTCCGGGTACCGGACCAGCACGTCCTCAAGGGTCGGCACCCGTTGTCCACGACCCGCGTCCAATGTTCGGAGCTGATCCACCGTGAACGATGAGACCGGACCGGTGCCACTCGTCGTGCGATCGACCGTCGAATCGTGAATGACCACCGCCTGTCCGTCGGCCGATACGCGGACGTCCAGCTCGAGCGCGTCGGCTCCCTGCTCCAACGCCTTGTCGAACGACAGCAACGTATTCTCGGGGTACTCACCCGCAGCACCGCGGTGTCCGACGATGGGACGCGCGCTCGGCTCCAGCAGGATCATGTTCGCGGATCCGCGACGGCAGTCCGTCTCAGCAGTGGCGCTCGAACGCGGCATGGAGATCCGCCGCGATCGCCTCGGCTTCCCGGCCCTCGATGTCCTTGCGCTCGAGCATGTGGACTACCTCACCGTCGACGAACAGCGCGATCTGGGGCGAGGAAGGCGGGTAGCCCGTGAAGTAGGAGCGGGCACGATCGGTCGCTTCGATCTCCATCCCGGCGAACACCGTGACCAGCCGGCGTGGGGTCTTCGGACTCCGGAGCGCCAGAGCCACGCCGGGACGGGCCTTCCCGGCGGCGCAGCCGCATACCGAATTCACCACGACCAGCATCGAGCGCTTCTCCATCCCGAGGACCTCGTCCACGCGTTCCGGGGTGAGGAGTTCCTCGAAGCCGAGCCGCGTCAGGTCCTCGCGCATCGGTTGGACGAGCAGTGGACTGTATCGCACGGGCCTTGCCTCCGCGTGAAAGACGTTCCGCTAGTGCCGGCCACCCGGTACCCAGTGCTCCGCGCGACTCTCGAGCGCGGCGACCCCGCTCCGCTCCGGATCGAGCAGTGCCGCGACGATCTCGATGCCGTCCACCACTCGGGGGCCGGATCGGTTGAAATATGCCGAGCCATCCGCCACGAAGGCGTGCCCGTCGGAGAGCGCGCGTCCCGCAACCGTGGCGAGTTGCGTCGCGTGACGATCCGCGTCCCGGCGGGCGGCGGCGAGATCGTAGCCGCACGGGACCACCAACAGCACATCCGGGTCGTACGTCGCCGGCGCCTCCCACGAGACCGCCCGCGACACCACGCCGGCTGAATGTCGTCGATTGTGTGGGCATCCAGCGAGAGCACGCGGGCGGATCCCCCGAGCGCGCTCGCCGCGGCTTGGGCCATGGACGTGGGCACCGCGCACACCTCGCACACCGCTTGGGCGAGCAACAGGTCCGGCGACAGATCACCGAGGACATCCGTATCCACCTCGTACACGCTCCCGTGTCGCACGACGGTATCCCGCACCAACCGGTCGATCTCCCCACTGCCACCGCCCCGGAATCGAGCCGCGGTTGGCTAATTCGGGGCTTGCCGCAGGCCTCGGGCGCGTAGTCGCACTCGTGCGACATCGCGACGAGGGTATCTCCCATCCCGAGCGCAGAGACGATCTCAGTACCGGTGGCCAGCAGTGAGGCAACACGCATGGAGTGTTCGATGGCTAGCGCGATGACAGCAGGATCGCAACCCGCTTGACAGTGTTGCCGACGTCCATCAAGATTGCACGCGTCGCCGGTTTGCACTTTTTCCCCGGAGAGTCCCACGAATGACCTATGTCATCGCCGAGCCTTGCATCGGCACGATGGATCGAGGGTGCGTCGATGTCTGCCCCGTGGACTGCATCTACGAGGGCGAGGACCAGCTCTACATCCACCCGGACGAGTGCATCGACTGCGGGGCCTGCGAGCCGGAGTGCCCGGTGAACGCCATCTTCCCCGAAGAGGATGTGCCGGAGGAATGGCAGAGGTTCACGGCAAAGAATCGGGAGTACTTCGAGACCGGCGATGAGCGGCAGGTGGCACGCGGGCGGGGTAGCTGACGGCCGGGCGAGTCGAGTGGCACGGGGCCCCGGATCACACCGGGGCCCTTTCATTTCCCCCATGCCGCTCGGGCGTCAGCTCGGCGACCATCGCCACCGCGCTGTCCGGACACAGCCGCGCAAACTCCTCCGACTGGCGAACCGCAGGATCCACCTCCGCACGGGCCACCGCGCGAAAACCGAAGCGCGGGAAGAACGTCGAGGCGGTCTCGGTAAGCAAATAGAGGCGCGCCAGCCGCCGCTCGCGGGCCAGCCCGAGCACCGCTTCGGTCAGCTTCACGCCGAGTCCCCGTCCCTGAAACGCGGGCTCCACCGCCACCGATCGGAGGAGGCCCGCGGGATCGTAGGGCTCCAGCGCCGCCGATCCCACCACCTGTCCGCCGGCGTCGGCCACGACCACGAGCCCGGTCAACCGAGCGATCCCTTCTACCGGGAGGCGCACTCGGCGCAGCAGCTCCTCCACAGCCGAGTACTCATCGGGGCGGGCGAGCCGGATCGTCACGGGTGCGGGTGCGGGCGTGGTCATACCGCCCAATATACGCGCAACCGGACGGCTGAAACCCCCCGCGGATTCGGGTCGTAGGGTCACCTGTCGCAAAGTGGAACGATGGCTCTCCGCCGCCCTACTCCGACCGCGACGCCGGTGAGGCCGCCCACTCAATAGGATGTGCCCATGACGCGCCGAACGAAGTTCATCCTCACCACCATTGCCGTGACCGTGATCGCCGCTTCCGCGGTCGCCGTGGGCGTGTCGCGAGGCAGCGGCCGCGGCGACGACGTCAAGACGGTCACGGTGAACCGGGGAACGATCGTGGACAAGGCCCTCGCCGTCGGACGCATCGAGCCCGAAATCGAGATCAGCGTGAAATCACAGATATCCGGCGTCGTGCGACGCCTGATCCACGACGAGGGGGACTTCGTGCGGGCCGGCCAGCCCCTGCTGGAAATCAAGCCGAACCCCACGCCTCTCGAGCTGGCCGATGCCAGACGGCAACTCGAGTTGCGGCAGGTGGAACTCGACAACCTCGCCCGGGATCGTGAGCGCCAGCGCGCGCTCAATGAACAGGGATTGCTGTCGGATCGCGAGTATCAGGAGACCGAGCAGCGGTACGCGGAACGACGCATTCAGCTCCAGATGGCCCGCGAGCGGCTCACCCTGCTCGAAGAGGGGAAGCTCACGATCGCCGACGACGCGATCGAAACGGTCATCCGCTCGCCGATCGCCGGATTCATTCTGGAGAAGACCGTGGAGGTTGGCGACCCCGTCGTGCCGCTCAGCACCTACCAGGAAGGCACGGTGCTGATGACGATGGCGGAGATGAGCGCGCTGATCTTCCGCGGGACGGTGGACGAGATCGATGTGGGGCGGCTGCGCGAGGGGATGCCGGTCGAGATCAAGGTCGGGGCACTCCCCGACGCACGCGTCGAGGGGCGACTCAGCCGGATCTCGCTCAAGGCTCGGACCGAGGACAATTCGACGGTCTTCCCGGTCGAGATCACGCTGGTGGAGGCCCACGGCACCACGCTCCGCGCGGGCTACTCGGCCAATGCCGACGTCATCATTGCCCGCCGCGACAGTGTGCTGGTGATCCCTGAGCGGGTGATCAGCGTGTCGGGCGACACCGCCACGGTCACCGTGCTCTTGCCGGACGGGGCCACCGAGGAGCGCATCATCACTCGTGGGCTCAGCGACGCGATCAACCTCGAGGTGATCGACGGACTCCGCGAAGGCGAGAAGGTCGTGGAGCCGCCGCCGCGGGAGATCACGTAGCCGCCGATGCAGCTCACCTCGCTGCTACGCGAGTTCGCCGCCGACCTCCGAGCGCAGCGCCTCCGAACGGCGCTCACGGTGCTGGGAATCGCCTGGGGCACCATCGCCGTGGTGGTTCTCCTGGCCTTTGGCGTCGGGCTCGAGCGGCAGACGCGCAAGCGGTTCCACGGGCTCGGTGACCGCATCGTCATCCTCTTCGGTGGACGCACCACCGTCAGCTACCGTGGGTTCCCGGAGGGTCGGTATATCAACCTGCGCGAGGAGGACGGCAGCCTGTTGCAGCAGGAGATTCCGGACATCGTGATGGTGAGCCCGGAGTACTCGAACCGCAGCACGCCGCTGCGACGCGGCACTCGGACCGCCAATCCGAACATCACCGGCATCATCCCCGTCTACGGCGAGATGCGCAACGTCATCGCCGATATGGGGGGACGGTTCATCAACGACCAGGATGTCGCGGATCGCCGCCGCGTGGCGGTGCTGGGCGACGAGCTCGCGACGCTCCTGTTCGACGACACGGAGCCCGTCGGTCAGCAGGTCTTCATCGGGGAGACGCCCTTCACCGTGGTCGGCGTCATGCGACCGAAGACGCAGAACTCCTCCTACAGCGGGCGTGACCAGGACCGCGTGTTCATCCCCGCCTCGACGCATCGGGCGCTATTCGGCAACCGCTACGTGGGCAACTTCGTCTACCGCGTGCGAGACGCCACCCTCACCAAGAGCGTGGAACGTCGAGTCTACGAGGTGCTCGGGCGTCGGCACACCTTCGACCCCGATGACGATGACGCCCTGGCGGTGTGGGACACGGCGGAGTGGGAGATGCGCTTCGGCTACGTGTTCCTGGCGTTTCATATCTTCTTCGCCATCGTCGGAACGTTCACGCTCACCGTCGGCGGGATCGGGGTCGCCAACATCATGTACATCGTGGTCCGCGAGCGTACCCGCGAGATCGGTGTCAAGCGCTCCGTAGGGGCGACTCGGCGAGACATCCTGCTGCAGTTCATCGGGGAGACGTTCCTGATCGTCGGCATCGGTGCCGTCCTCGGGTTCGTGGGCTCGTGGGGCATCGTGTGGCTGCTCGGCTTCGTACCGATGCAGGAATTTGTGGGAACGCCGACCATCTCCCCACTCGTAGCCGTGATCACCTTGTCGCTGCTGGGCACCATCGGTCTGCTGGCGGGCCTGTTTCCGGCCAGGAAGGCGGCGAGCCTGGATCCAGTGGAGTGCTTGCGGTATTAAGCCATGTTCAAGATCCTGCTCCACGAGTTCATCGGCGATCTGAAGACGCAGAAGACCCGCGCGTTCCTCACCATGTTCGCCATCACCTGGGGCACGATCGCCGTCGTGATCCTGCTGTCCTTCGGCGAGGGATTGAAGTACGCGATCTCCACCGGCCTCCTGAACGCCGGCGAGCGGCTCTACATGGTCTACGGTGGCACCACCAGCCGAGTATTCGAGGGTCTCCCGACCGGCCGCCGCGTTCGGCTCACCGAAGACGATCTCGATCTGCTCCGTCGCTCGATTCCGGAAATCGAGATGGGAAGTCCCTCCTACGGCCGCTGGGGCACCAGCCTCAAGTGGGGAGAGAACAAGACCACCACCTACATGGAAGGAGTGTACCCGGAGTTTGCCGAGATGCGCCGCACGTTCCCGCAAGAGGGCGGGCGCTTCATCAATCAGGACGATCTGGACCGCCGCCGCCGGGTGCTATTTCTCGGCAACGACATCGCCGAGCGCCTCTTCGGGACGAGCGACCCGGTTGGGCAAAGCGTCACGCTCGACGGCTTGCCGTTCACCGTCATCGGCGTGATGCAGCCGAAGTTCCAGGATTCGAGCAACAACGGTCCCGACGAGGATCGCGCCGTGATCCCGGCCTCGACCTTGAAGACCATCTACGGGCACCGCTTTGTGAGCCACCTCCTGGTTCGCCCGCGTGACGCGTCGCAGTCGGCCGCCGTCAAGCGCCGGATGTTCGAGGTGCTCGGACGACGCCACAAGTTCGATCCGGAGGACGAGCGAGCCCTGCCGATGTGGGACTTCATCGAGGATCAGAAGATGGTGGACAGCATCGGGCTCGGCATCCAGATCTTCCTCGGGCTCGTCGGCGCGTTCACGCTGCTCGTCGCCGGCGTCGGCGTCGCCAACATCATGTACGTGGTGGTCCGCGAGCGGACCCGCGAGATCGGCATCAAGATGGCCGTCGGGGCCCGCCGTCGACACATCATGGCGCAGTTCGTGTTCGAAGCGATGCTGATCGCCCTGACGGGTGGAGTGGTGGGACTCGCCGTGTCCGGAGCGATCGTCGCGGCCGTCAATGCGCTGCCAGCCGAGGACCAGGCCATGCAGTACATCGCCAACCCCATCCTCTCGTGGCCGATCGCCCTCATTTGTGGCGCGATCCTCATGATGATCGGTCTTGCAGCAGGCATCCTGCCCGCCCGTCGGGCGGCCGCCGTGGACCCGATCGAGTCGCTCCGTTACGAGTGAGCCGGTGGCCGGCCGGGAGCACACCCCAGCTGTCCGAAATCGATCAGTCCGCGCACCCTGACCCCGCCGTAGTGACTACTGACCCTGGCACGACACCGCACCAGAGGTCACGGGACTTGACACACGAGCAGCTGTAGTATTAATGTCCTAGACGCCTACATGACAAGCCTAGGTTGGGGTTCGACCGATGCCCGAGGGCTCGACCGAGCACAAGCATCCAATTCAAGTGGTGACGCATCGGACGGGGCTCTCGGCCGATGTCCTGCGAGCCTGGGAGCGGCGCTCCGGCGCCGTCACGCCGGAACGCACTCCGTCTGGCCAGCGCCGGTATTCCGAGCGGGAAATCGAGCGGTTGATGCTGCTGCGCCGCGCGACGGCGGTCGGCCGGCCAATCGGCCAGGTCGCCGCACTCGATGACGAGCACCTCCGAGGGATCGTGGCCAAAGACATCGACGCCGTGGCTCGGCGGGTGGCGGAGCAACTCCCCGCCCCTGCGAGCGCGGAGCCTCACACGTTCGTGACACAGGCCCTCGGGGCGATTGGCCAGCTCAATTCGTCCAAGCTGCATGCGGCGTTGTCCGCCGCGGCCCTGGCCCTCAGTCCGGCAGACCTGATGGAGCGGGTGATGGTGCCGATCATGCACACGGTCGGGACGCGGTGGGAAGAAGGCGTGTTGGGAATCGCCCACGAACACCTGGCGACCGCCATCATTCGCGCCGTCCTGTCTGCCATCGTGCTCTCCCGCGACCGGCCCGGGACCGGTCCCGGGATCGTCGTGGCCACGCCAGCCCGGCAGGTGCACGAGCTGGGCGCCCTCGTCGTCGCCGCCACGGCGGCGTCGGTCGGCTGGCGCGTTGCGTATCTCGGGATCGACATTCCAGCGGACAGCATCGCGAACACGGCGTGCGAGGCAGGGGCAGATGTCGTCGCCGTGAGCATCACGCACCCAAACGACGATCCCGACCTCCCCGGGGAGCTCGAGCGCCTCCGCGAGCGCCTCCCGGCCCGAGTCACCATATTGGCCGGTGGTCTCGCCACACCGGCGTACGCCGCGACGCTGGACGAGATCGGCGCCCTGGTGCTGCGGGACATGACGAGCCTGCGCACCGTCCTCACGTCACTGCGTTCCGAAGCCGGAGGACTCGCCGCGTGACCGTCGGAGCAGCGCAATCGAGAGCCACGCCCCGCGGGGCCCGTCCCGGTGCCCCGCATGCGGCGATCATCGGTGCCGGGTTCGGCGGGCTCGCCGCCGCGGTCCGCTTGGCGGTGCGCGGCTACCGGGTGAGTGTGTTCGACCGCCTCGACACACCGGGCGGGCGGGCCCGCGTGTTCCGACAGGACGGGTTCGTGTTCGACGCGGGACCCACCGTGATCACCGCCCCATTCCTGCTAGAGGAACTGTGGACGCTCGCGGGACGGCGCTTGGAAGAGTCGATCGACCTCCGAGCGGTGACGCCGTTCTACCGCGTCCGGTTCGACGACGGGACCGTGTTCGACTACTCCGGCTCGGCCGACGCCATGCGCGACGAGGTTGCTCGTTTCACGCCGGGCGACGTGGCTGGCTACGAGCGGTTCGTTCGCCGCAGTGAGGACATCTTCAGGGTCGGGTTCGAAGACCTTGCCCACGTTCCCTTCGACTCCCCGTGGGACATGCTCCGCATCGTGCCGCAGATGATGCGCCTCGAGAGTTACCGAACGGTGTACGGCCTGGTCGCGAAGCACGTCAAACACCCCAAACTGCGGCAAGTGCTGAGCTTTCATCCGCTGCTCGTGGGCGGGAATCCGTTTTCGACGACGTCGATCTACTCCCTGATCGCGTTCCTCGAGCGAAAGTGGGGCGTGCATTTTCCGATGGGCGGAACGGGGGCGCTCGTCCGGGGCCTGGTCCAGCTGATCGAAGGCTTGGGCGGCGAGCTGCATCTTGGCGAGGACGTCACCGAGATTGTCGTCGACGACAAGCGGGCCACCGGCCTTCGCCTGGCGTCCGGCCGGACCGTGGCGGCCGACGTCGTCGTTTCCAACGCCGACGCCGCCTGGACCTACCGGCATCTGGTGCCAGCACGTGCCCGGCGCACCTGGACGGACCGCCGCATCGAGCGATCCCGGTTCTCCATGGGGCTCTTCGTGTGGTACTTCGGGACTCGTCGGCGGTATCCCGACGTCGCCCATCATACCATTCTACTCGGCCCCCGATATCGGGAACTCTTGAACGACATCTTCCGGCGCAAGCGTCTCGCCGACGACTTCAGCCTTTATCTCCATCGACCCACGGCGACCGACCCTGCGCTCGCCCCGCCAGGTTGCGACGCGTTCTACGTCCTCTCGCCGGTTCCGAACCTGGAGAGCGGCGTGGACTGGACCGCCACGGCGGAGTCGTACCGCTCACGCATCGCGCGTTACTTGCAGGCGACCGTGCTCCCCCGTTTGGAGGGGGAAATCGCCACATCGCGTATGCTGACGCCACACGAATTCCGGCACGAGCTGTTGGCCTTTCGCGGTGCCGCGTTTTCGTTCGAGCCGGTGCTGACACAGAGCGCATACTTCCGGCCGCACAACCGCAGTGAGGACATCGACCGCTTATACCTTGTCGGAGGCGGGACGCATCCGGGCGCAGGGATGCCCGGCGTCCTCTCGTCTGCCCGCGTCCTCGACGCCGTCGTTCCGAGTCCCGATGCCCTCGTCTGACATTCCGGGCTTGCGCGCCTCCGACCTGGCGACGTGCCGCCGCATGCTCCGCCAGGGCTCTCGAAGCTTCCACGCGGCAGCCCGCTTGCTGCCCCGGTCGGTGCGCGACGCGGTCGCACCGTTCTACGCGTTCTGTCGAGCGGCGGACGACCTCGTCGATGCCCGATCGGCGAGCGGCTGGACGTTGGTGCACCTCAGGGATCGCGTGGACGCGATCTACGCCGGCGATGCCGTCGCCGAGCCCGTGGATCGCGCGCTCGGCGCGGTCGTGCGGCATATGGGCCTCCCCCGCCCCGTGTTCGACACCCTGCTTGAAGGGTTTGCCTGGGAGTTCGACTACCCTCGGTACGAGACCCTCACGGATGTAAAGGCCTACGCCGTCCGCGTCGCCGGCACCGTTGGTGTGGCAGTCTCGTGTCTGATGGGCCAGCGAGGGGCCTCGACGCTCGCGCGCGCGTGCGACCTCGGCGTCGCCATGCAGCTCACCAACATCGCCCGTGACGTGGGCGAGGATGCTCGGGCCGGACGGCTGTACCTTCCACGCGACTGGATGCGTGAGGCTGGCATCGATCCGGAGGCGTGGCTCCGGTCACCGGTATTTGCGCCCGCCATCGGGAGAGTCGTCGAGCAGATACTCCAGGCCGCTGACGCCCTGTACCGTCGAGCCGACGCCGGCATCCCGTTGCTCCCGCGCCGCTGCCGGCTGGCAATCCGCGCAGCGCGGCTCATCTACGCCGATATCGGCCGTGAGATCGCTCGGGCGGGCTACGACTCGGTGTCCCGGCGGGCCTTTACGTCGGGACCTCGCAAGGCCGTGCTCGCGTGGCGCGCCGCGGTGAGCCGGACCGGCCGGCCGGCCGTAGCCGCGTACGAGGCGCCCCTGCCCGAGGCGGCGGCGCTCGTGGCGGCCGTGGCCTCCAACACGGACGACGAACCTCCGGCCGCACAGGCCGACGGGAGCTACGCAGTGCTCCGTCCCCAGGAGGACTCCGCATGACCGACACCACCTCCCGAATGGAGCGGGCCCTCGAGCGGGCCGTCGACCACCTCACGGCCGACGGGTGTCCTCCGCAGCTCGCAGACGCGATTCGGTACGCGGTCTTCCCCGCCGGCAACCGGCTGCGGCATTGGCTTGGCCGAGCCTATCAACTGGCCGACGACATCGCCGATGCGCGATCCGCCGACACGGCGGGATCCGATGCGGCGCTCGGTCGCCCGAATGCCGCGCTCCAGCACGGTGCGGCGTCGAGCGCCGTGCAGCTCGAGCGGCATATCGGTGCGGCGCTGCGGGCAGTGCCCGAGTGCGGCGGTGAGGTGCGGTTCCGGCAGTTCCTAGACGCGTTTCTCGATCGGTTCCGCCTCCCGACGCGCGCCACGGGAACACGGATGACCGATACGGGCGCCCTCGAGTGGCGCCTGCGCGTGGGCTAATGCACGGCCTCCGAGCGCCCACCGTGGCACCGCGCGTTCTCGGAATCACCCTGGCGGTGTTCGCCGGGTCGATTGCCTTCAGCCTCGTGGGGATGGTGCTCATCCGTCTCGCCCCATCCGTGGCGGCCATGACCGGACCCGCCCTGCCATGGTTGATGAAGGTCCCCACGTGGATCTACATGCTCGCCCTCCCCGCTCTGGTCGTCATGCTGCACTTGCCGGCGCTCGGATGGTGGCGGTCGACGTTCATGCTTGTGTGGGGAAGCTTTGTCGGCATGATGGCGGAGCTGATAGGAACGGGCACGGGGTATCCCTTCGGGGCGTATTCCTACACCGCGTTTCTGGATCCCAAGATCCTCGATCACGTTCCGTTCCTGATTCCACTGTCTTGGTATGCCGTTTCCGCCCTGGCATTGGACCTCGCCACGCGACTGTCGCTCTCGCGCGGGCAGCGGATCCTTGCGGCCGCGGCATTCATGGTCTTGTGGGACGTGGCGCTCGATCCCGCCATGGGCGCCGCGTTCCCCGTCTGGACATGGGAAGCTGACGGCTTCTACTACGGGATGCCGGCGTTGAACTGGGTGGGGTGGTACGCCACCGCACTCGTTATCGTGTGGGGATACGACGTGCTCGGTGGCTTCCGACTCAGCGATGCCCCGAAGCACACCGCGACCGCCTGGATCATCAACGGGGCGTTTCCCGTGGGGATCTGCCTGGTGTACGGGCTCTACGGCGCAGGGATCATCGGTGCGCTCGCCATCGTCATTCCCCTGTTGGCGCTCGCGAGCAACCGGGCCGACCCGACAGGCGTAGGGTGAGGGTAGTTCCGCGAGAGCTGGCCTACGCGCTGCTCCGGCGACAGTTGCGGCGCGTGTTTCGCCGGATCGTGTGGGTGGAGCCGTGGCACCCCCCCGATGTTGATCGTCCGGTCGTCATCTACGCCAATCACCATGCCTTCTATGACGCGCAAGTCTTGGGCTATGTGGCGGAGCGTGTCCTCAAACGACACACCGTCGTCTGGATGGAGGAGCTGGACCGCTTCCCGTTTCTCGGCGTGCTGGGCGCGCGGTCGTTCCCGACCGACGATCCGGCGCGCCGGTTTCGAACGATTCGCGAAACGGCACGCCTGATGGCATCGCGTCCCGACACGGCCCTCATCTATTTTCCCGAAGGACACCTGCATCCGATCGAAGAGGGCATCTTGCCGTTCCCCGCGGATCGATTTGCACGCCTCGCATCCGTCTTCCCTCAGGTGCAGTGGTGGCCGGTCGTTCTCTGCATCTCCGGATGGCAGGACGCCACGCCGACGGCGGTGCTCGTCGGGGGGCCTCCACTGGCCGCGCCAACGGGCAGCGAACGGAGCACGCTGAGCGCACTCCTCGAGACTGGAACAGCGGGTACGGGAACGCGACGCGTCCTGCTCGAAGGCCGTCGCGGACCACACGAACGCTGGGACCTGGGGTCCCTGAGTGCGTTCGTCCGGAGGCGCCGATGATCGGCCTGCTCCTCGGCCTGTGTTTCGGCAACGTCGTCAACGCCGCCTATGCGGAGCAGGACGTCGCGACCCTACAGGCGCTGTTCGCCGATGCACCGACGCGGGAGGACTCCCTCCTGCTCCGGTACCGCCTCTTTGCCTTGACCCGGGAGCAGGCGGTCGTCGCGGAGATTCCAACGAGCCTCGACTCCGCCACGGCCCGGGAGTTGGCGTTGCTGTCGGCACTCTGGGGCTACCGCATTCGCGAGGTCGGTCCCATCCAGCTCTATGTCTACGGTCGGCGAACTATGACGCTGCTGCAGGACGCGCTGGAGCGGGATGCCGACGACCCGTTGGTGACGCTGATCGACGCGCAGTCCCTGCTGTTTCGGCCCCGGATTGCCGGTGGCGACGGTGCGAAGGCGGTGGAGCGGCTGCGGACCCTGTCCGGGCGGATCGACGGACCGACATCGTGCGGCGTGGATCCCCTCGAAGCCGATGTCTGGCTGTGGTATGCGCTGCACAAGACGAAATCACCGGAGGCCGACGCCCTTCGGTCCCGATTGTTGGCTGAAAGGCTCCCCTCGTTGTATCGCGAGTTCCTCGACGGGCCACCGTGACGCTCCTGCTCGCGGGCGCCTACCTCGTCTTCGGAGCGATTCTCCTTCTCAACGTCCGCTACCTGCACGTCACCCGCCGACGCCTCGCACCAACCCCCGCAGCGTCGCCGTCGATCTCGATCATCATTCCCGCGCGGAACGAAGCCGAGAACCTGCGGCGATTTCTGCCGGGCATACTTGCGCAACGATATCCACGCTTCGATGTCACCGTGTATGACGACGGGTCCGACGACGCAACGCCGCATGTGCTCGACGCGCTGCGGGCGCCCCACCTCCGCACCATCCGCGGCGAGGGACCACCCCCGGGATGGGTCGGCAAGGTCCACGCCCTGTATCAGGCGACTCGGAACGTGCAGGGCGAGCTGCTGTTGTTCCTCGACGCCGATACTGCCCTCACGGATGCCGACTCGCTGTCGAGGCTCGTGCGGCGATATCTCTCTCTGCCTCCGGGATCGGTTCTCACCGGCATTGCGCGGCTCGTGGGAGGCGGCCGCCTTCTGGTAAGCCTGGTCCCGTTCGTGATCCTCACCTATCTGCCGCTCGTCCTGGTTGGGCGCACGCGGGTCGCGCGTCTCAGCGGCATGAACGGCCAGTGCTGGATGATCGATCGCCCCGTCTACGCCCGCCTCGAACCCCACCTTCGGCACAAGGCGGAGGTACTCGAGGATGTCCGCATCGGGCGTTATCTCAAGGCCCGCGGCGTGGTACCGCATTCGGTAGACCTCCAGGGCGAGGTGCAGGTCCACATGTACGAGAACCTAGCCGATGCGTGGCTGGGATTCCGAAAGAACGTCTACCCGTTCATGGGGGAGCGCGTGTGGACCTTCCTTGCGCTGCACGTGACGTACCTCGCCGTGTTCGTGCTCGCGCCGTTGGTCTCACCGTGGTTCCTCGTCCCTCTGTTTGCCCTCAAGGGGCTCGCGGATCGCCTCGTCGGCATGCCGCTCGGTATTACGCTGCTCGCGCCCGTCACCCTGCTGTTAGGGGCGGTACTGCAACTGGATTCGGCGGTCGCTCACTGGACCGGGCGCGCGCAGTGGAAGGGGCGGTCCGTGGCACGCCGCAGGGTGAGCGACGCCTGATCATCGTTCGGCGGCGTGCTTGACGCCGCACGGTACCGAAGCGAGCATTGAGCGTTACGCCCCCCTCGCTCTCGGGACCAGTGCGTGAAACCGGTCATCATCGGCGTTGCCGGCGGATCCGGCTCGGGTAAGACCACCGTAGTCCAGGAAATCATCAAAAGCCTGGGTCCCGAGGATGTGAGCTTCATTCAGCACGATTCCTACTACTATGACCGCAGCGACGTGCCCCCCGCCGAGCGGGTGCACATCAATTACGATCATCCGGACGCGCTGGAGACTCCGCTCCTGATCGAGCACCTCGTCACGTTGCGCAGCGGCCGGCAAGTTGCGGTGCCGGTGTACGACTTCACCAACCACACGAGAACGGCCGAGACGGAGACCGTGTATCCGCGCAGGGCGGTGATTGTCGAAGGCATCCTGATTCTGGTGGACCCGGATTTGCGGGAATTGATGGACATCCGGGTCTTTGTCGACACCGACGCCGACCTCCGCATCCTGCGTCGGATGCATCGCGACATCAACGAACGCGGCCGCAGCCTGGAATCCGTCGTCCAGCAGTATCTCGAAACCGTGCGCCCCATGCACCTCGAGTTCGTCGAGCCCTCCAAGCGCTGGGC
>JABAOD010022628.1_pt3 | contig 29417 bp, 28 predicted proteins | sample 7062151 | NCBI WGS metagenome assembly JABAOD01 (sample SAMN14538626, study PRJNA623070) | marine sediment metagenome | biome: marine biome [ENVO:00000428]; feature: marine pelagic biome [ENVO:01000023]; material: deep marine sediment [ENVO:00002113] | place: India: Gulf of Khambhat ... | reverse complement strand
GACGTTCAACCAGTGACGGCGGGCGCGCCGGGCCCAACTAAAATCGTCCCTGATATCCAGCCCCGAGGCTATAAGCCGTTTCGACCGAATGAAAACGTCGTGGAAGACTTCCTCTCCGCGGCCTTGTTGTTCCTCTTCCTTGGCGGCGCCCTCTTCAGCTGGATCGACTGGCGCCGGCGGGCGCGGAGGCTTCCGAAGCTGGCGGGCCTGAGCTGGTCCTGCCCGAACTGCACGATGATCAACGAGGCGGGCAGCGCGATCTGCTGGTCCTGCGGGGCCGGCATCGCGGGCCGGGTCTTCCTCGCGGGCCGAACCATGGCGGCGGACAGCTGGCAGTGCGCCCTGTGCCACGCATGGAACGGCAAGGCCCGTCGGAAGTGCTGGTCCTGCGCGACGGCGCCTCCCAGCCCGCCGAAGCGGGCCGCCTAGGTGCGGGCGTGCGCCAACCTACCGCGCGCCGAGACGCCTTCTGCGGAGCGGATCAGTGGATCCCCCGGTACAGTCCGCCGTCAATCTGGATCACGTTGCCCGTCAGGTAAGCCGCCCGGCGGGACGCCAAGAAGGCCACGAGATCCGCGACCTCCTCGGGCGTCCCGAACCGGCCCAGGGGCACGCCACGCATCGCCTCGGCCCGCGCGTCGTCAAGGGCCTTGCCTTCCCTCTCCGCGCGAGCGCGGAGGAGATCCGTGAGCCGGTCCGTCCCGATCCACCCCGGGGCGACGGCATTCACCCGGATCCGGGAGGGCGCGAGCTCCCGGGCGAGGGTCTTCACGAGGCCCACGACCGCCGCGCGCATCGCGTTCGAGAGGAGGAGGTTGTCCACGGGCTGCTTCACGCTGATCGACGTGATCGCGACGATGGACCCACCCCCTCGGTCGCGCATGGAGGGCAGGGCGGCCCGGACGAGGCGCACCGCGCTCTGCAGGGTGAGCTCGTACGCGCGATTCCACTCGTCCTCCGTCAGGGACTCGAAGGGCCCCTCGGGCGGGCCCCCCGCGTTCGTCACGAGGACGTCGACGCCCCCGTACGCGGACCGCGCGGCGTCGACGAAGGAGACCACGTCCTCCGCGCGGGCCACGTCCGCGGGGACGGCGAGGATCTCCGCCTTCGTCTCCTCCCGGATCGCGCGGGCCGTCGCCTCGAGGCGTCCCGGATCGCGGGCACACAGGGCCACCCGGCAGCCCTCGCGGGCGAGGGCGAAGGCGACCGCCCGGCCCATGCCCTGGCTCGCCGCCGCCACGAGGGCGACCCGGCCGCCCAGGCCGAGGTCCATGGAGCCGCGGAAGGCGCGCCCGCGTAAGAAGAATTCGCTCAGGCCCGGAGGAAGCCGCGGATCTCCCCGATCGGCTCGAAGCCGAGGCTCTTGTACATCGTCTGGGGGCGGTCGAAGAGGTCCGCCGTGAGGAGGGCCCATTCGCACCGCTCCCGCGCGGCGGCCTCGCAGGCCTCGAAGATCATCGTCCGGCCGACGCCCCGCATGCGGAAGCGGGGGTGGGTCGCCACGTTGTCGAGGAGCGCGAAGGGACCGCGGGGCCACAGGCTCACGATCCCCGCCCTCTCGCCCTCTAGGTACGCGACGTAATCGAGCATGCCCACCGCGGCCCGCCGTTCCCTCTCGAGGCCGTAGATCTGGTCGTGGACTTCCCGTCCGTAGCCCGCCTCCTCGTGGATCGCCCTCGCGATCGCCCGAAAGTCGTCCTCCGACGCCCCCTCTCCGATCCGCCGCACGTCCACGTCGGGGTTCACGACGCATGACGGAAGGCCGAGCCGGGCGAGGGCGAGGTCCGCGGTCGGCGTGAAGGCGTCGCGGGCGAAGGCATCCTGGGATTCGTAGGCTTCCTGGGCGCTCTCGAAGACGACGAGCCGATGGCGAATGTCCGATCCCCGGAGGGCTTCGTCGAGGTCCGCGAGGATCCGCGGTGGACCCTCCGGGGGCAGGGCGTGCACGAGGGCCATGCTCCCCATGTGCACGAGGGGGTATCGCTCGCTCCGGACGAGGACGCCCCAGGGCCGCGGGAGGACGGTCACGGCGGCCTCCGTCCACCGGCGCTGGAAGTCTAGGAGGGCCCGGAACAAGTCCTGCGTGTCCACGTCCCTCGGAACCGCGTGGGCGACATGAACGTATGCTCCCTCCGTCGGCGCGAGGACGCCGGCCGGGAGGCAGTTTCGCCCACCCCACCAAATCCCTATATATCCCTGCCTCCTACGTCGAATCGAGGCGAGAAGACGACACGCCTCAGGATGTGATCTTGTGAGGGAGGAACTCGCGCCCCACGTGCGTGACATCACCCGGGCGCTTGGTGAGAAGGTGAGTGAAGACGAGATTGTGAACGAGCTGGAGAACTACCTCAACGTCTACCGGGTCTCCCTGGAGACGGCGAAGCGGAGCATCGTCCGCAAGCACGGGGGGAACCCGGTGAACCTCATGGTCGGGGTGGAGAAGAAGATCGCCGGCCTGGTCCCCGGGGAGCCCAGCGTGAACCTCCTGGCCCGCGTCGTCTCCGCGAACGAGAAGGAGATCGAGGTGGACGGCCAGTCGAAGCGAATCCTCTACGGGATCCTGGGCGACGAGACGGCCACCGTGCCCTTCACGGCGTGGGAGACGGAGGGCCTGGAGCTGGAGCGGGGCGACGTCCTCCACGTGAGCAACGCCTACACGAAGGAGTTCCGCGGGGAAGTCCANNCAGATGCGGGAGAAGGACGCCCTGCCCCCCTACGACATCCCGGCCCAGCGGCCCGCCGCGGGCCAGCGGAAGATCGGGGAGCTCCGGGAGGGCATGTCCGGCGTCGGCGTCACCGCCCGCGTGCTCCACGTGGAGCGGCGGGAGGTGGAGGTCGCGGGCGAGCCCAAGACCGTGTTCTCCGGCGTCATGGCCGACGAGACGGGCAAGGTCCAGTTCTCCGCGTGGAGCGACTTCGGCTTGGAGGCGGGCACACCCCTCCAGGTGGACGGCGGCTACGTGAAGTCCTGGCGGGGCATCCCCCAGCTGAGCTTCGACGAGCGGAGCGCCGTGGAGGTCCTGGACGAGGACGCCCTGCCCGCCCTCGAGGACCTCGCGGACGCGCGGCGGATGTGGATTGAGGACCTCGCCCAGCGGGGCGGGGGCGTGGACGTGAAGGTCCGAGGCATCCTCATCGAAGTCAAGGAGGGGAGCGGCCTCATCCACCGCTGCCCGGAGTGCAAGCGGGTTCTCCGGCGGGCCAGCTGCCGGATTCACGGCGAGGTGGAGGGCCTCCCGGACCTGCGCATCAAGGGCGTGGTGGACGACGGTAGCGGCGCCCTCACGGTCATCGTGGGGAAGGATCTCACGGAGGGCATCCTGGGAAAGGACCTGGACGCGTGCCTCGCGGAGGCCAAGGAGGCCATGAGCTCCGAGGTCATCCGGGACGAGCTGGCGGACCTCCTCATCGCGCAGCCCGTGGAGTTCCGCGGGAACGTGACGGGGGACGACTACGGCCTCATGATGATCTCCACCGCCGGCGAGGTCATCCAGGTGGACGTCCAGAGCGAAGCGAAGGCCTTGTTGGAGGAACTGGGGGTCTAGGACCATGCAGCGGGAGGTCGCCTGGAGGGTGTTCGCCGGGGAGTACAACGGGTCGTCCCACCAGTACACCGAGGGGGGCGACCGGGCCCCCACGTACGTGGTCACGCCCCTCGGCGCCCGGGTGAACCGCCTCTTCATCGCGGGGGTCCTCACGGACCTGGAGAACGCCGGCACGGAGGAGTCGCCCCTATGGCGGGCCCGCATCTCGGACCCCACGGGGGTGTTCTTCGTCTCCGCCGGCCAGTACCAGCCGGAGGCCGCCCAGTCGATTTCCCGCCTCGAGCCCCCGGCATTCGTGGCCTGCACAGGGAAGAGCCGCCTGTACTCGCCGGAGGAAGGGGTGAACTACGCCTCCGTCCGCCTCGAGATGATCAAGGAGGTGGACGCGGACGTGCGGGACTTCTGGAACCTGGAGACCTGCCGATCCCTCAAGACCCGCCTGGAGGCGACCCGGGCCGCCATGGAGATGGAGTCGCCCAACGTCCCGGAGCTCCTCGCCCTGGGGTTCAAGGAGAGCGTCGCCGAGGGCATCGTCCTGGCCCTGGAGCACTACCCGCGCCCGGACGTGGAGCGGTACGAGGGGATGCTCCTCGATTCCTTGCGGGAGCTGGCCCCGGACTACGAGGGCGCCCCGCCGGAGGCGGAGGTCCAGGAGACCTTGGACGAAGCCGAGGAGGACGAGACGGACGAGGAGGCGGCCCTCGAGGAGAAGGTCCTCGGGATCATCGACGCCCTCACCGAGTCCACCGACGGCGCCCCTTGGGAGGCCATCGTGGAGGCCGCCCACAAGGAGGGCCTCGACAAGGGCCTCCTGGAAGAGGTGACGAACCGCCTCCTGGACAAGGGCGTCATCTACGAGCCGGTGCTCGGGCGGATGAAGCGCATCTAGTCCCCCGCCTCAGGGAGGATGGCCTCCGCCTCGATCTCCACGAGCATCTCCGGGGACACCAGGCGGCTCACCTGCACCAGCGTCGACGCGGGGCGCACGTCGCCGAAGAACTCCGCGTGGGCGCGCCCCACCGCCTCCCAGTCGTCCGCGTTCGTCACGTACATCCGCGTGCGGACCACGTCCTCCAGGGAGGCCCCCGCCTCCTTCAGGGCCGCCTCGATGATCCGCAGGGCCTGCACGGCCTGGGCGTACGGGTCCCCGGGGCCGACGACCTCCCCCTCCGCATCCACCCCCACCGTCCCGGACACGTGGACGACGCGGCCCACTCGCACCGCCCGGGAGTAGCCGACGACGGGCTCCCATTCCGAACCGGACGACACACGCTGCCGGTCCACCGCGTCCCCCCTAGAAGAAGAGGGCGGTGACCGCGTACCCGACCACGAGGAGGAGCCCCGTGAACAGGTGGGTCATCACCGTGTAGGCGTTCGCGGGAATCAGGTGATAGGGCTTCGCATAGTACCGCTTGAGGATCTGCCAGGTCTTCCAGAGGAGGGGGATCGTGAGGAGCGCGATGAGGGTGAGGAGCGGCAGGAGGCGCACCACGACGCCGGCGACGACGGCCACGTAGGCCCCCGCCATGAGGGCGAGGTACCCGCTGAGGGCCGCGCTGTCGCTCAGCCGGACGACGAGGTTCCGCTTCCCCGCCTTTGCGTCCCAGTTCTTGTCCGGAAACTGGTTGATGTACAGCACCCCCGCGATGAGGGCGCCCACGGGGAGGGAGGCCCACAGGGCCCCCAGGCTGAACGCCTGGGCCTGGACGAAGTACGCCCCTAGCACGATGACGGGGCCGAACCCGATGAAGACGGCGACCTCCCCGAAGCCGCGGTGCGCGAGGCGCACCGGGGGCATCGTGTAGAGCGTCCCGAGCAGGAAGCCCGTGAGGCCGATGGCCAGGACCTCCCAGCCCCGGGCGAAGGCCAGGTAGAGCCCGATGAGGACGCCGAGGAACGTGAGGGAGAGGGAGAGCTCCAGGACCCCGCGGGGCGACATGAAGCCCCGCTGGATGACGCGGGAGCCCCCCGAGAAGGGCGTCGGGGTGAGGTTCGCCTCGTCCACCCCGCTCCGGTGATCGAAGTAGTCGTTCACCACGTTGATGCCCAGATGCATCAGGGCGGAGCCGACGAATACCAGGAGGAAGAGGTCCCAGGCGAAGAACCCGTCGTTGGCCGCCACCGCTGTCCCCAGGAGGACGGGGACGAAGGTCGCCGTCAGGAAGGGCGCCCGGACGGCGTTCGTAAAGAGGGCGAGCTTCGAGGGCCTCGGGGTGGCGGCGGTGATTTGCCAGGTGACCACCCACTCGTCCCCCCGCCGCTCCACGACGGCGTCCGCCCCCGTCAGGGCGACGAACCCCTCCACGAGCCCCCGCTTGAAGCCCTCCTCGAGGGAGTTATCCAACTTGAGGACGAACCGGTCGGGCCCGGAGGACACGACGGCGCTCGCGCCAGGGTCGTTGAGGAAGTACGGGTGCACTTCGGTGCAGAAGATCTCCAGCATCTTCTGCGGGTTCCCCCGGAGCTGCTTCACCAGGTTCCGGAACATGTTCCCCCAGCGGACCACGGAGGCCTCCGCGATCTCCGCGATGAGGGCGCCGTCGCCCGCCCCGAGCTCCCGGTCGATGAAGAGGAGGGCCTTGTTGAAGGGCTCCATGGGGACGTCGTCGTTGGCGTCGAGGCGCTTCAGGTCCGGGGCGCCGCACTCCCGGGCCAGACGGTCCCACCCGTCCTTCCCGAGCTTCAGGCGGTAGTTGCTGTGGAGGAGCTGCCAGGAGAGGTTCTTCACGGTCTCCAGGGGACCACCCCAGCCGCTCCAAGACCCTCCTCGGATTTAGCGTTTCTGCGCGCCGCAGTGTCCTGGCTCCCGCTACAAGGGGAAGAAGGTCACCAGGACGATGGGGGTGAGGACCGCCAGCCCGAAGTTGAGGGGAGCGCCGATCTTGAAGTAGTCCGTGAACTTGTAGCCCCCCGCCCGCCACACGAGGGTGTTCGTCTGGTAACCCACGGGGGTCATGAAGCTGGCGGACCCCGCGAACATCACCGCGAGGGCGAACGGGAGGGGGTTCAGGGAGAGGGATGCGGCCGTGGAGAGCCCCACGGGGACCATGATGAGGACGGAGGCGTTGTTCGACATGACCTCCGTGAGGAGCATCGTGGCGATGTAGAACAGGATCAGGATGACGAGGGGCGGGACGAACCCGGCGAGCCCCGCGATCCCGTCCCCCACGATGTCCGCCGCCCCGGTCTTGACCATGGCGATGCCCAGGGGGATGAGGCCTCCGAGGATGAAGATGACCCGCCATTCGACCCCCTTGTACGCCTCCTCCACTTTCAGGCACCCCGTCACGATCATGAGGACGGCCCCGAAGAGGGAGGTGACGACGATGGGGTACCAGTCCAGGGCCGCCACGACCACCACGCCCGCCATGATCGCGAGGGCGACGGGCATCCTCCGGGTCCGGTAGGTGTCGAGGGGCACCCGCTCCGCCAGGAGGAGGTCGGGGCTCGCCCGCAGGCGCCCCATGTCCTCGTTGGTCACCTGCAGGAGGAGGAGGTCCCCCGCGCTGAGGGGGCGGTGCCGCATCCCGACCCGGGGCTCCCCGATGGCCCTCCGCCAGAGGGTCTTGGCCGCGGGCCGGTAGGCCACCGTCTGGGCGCGGAACCGCCGGTGAAGGTCCACCTCCGCGAGGGTGCTCCCGATGAAGGCGGAGTCGGGGGCGATGATGCCCTCGACGAGGAGCACGTCCTCTGAAGTGAGCTGGTGGGCGTCCACCGCGAGCTCCGGCACGATGTCCAGTCCCTTGATCTGCCCGAGGCGCTCCACCTCGTCCTTGGAGGCGCTGAGCAGGAGCACGTCCCCTTGCTGGATGATCTCCCAGTCCAGCGGGGGTCGGAGCACGTCCTTCCCGCGGCGGATCCCCAGGACGTCGATCCCCAGGACGCGGTAGATGACCGTCTCGGACAGGGGCATCCCGATGTAAGGGTACCCCTTCTCGATCTCCACCTCGCAAAGGTAGTCCTCCACGGCGAAGGGCCCGCTCTCGGCGGCGGGGCTCACGCGTTCCGGGAGGAAGCGGTAGCCCACCGTCCAGAGGTAGATCATGCCCACCAGGAGGACCACCAGGCCCACGTGGGTGAAGCTGAAAATGGACAGGCCAGAGAAGCCGAACTCCTCCAGGAGGCCGCTGACGAGGAGGTTCGTGGAGGTGCCGATGAGGGTCAGGGTGCCGCCGAGGAGGGCCGCGTAGGAGAGGGGGATGAGGAGCTTCGAGGGACTGGTGCGGGTGTCCCGGGCCACTCCCAGCACCAGCGGGAGGAGGATGGCGACCGCCGCGGTGTCGTTGATGAACCCGGAGATGGAGCCGACGACGGCGGTGATGAGGAGGAGCTGCCTGTACTGGCTCCGCCCCGCCACCGCGAGGATCCGGTACGTGATGGCGTTGATCAGCCCCGTCCTCACGATGCCTGCGCTGAGGATGAACATCGCCAGGACGGTGAGGGTGGCGCTGTTGCTGAAGCCGGAGAGCCCCTCCGCGGGCGTGAGGATCTGCGTCAGCATGAGGAGGCCCATGATGAGGAGGGCGGTCACGTCCGGGCTCGCCAGCTCCGTGACGAACAGAATAAGCGCGAGGATGATCAACCCGAAAACGATGAAGAGCTCCAGCGCCACGGCCACCCCACGCTCCGCCACTGGCGGAAGTCCCGGGACGCCAACAGCAGTCAATCCTTAAACCTTGCCCAGAGGCATCGTGGGCCTCGGCGGGCCGCCAAAGTTCTATAACCCATCGTCCCATACCGATGCCCAGTGGGATGCCTCTGACGGCAGCACGCTCGATGGACTACTCGGAGAGTTCCGACTCCTACGCCGTCCGCCGAATCCCGACCGGGGTGGCCGACTTCGACTCCATCGTGAACGGCGGGCTCCCCTCCGGCTCGACGGTCCTCCTGCTCGGGGACGTGGGGGCGGGGGCCCAGGAGTACTGCTACACGAGCGCCGCGAAGATCGCCATCGTCCGGAAGCACCCCAACCTGAAGCGGTACTTCCTCGGGAGCATGTGTGACCTTGCGCACCTTCCGGAGAAGATCTGCTACGTCACCTTCTCCCGTTCCAGCCAGGACATCCTCAAGGAGGTCGCCGCGTCCTTCGACCCGCAATACTACCACGCGATCCGGGCGATGACCGAATTCAAAGACCTCTCCGGCGGGTACTTCCGCCACACCGTCGTGCCGCCGTCCTGGACCCACGACGTCCCCCTCTTCGGCTCGAAGCCCGAGACGCTGCTGGAATCGCTGGTCGATCATCTGGACGGGAACGCCCGCAACTCCATGGTCGTGGTGGACTCCCTCACGGACCTGGCGGAGACGGGGGCGGTCCCCACCTCGGACCTGGTGGCCACCGTCAAGGGCATGCAGCGGGCATCCAAGGGCTGGGACGGCATCGTCTACCTCCTCCTCACGAACGGAATCATGGAGCCCCGGGAGCAGCAGATGCTCGTGGACTCCGTGGACGGGGTGTTCGTCTTCGAGTGGAGGAACTACCTGAACAGCTCGAAGCGGCAGCGGTACATGTACGTGGAGAAGTTCACCTCCGTCCTCCCCCACCTGGACCGCGAGCTCATCGCCCGCTTCCCGGTCATGGTGACGAGCAACATGGGGCTGACGGTGACGAACGTGGAGCGCATCGGGTAGGGATGACTATGGATCTGGTGAGCACGGGCATCGATGGGCTGGACGCCATGCTGGGGGGCGGCATCCCCCGGGGCCACAGCGTCGCCGTCGTGGGATCCTTCGGCACGGGCAAGACGACCTTCGGCCTCCAGTTCATCCACCGCGGGCTCCGCGACGGGGAGAAGGGCATCTTCATCACGCTGGAGGAGGACGTGGACTCCGTCGTCAAGGACGCCGCCTCGTTCGGGTGGGACCTCCAGCCGTTCCTCGAGGACGAGTCCCTCGCCGTCGTGAAGCTTGAGCCCGCGGACGCCAAGAGCACGGTCACCCGCATCCGGAGCGAGCTCCCCGCCTTCATCCAGAGCTTCGGCGCCCGCCGGGTCGTCGTCGACTCCGTCTCCCTCCTCGGGATGCTCTTCCCGGAACCATCCGAAAAGCGGAGCCACCTCTTCGACCTCTGCCAGCTCGTGCGGGGCACGGGGGCGACGGCCCTGTACACGGCGGAGGCGAAGGGCCGCGGCTCCACCGACGGCCTGGTGGAGTACATCTCCGACGGGGTTGTCCTGCTCCGGATGGAGGAGAACGAGAACACGCGGGAGGTCCAGCCCACGGTGCAAATTGCGAAGATGCGGCGGCTGAAGCACTCCCGGCGGGTGAAGCCCTACAGCATCTCGGGGTCCGGGCTCGTGGTCCACACGGAAGCCGAGGTATTCTAGGCGGCGGCCGTGGCCTTGCCCCTGGACGCCTCCAGCTCCTCCGTCATGACCCGCCCGAGGCGCTTGATGCCCCGCTCGATCTGCTCGTCCGTGGGATAGCTGAAGTTCAGGCGCATCGAGCGGCGGCCGCCGTCGTCCGTGTGGAAGGCGGCCCCGGGCACGTAGGCCACGTTGTTCTCCAGGCACTTCATCAGCGACTCGCTGGTGTCCACGCCCTCGGGCATCGTCGCCCAGGAGAAGAGCCCGCCCTGGGCCCGGGTCCACGTGCTCCCCTCGGGGAAGTGGGACTCCATGGACCGGATCATGAGGTCCCGCTTGCCGCGGTACAGGGCCTTCGTCTTCGCGATCTGGGCGTCCACGAGCCCGCGGGCCAGGTACTCGTGGGCCACGTACTGGCCGAAGCTGTTCGTGCACAGGTCCGCGGACTGCTTCGCCAGGAGGAGCTTCTTGTAGAGGTCCTCCGGCGCGACGAGCCAGGCCAGACGGAAGCCCGGGGCCAGGATCTTCGAGAACGTGCTGAGATAGATCACCCGCTCGTCCTCATCGAAGGCCTTGACGGCCCGTAGGTGCTCCCCTTCGAAGCGGATCTCCCCGTACGGGTCGTCCTCCACGACGACGGTCTCGTACTGCGCGGCGAGGTCGAGGAGGCGGCGTCGGCTCGCCTCGGACATCGTCACTCCGACGGGGTTGTGGAAGGTGGGCATGGTGTAGATGAGCTTCGGGCGGATGCCGTCCTTCCGCAGGCCCTCCAGCGCATCTTCCATGGCGTCCAGGTCGACCCCGTCATCCCCCACGGGAATCCCGACGGAGCGGGTCTGGAACGCCAAGAGCGCCGTGCGGAACCCCAGGTACGTGGGCTGGCTCGCCACGATGGTGTCCCCGGGGTCCAGGAAGACCTTGCAGATCAGGTCGATGCCCTGCTGGGCGCCGTGGGTGATCATGACCTCTTCATAGGGGCGGTCCACCCCCCAGCGCTTCATCCGTTCCTCGATGACCTGACGGAGCGGCGTCAGCCCCTCGCTGGTGCCGTACTGCAGGGCCTGCGCGGGGTTCTCCCGCATGACGTCGTCCACGATGGCGTCCACGTCCTTCGCGGGGAACGATTCGGGATTCGGCAGGCCCCCCGCGAACGAGATGATCTCCGGCTTCTGGGTCCACTTCAAGAGCTCGCGTATTTCAGACGCTCTCAGCACCTTGGCGCGCGCGGAGAACAAGGCCTCGAATCGGCCGCCCACTGGACCACCGGCTGGAATAACTGACCCGCACCTTATAGGTTCTCTGTGGCACGCGCCAGCATGGCAGACTGTGGCACTTTCTGAGGAGGGCTCGTAGAGGCCTCGGGGGGCCAACCGCAACCCCTATTAGCCTCCCGAGCATCCCCCGAAAGGGGCAGGTTATGGAGCTTTTGCGCAAGGGCAAAGTCAAGGAAGTCTACGCCGCGGGGCCGGACGAGCTGGAGTTCTACTTCACGAACAACATCTCCGTCTTCGACAAGGTCATTCCCTCCAAGATCCCCCGGAAGGGCGAGGTCCTCTGCCGCTGCTCCGCCCACTGGTTCGACGTGGCGGCGGACATGGGGTACGCCACCCACTTCATCGGGCTCATGGGGCCGGACCGGATGCGGGTGAAGCGGGTGGACGTCATCGACGACTACGCGCAGCTCACCCCGGACCGCACGAACTACCTCATCCCGCTGGAGATTGTGGTGCGCCACTACGTGGCGGGCTCGCTCCTGGACCGGGTGACGAAGGGGACGGAGGGCCCGGAGGACCTGGGCTTCCCCGCCGGGCGGGAGGTCACGTACGGCATGGAGCTCCCGGAGCCCTACTTCGAGACGACGACGAAGCTGGAGCACACCGACCGCCTCCTCACCCACGAGGACGCCCGGGAGATGGCGGGCCTCACGGCGGACGAGTTCGAGGAGATCCGGGAGACGGTCTTCGCCCTGGACGAGCGGATGCAGGAGGACGTGAAGGCCCGCGGCCTCATCCACGTCGACGGGAAGAAGGAGTTCGCCTTCGGCCCGGAGCGGGAGCTCATGATCATCGACTCCTTCGGCACCCCGGACGAGGACCGGTTCTGGGACAAGCGCCGCTACGACGAGGAGGGGCAGTGCGTGGAGCTGTCCAAGGAGGTCGTCCGGCAGCACTACCGGACGACGGGGTACCACCGGACCCTCTACGACGCGAGGGACAAGGGCGAGCCTGAGCCCGAAATCCCGGCCCTGCCGGAGGACATGGTCGACAAGGTGAGCGCGCTCTACGTGGAGATGTTCGAGCGCATCACCGGCAAGGAGTTCTGAGCCGGGAGGCCGCGACGGCATGAAGCTGTTCGAGTACCAAGGGAAGGCGGCGTTCGGCCAGTACGGGATCCCGGTCCCCGAGGGGACCCTCGTGGAGTCCGCCGCCGACCTGGCGGGGGTGGCCTACCCCACCGTCCTCAAGGCCCAGGTCCTCATCGGAGGCCGAAAGAAGGCGGGGGGCATCGCCATCGTCGAGGACCGGGAGGCGGCCGAAGCCGCCATTGACCGCATCCTGGGCCTGGACATCTCCGGCTACACCGTGAAGCGCGTCCTCGCGGAGGAGAAGCTCGACATCGCGAAGGAGCTGTACCTCAGCATCACCATCGACCGGACCTACCGCGCGCCCCTCCTGATGGCCAGCGCGGAGGGCGGCATCGAGATCGAGTCCGTGCCGGACGACCGGATCTACAAGAAGCACCTCTCCCCCTTCGTCCCCATTCCCCACTACGTCCACGCGTACCTCCGGACGAGCCTGGGGCTCTCCAAGGACGAGGCGGCCCAGCTCTCCGACCTGGTAGACCGCCTCTTCGACGCCTTCAAGGGGCTGGACGCGGAACTCGTGGAAATCAACCCCCTGGTGATTACGGCCGATGGCCGGGTCATCGCGGCGGACGCCAAGGTGACCATCGACGACAACGCCATGTACCGCCACCCGGAATACGCGGGGACGGAGGAGGACATCACCGCCCTCGAGCGTGAGGCCAAGGAGCGGGGCATTGCCTTCGTCCAGCTGGGCGGGAACATCGGGGTCATCGCGAACGGCGCGGGCCTCACCATGGCCACCCTGGACTACCTGAACCAGAAGGGCGGGAGGCCCGGCGTCTTCCTGGACCTGGGCGGCACGGACGACCCGGAGAAGGTGAAGGAGGCCTTTCTGTTGATGCGGAAGGCGGACCCGTACGTCATCTTCCTGAACATCTTCGGCGGCATCACGAAGTGCGACACCGTCGCCCTGGGGGTGAAAGATGCCATCCGCGAGGGCGGCATCACCGTCCCCATCGTGGCCCGGATCAAGGGCCTCCACGAGGAGGAGGCGAAGCAGATCCTCCGGGACGAGGGGATGGTGGCCGCGGACACCCTGGAGGAGGCCGCCATGGAGGCCGCGCGCCTGGGAGGGGGGTAGGTGGCCGTCATCATTGACGAGGGCACCCGCGTCGTGGTCCAAGGCATCACGGGACACCAGGGCCAGTTCCACTCCTTGGCGATGCGAGAGTACGGGACGAAGGTCGTCGCGGGGGTGACCCCGGGCAAGGGCGGCCAGGAGGTCCACGGGATCCCCGTCTACGACACCATGGAGGAGGCCGTCGCGGAGGCGGACGCGACCTGCTCGATGCTCCTGGTCCCCGCCCGCTTCGCGAAGGACGCCGCCTTCGAGGCGATCGACTCCGGCATCGACACCCTCGTCATGATCACGGAGCGCATCCCGTTCCACGACTGCCTGCAGATCATGCCCTACGCCCGCCTCAAGGGCGTGCGGGTCGTCGGCCCCAACTGCCCGGGGGTCATCTCACCCGGGAAGTGCAAGGTCGGCATCATGCCCAGCCACATCTTCCGGGAGGGGAACGTGGGAGTCATCTCCCGCAGCGGGACCCTGACGTACGAGATCGTCAACGAGGTCACCGTGGGCGGCCACGGGCAGTCCACCTGTATCGGCGTCGGCGGCGACCCCATCATCGGCACGAGCTTCACCGAGGCCCTGGACCTCTTCGAGGGGGACCCCGAGACGAAGGCGGTCGTGTTCGTCGGCGAGATCGGGGGGACCGCGGAGGAGGACGTGGCGGAGCGCCTCCCGGACGTGGACCTGGCGGTCTTCGCCTACGTGGCGGGGCTAACGGCGCCCCCGGGGCGGCGCATGGGCCACGCGGGGGCCATCATCACCCGCGGGAAGGGGACGGCGGAGAGCAAGATCAACGCCCTGGAGAAGGCGGGAGCCCAGGTGGCCCGCGTGCCGGGGGAGATTGCCGACCTCATCTCCAGTACCCTGTGAGAGCGCGGCGCCGCCCGCGGAACGCTAATATAGCCGCCTGGAGGGTTCGCTCCCGCCGGCGGGGCTGGCCCCCCGGCCAGGGAGCGGGCACGGTGCACCCCAAAGTCCTCTTCGTCGAGCCGCCCAAAGACTACTGGTTCCTCATGGGGGAGTACCTGCCGCCGCCCACGGGGCTCCTGGTGTTGGCCGCCTACCTCGAGGCCCACCTTCCCGACGTGGAGATCGAGGTCGTGGACTGCCAGGCGGAGGGCCTGGATTGGAAGGGCGTCGAGGCCCGCATGGAATCCTTCTCCCCGACGGTCGTCGCCGCGTCCGCCTTCACCTGCAACGCCTACGTGTGCGTCCGGGTCGCCGAGCTGGCCAAGCGCATCGACCCGGACATCGTCACGGTGATGGGCGGGCAGCACTTCACCGCCGCGCCGGAGGAGTCCCTTCTGGATTTCCCGGAGATCGACTACATCGTCCGGGGGGAAGGGGAGGAGACCCTCCTGGAGCTCGTGCGGGCCGTCTACGAGGGGCGGCCGGTGGATGCTGTGGCGGGCCTCTCCATCCGGGGGAACGGCGGGGTCGTCCACACGCCGCCGCGACCCCACATCAGAGACCTGGACTCCCTGCCGTACCCCGCCTACCACCTGGTGGAGGACAACCTCTCCCGGTACCACTTCACGGTGATGGCCGGGAAGCACACCCGGTATCTGATCCTGGAGGGCTCCCGGGGCTGCCGGTACCGCTGCTCCTTCTGCACCCAGTGGAGGCACTGGGACGGCACCTGGCGGTCCAAGTCGCCGGGGCGCATCGCGGAGGAGATGGAGTACCTCCACGACCGCTTCGGGGGGCAGTTCCTCTGGCTCACGGACGACAACTTCGACTACACGCGGCGCGCCCCAGGCCTCTACGAGGCGCTGCGGGAGCGGGCCTTCACCGACGAGGTGAACTGGTTCCTCCAAGCGAGGACCGACGACATTGCCCACCACCCGGACCTGGTGGCGAAGCTGGGCGACGTGGGAAACAACTGGATTCTCCTTGGGGTGGAGAGCCATTCCCCGGAGACCCTTCGCGCCTTCCGGAAGGGCGTCCACGTCGACGACGCGGCCCAGGCAGTGCGGGTCCTGAAGGAGAACGGCGTCTTCAGCCAGGCCATGATGGTCCTCGGGTCGCGAAAGGACACCGCGGACTCGATCGAGGCGCTACTGCGGTTCTCCCTGGACCTGGAACCGGACCTGGCGATCTACACGCTCCTGACCCCGTACCCGGGGACGGAGATCCACGCGGAGGCGTCCGCGAACGGCTGGATCGAGGACCGGAACTACGCCCACTACGACATGGCCCACGCCATCATGCCCACGGAGACCCTGTCCCGCCAGGAACTCCAGGAGGACCTCTACCGGTGCTACCGCGCCTTCTACGGGTCCGTGCCCCGGGGCATCGCGGGCTTCTTCTCGAAGCAGAAGATCAAGCGGCGGGCGTACCGCCACATGGCGACGAAGCGGGTCCTCCGTGAACTGAGGCGGCTGTTGTGAGCCCGAGGGGCACGCTGCAGTACTTCTTGCTCCTCTCCGCCGTCGGCGGGGTCATGCTGGTCCTCGTGGCCGTCGGACGGTTGGGGAGCGCCGGCCCCGCGGCGCTGGACGCGCGGTGGCTCGTGGGCATCGCCTTCGTGGGCAGCTGCGCCTTCGGCGTCTCCCTCGCGGTCCGACCCAACTGGCACCGGCGCGCGACGGGTCACGCCGGCGCGTCTTTGCGGGAGTCGGAGGCGTCCACCACGCGCCGAGTTCACCGCGGCCATCACCCGGACTGCGGCCACTTCGACGGCCACGTCCTGCGGGCGGGCGACCGATGGCTCTGCGCCGGGTGCACCGGCCTCGCCGCCGGGTCCGTCGTCGCCGCCGGGCTCATGGTCGCCCACCTCGCGGTCCCGGCGGCCATAATGGAGTGGCCAGCCCTCTACCTCCTCGTCGCGGGTCTGGCCCTCGTGGGATTGCGCTTCGCTCAGGCGGTCGTTCCCGCGCGCAGCCCCGGCGTCCACATGGCCTCCGACGCGCTCTTCGTCGTGGGCCTCCTCCTGGTCACGGTCGGCGCCCTGTACGCGACGGGAGAGGCGGCCTTCGGACTCCTCGCGGTCCTCTTCGCATTCCTATGGATGGACACCCGCATCCGGCTCTCCCAGTGGCGGCACGCGCGGGAGTGCGCGGGCTGCCCGGAGCCCTGCAAGACCTTCGTCGCCTAGCGCTTCCTCATCGCGAGCCGCAGGCCACCGACGATGATGGCGATCCCGATGAGAACGGGGATGACCCACCAGAACTGGAAGTCGTAGACCCACTGGGGCAGCCCCTGGACGTTCTTCAGCCCGAATTCCCAGAGGACGTAGATGCCGACGAGGATGATGATGATGCCCCAGATCACGGAGCCCCCCCTCGGCCCCTTCTCACATTCCCTCTCGCACTCGTTCTCCCAGTCCCGCCGGGCCGCGGCCGGGGGTCCCGTCAGGGAGGCCCCACAGCTCAAGCAGAACTGGGCTTCGGGCTGATTCTGCGCTCCGCACTTCGTACAGTAGACCATTGTGGCCCCTCCATTCGACGCGGGTCCTCGACGCCGGCCCCGCGCTCCGGTTCACCGCGAATTCAGACGGGCCATCTTAATCGGATACTGCACATAGGGGCAGTCCCCCGGCTCAGAAAGACCCATATGGCCCCCTCCGCATACCGCCCGAGGGGTTCTGCATGACGGCGAGAACGATTCAGGAGTGGGAGGAGCGCCTACCCGCCCTGCCGAAGCCCGTGGCGAACTACGTCCCCGCGGTGCAGGTCCGGGACGTGGTATTCACCTCCGGGATGATCCCTATGGAGGACGGGGCGTTGAAGTACCGGGGGAAGGTGGGCTCGGACCTCACGGTGGAGCAGGGCTACGAGGCCGCCGCCCTGTGCACATTGAACGGCCTCAGCGCCATCTCGTCCCTCGTGGGCGGCTTGGAGCGCATCGAGGGCATCGTCCAGGTGAACGGGTACGTGGCGAGCGCCCCAGGGTTCCAGGACCAGCCGCGGGTGCTGAACGGGGCCTCGGACCTCCTCGGGGAGATCTTCGGCGAGATGGGGCGGCCCGCCCGCATGGCCATCGGCGTCTCCGAGCTGCCCATGGGCGCGCCCGTGGAGCTGTCCCTGATCGCGAAGCTGAAGGGCTTCATCCTCTAGGGCGACCAGGGGGACGGGACGCGAGTCTGCGGGATGGGTGAGACGATGGAACTGATCGCGCTCGGGACGGCGGCGGGGGGCGTGCCGCGGGCGGGGGACGCGGGTTCGGGCTACCTCGTGCGGGACGGGGAGACCTCCATCCTGCTGGACCTCGGCGGCGGCGTCCTGGGCAACCTGAGCCGCCACATCCCCTTCGAGGAGGTGGACGCCCTCTTCTTCTCCCATCTCCACTTCGACCACTGCCTGGACATCTTCCCCATGCTCCTGGTCCGCAGCGGCCACGCGCCCCTCCCCGTCTTCGGGCCGCCGGGGACCGAGAAGATCCTCAGCGCGTTCTTCCCCCTGTTCTCCTCGAAGCCGCAGCTGTACACCCGCTCCATGGAGGTCACGGAGTACGCGGAAGGAACGTCCAACGAGGTGGGCACGCTCCGAGTCACCCCCTTCGCGGTGGCCCACGACCTCCCCTCCTACGCCCTCCGGATCCAGGGAAGCGGCCTCGTGGCGTACTCCAGCGACTCCGCCCCGTGCGAAGGGCTCGAGCGCGCCGCCCAGGNNTTCCTGTGCGAGGCCACCTTCCAGTCAGGGATGGCCCGGGAGAAGGGGCGAGACCAGCACCTGGACTCCAGCGAGGCGGGGGAGATCGCGAAGCGGGCGGGGGCGAAGCGCCTCCTCCTCACCCACATCCGCTACGACTTGGACCCCGCGGTGAGCGCCCAGGAAGCCTCCGAGGCCTTCGGGGGCCCGGCGGAGGCGGCGGTCCCGAACCAGGTCTACCCGGTCTGAGGGGGTTCGGCCTTCCGGATCGTCCCCCGCACCGTGGCCCCCTCGTCGACGTACAGGGTCCCGCCGGCGTCGATGACGTCGCCGTTCACCTGCCCGTAAACCTTGAGGTCCCCGCCGGAGACCTTGGCGTTCCGGCCGATGGTCCCTCGTACGACGACCTCCGCGGTGCGCTCCACGAAGAGGCTCCCCGCTACGTTCCCGTGGAGTTCGATCCTCGCCCGGTTGCGCGCGAAGAGGTCCCCGGTGATGAGCCCCTCGTAGGCGCACGCCTCCGGCCCGATCAGGATGACGTTCCCCTCCAGCTCGTCGGGCAAGGGCGTCCCGCCGCGAAAGATCCGAACCATGTGTGCCCCTCCGGGACGGGGGCCCTAGCCCGGGTCGCTACTTCAACGTTCCCCATTCCCCCTACGTAGGGGGGTACGCCTGGAGGAGGCGGCGGGCCACCCCCACGCACTCCAGCGGGTCCTCGCCGAGGATGTACGTGATGGGCTCGATGCCGAAGTCGCCGCGGTGGAAGAGGAGGTCCGGCACCCCGCCCTCGTCCAGGGCGCGGGCAATCTCCTCCCGCCGCCCCTCGTACCCGGGCGCCATCTCGAGCGAGACGAGGTCGGCCGCCTCGGCGGCCTCCAGCAGCCCCTCGTCCCAGCGGATGTTGAGTGCCGCCCGCCTCGGGGCTTCGTAGGCGACGACCGCGAGGATGACTTCCGCCACGTGATGGGAGGCCCCGAACTCGGGTGGAGCGGGGACCTTCACCGCACCCCGGAGTCGGTAGATCCTCCCGGGGACGGCCGCCACATCGGACAGGTCCGCCGCGCCACTGCGCGCCATACCCAGGTTGCTCCCTACGTTCGGGATGAGGCGGGGGAAGCCCTCCAAGTCCTCGAGGGCCACCAGCCCCGTCCGAAGAGCGCCCAACACCTCCTGTTCTTCCAGGATTGCGCTGGACTCGATGGTGAGGCAGAGGTCGCACCCGAGGCCGTCGAGGGCGGGCATCGCCACTTCGTGAAGGGTGCAGACGGGTCCCCGGTTCTCCAGCTCCCTGATCAGTGTCATGAGTCGGGCGAGGGCCTCGAAGGAGGACGTGCGGCCCTCCGCCAGGTCCCCCGCCAGACTCCCCAGGGTCGCTCGCACCCGCGGGTCCCCCGCGATCTCCGTGGAGGTTCGTATCCGCCCGAGGCGGTACTTGCTCACCGCCGCCTGGCTGACCCCCAGGAGGGCGGCGACCTGCGCCTCCGTCAGTCCCTGAAGGAGGAGGTCTCGGGTCAGGAGGACCCGGAAGGTGGGGAGGACTGTCGAGGCCACGACCTCTTCCGGGAACCGCATCGGGGGGCGCATCTACAACCGGGTACTTAACACCGTGTTCTACAACAGGGTTTATAGGGGCAACTTCGCCTTTGCTCCGCCATGGCCCCGGTCGTGCGGATGCCTCCGGAGTGGGGCACGTCACCGGTGCCCGAGGCGGCGCGGAACCTCCGCGGGTTCGACTACGCCGTCCTCTGGTTCAGCCTCGGCGTGGGCCTCCTCGTGATCGCGGCGGGGGCCCTCCTCACGCTGCCGCCGTCCCAGTTCGGCCTGGGCCTGAACATCGCCGAGGCGTTCTTGGTCATCCTCCTGGGCTCCGTCATTGGGAGCCTGATGCTGGCCGCCGCGGGCCTCATCGGGTCCCGGTACGGCGTGCCCTCCATGGTGAGCCTCCGACCGGTCCTTGGGCGGGCGGGCTCCTTCGTCCCTACCGCCATGAACGTCCTCCAGCTCGTCGGCTGGACCAGCTTCGAGGTCATGATCATGGGCGAGGCCGCGGCCCGGATGCTCGGCGGGGACCAGGGGAGCCCCTTGAACCACGCCTTCGTCATCTTCTTCGGCCTCTTCTGCGGCCTCCTGGCCATCGGCGGCCCCCTCGTAGTGGTGCGGCAGTGGCTGGAGAAGTTCGGCATCTGGCTCGTCCTCGCGTCCACCGCGTGGCTCACGTACGCCCTCTTCACCACGCCCATCACCTTCCCCACCGCGGCGCCGCCCGCGAGCGACCTGGCCACCCTCCTCCTGGGCCTCGACCTCGTCATCGCGATGCCCATCTCCTGGTGGCCCCTCCTCAGCGACTACAGCCGGTTCGCCAAGAAGGGTAGATCGGCTGCGGGCGGGACCGCCTTGGGCTACACCCTGGCGAACTCGTGGTTCTTCCTCCTCGGGGCCGCCATGGTGCTCATCCTGGGTCAGTCCAGCCCCGTGGAGGCCATCCTCGCCCTCGGCTTCGGGGGCATCGCCCTCCTGTTCATCCTGGTGGACGAGACGGACAACGCCTTCGCGAACATCTACTCCAGCGCCGTCTCCAGCCAGAACCTCCACCCCCGCCTCCCCCAGCGGTGGCTCGTCGCTGTCTTCACCGGGCTGGGCATCGTCCTCGGCGGCGTGCTGACGGCCGCGGGGGGCCTCGCCGCCGCCCTGAACTACGAGTTCTTCCTCCTCCTGATCGGCGGCCTCTTCGTCCCCCTCCTCGGGGTCTTGGCCTCCGACTGGTTCCTCGTGCGGCGGGGGTACTACACTTCCGGCGAGTTCGGGCGGGAGGCGGCCCTCCTCCGACCCGCCCCGTTCATCGCCTGGGCCCTCGGCGCCGCCCTGTACTTCGCGGTGAACGGCATCCTGTTCTTCGGCCTCGACCCCCTCCTCCCCGCCATCGGCGGGAGCCTCCCCGCCTTCGGTCTCGCGGCACTCGTCCACGCCGTGCTCTCGTTCATGAGCCGCCCGAAGCCCGTCCGGGCCGAGGTGGCCCAGTAGCCCCCGCTCACCTTTTTATCCCACGCGGGCCTAGGCCGAGGGCGTCATGCTCACCGATGCCTATGGGAGGGAGGCCACGGACCTCCGGGTCTCCGTGACGAACCGCTGCAACTTCCGGTGCGCCTACTGCCACAACGAGGGCCTGGGGGACGTGCAGCCGCCGCGGGACGGGGAGGACGGGGAGGTCTCCGTGGCGCTGGTGGACCGGGTCGTCCGCGTCTGCCGGGACCTGGGCTTCGACTACGTCAAGTTCACCGGCGGGGAGCCCCTCCTCCGGGCGGACTTGGAAGAGATGATCGCCCGGGTCCCGCGGGACATGGAGGTTAGCCTGACGACGAACGCGTCCATGCTCGCCGGCCGCGCCCGCGCCCTGAAGGAGGCGGGCCTCCAGCGAATCAACATCAGCGCCGACACCCTGGACCCGAGGGCGTTCAAGGAGCTGACCCGGGGTCACCTGGAGCCGGTGATGAAGGGCTTCAAGGCCGCCCTGGCGGAGGGCCTGACGCCCCTCAAGCTGAACATGGTCGTGTTCAAGCCCACCCTCCCGTACGTCGAGGACATGATCGACTTCGCGGGGCAGACGGAGGGGGTGCGTCTCCAGCTCATCCAGTTCATGCCCGACCTGGTGGGGATGGAGGATCTGGTCGTGGACATGCGGGAGGTGCGCCGGTGGCTCGAGGACCGGGCGGACCGGGTCGAGATCCGGCGGGCCCACCACCGCCGCGTGTACCACCTGAACGGGGCCGCCGTGGAGGTCGTGGACCCCGTGGGGAACGCGGAGTTCTGCGCGAACTGCCACCGGATCCGGCTGACCCATGACGGCATGTTGAAGGGGTGTCTGAACCGGAGCGACGACCTCGTCGACGTGAACGGCCTGGACGAGGGGGGGATCGAGGCCGCGGTCCGCAAGGTCGTCGCGCAACGGGCGCCCTACTACGGGGGCTTCGTCACGTCCGGGTACGCGTACGGCGTCCCCGCCATGGGCAAGGCGACCCCGCCTCAGTCGACGGGCGGCCCTCCCCTCGCGCTGTGAAACCGTTAATACCCGCGGCCTCTTCTCGCCGGGGAGGTGGCGCGCATGAAGGCCGTGATGTTGGACGAGCACGGGGACCTGGACGTCCTGCGGTACGGAGAGTTCCCGACGCCAGAGCCCCGGGAAGACGAGGTCCTCGTGAAGGTCGCCGCCGTCGCCCTGAACCACCTGGACCTGGGCGTCCGAAAGGGCCTCCCCGGGCTGAAGCTGGAGATGCCCCACATCCCCGGATGCGACGTGGCGGGCACCGTCGCGGGCCTCGGGGACCGGGTCTCCGGCCTGGGTGAGGGGGACCGGATCGTCGTCAACCCCGGCCTCTCCTGCGGGGTCTGCGAGTTCTGCGTCGGCGGGGAGGACAGCCTCTGCCGGACGTACAAGATTCTCGGCGAGCACGTGCGGGGCGGCTACGCGGAGTATGTGGCCGTCCCCGCGAGGAACGTGTACCCCCTGCCGGACGACTTCGGCTTCGAGGAGGCGGCGGCGTTCCCCCTCGTGTTCATGACCGCGTGGCGGATGCTCATGAGCCGGGCCAAGGTCCGGGCGGGAGAGGACGTGCTGATCCTCGGCGTGGGCGGCGGCGTCTCCAGCGCGGCCGTCCAGATGGCGAAGCTGGCGGGCGCCCGGGTCTTCGCGACCTCCAGCAGTGACGAGAAGCTCGAGCGGGCCGCGGGCCTCGGCGCCGACGTCCTCATCAACTACGCAGAGGAGGACTTCTCGAAGCGCGTCTGGCAGGAGACCGGGAAGCGGGGCGTGGACGTCGTCGTGGACAGCGTCGGCGAGGCGACCTGGGAGGGGAGCCTCCGCGCCCTGGCGAACGGGGGCCGCCTGGTGACCTGCGGTGCCACGACGGGACCCATAGGGAAGACGAACATCCGCATCGTGTTCTGGCGCCAGCTCACCATCCTCGGCTCCACGATGGCCTCCCGCTCGGAGTTCGAGGCCATGATGAAGCTCGTGTTCCGGCGACAGCTGATCCCCGTCGTGGACAAGGTGTTCCCCCTGGCGGAGGCGCGGGAGGCCCAGGCCCGCCTGGAAGCGGGGGCGCAGTTCGGGAAGATCCTCCTGAAGCCTTGACCACAAAGGACATCAAGCCCGGCGCGGTATCCCCCCGGCACATGTGCACCCTCATCGCCCTGTACCGGATGGTGCCGGGCCACGCCGTCGTCGTGGGGATGAACCGCGACGAGGCGTACCGCCGCCCGTCCTCCCCGCCGGAGACCATCACGGCGAGGAACCGGATCCTGGCGCCCCGGGACACGTTGGCGGGGGGCACGTGGATCGGTATGAACGAGAAGGGCCTCGTCGTCGCCTTGGCGAACCGGCGGGTGACGGACCGGGACCCGAAGTTCCGCTCCCGGGGCCTCCTCGTCCTGGAGGCTTTGGCCCAGAACGACGCCGCGGAGGTGGGGGCGTGGCTGGAGGAGGACCTGAAGGACCACCGCTACAACCCCTTCAACCTCTTCGTCGCCGACCCGGAGTCCGTCGCGTTCCACCTCTACGAGGACAGCCTGGAGACGGTGCCGGGGGCCGACGGGGTGAACGTCCTGGTGAACGCCGGGCCCAACCTGGACGAGGCGGTGAACGCCGCGGTGGCGAAGCTCATCCGCCCCTCGGACCTGAAGGACCCGAAGACCGCCGCGGAGGCGGTGAAGCGGGTGTGTTCCTGCCACCCCAAGGCCCCCGCCGCCGCGGACATTTGCAAGCACGGGGAGAAGCACGGGACCGTGTCCTCCACGATCATCGCCGCCAACGACGCCTCCCCCNNCCCTGGGCCAGCCATTTCCTGTATTCCGACGGCTGCCCGTGCCACAACATCTACCGCTCCTACTCCCACCAGGTGCGGAGCTGGTTCTCCCCTGACGGGTAGGCTTATCTAGACTGGCCCCGTTCCTGCGCCGAGGTGGATGGGATCATGACTTCTGGAGTGAAGCGCTCGGGCCTGGCCGCGTTTGGGGTGGTCGCTTTCCTGATTCTTGCGGGTATGGCCAGCGCCGGCTACACGAAGAGCTACTCGGACCCGTCGGACATCGCGAACGCGAACGCGGACATCAGCAAGGTGAGCGCGCAGGCCGTGGGGAACGACGTGCAGGTGAAGCTCGAGGTCCGAGGGACCATCCAGCAGAACGTGGACTACACCTACTGGATCTGGGTGGGCGGCGACAGCGAGACGGACGCCGTCGCCTGGATCTTCTTGGAGGGGAACGATGTGACCATCGTCTCCTGGGCGGGCGGCTCCTTCAGCACCCGCACGGAGGCCCCCAACATCGCGGGAGGCACCTGGACGGTCCTCCTCACCCAGGCCGAGGCGGGCCCCGAGTCGAGTTTCGACATCTGGGGCTACAGCCTCTACAGCTCGGAGTCGGCGGGGACCTTCGCCTGGGACTGGGCGGGACCCGGCTACACCGGAGGGACGGGCGGCACCACGACCCCCGAGGGCGCCCTCGCGCTGGGCCTGTCCGCCGTTCTCTGGGCCGTCATCATCGCCGTCATCGTGATCATTGTGGTGGTCGTCGTCCTCGTCCTCATCCTCCGGAGGGAACCGACGGTGCCCCCGCGGCCGCCGCCCACCCAGTACCCCCCGATCCAGGCGGCGCCGGGGGCCCCGCCGCCGCCGCACCCCGGGATGCAGGAGCCCCCGCCGGAACCCTACCATCCGCCGGAGCCCCCGCCGGGCGGCCCCGAGAAGGAGCCCTGAGGGGCGGGAAGGCCCGCCCTCCGTCCTCGAGCAAGGGGGACGGCGTCCGCTGCGACCCCCAGCGAAGGTGAAGCCTTTTCTAGCGGTCCGGCCCTCCTGCGGGAGGGGTGATTCCCTTGGGATTCCAGAACGAGGCCACCTGGTTGAAGGCCGCCCGGAGCGGCGCGGAGGACGGGTACCACAGCAGCTACGAGGCCGCCGCGGAGGCCCTGCGCTCCGAGTTCGGGGAGACCCACCCCAACGCCATCAACGGCAAGGAGGTCACCTCCCCGGACGGCACCTTCGCCGACACCTCCCCGGGGGACCTGGATCTCCTCCTGGGCAACTTCCAGAAGGGCACCGCGAAAGACGCCCGGACGGCCATCGAGGCCGCGTGGAAGGCCTTCCCCTCCTGGTCCGGCACCGCGTGGGAGGACCGGGTCGACATCTTCCGGAAGGCCGGGGACCTCATGGCCCAGGACAAGTGGCGCCTCGCCGCCCTGATGTCGTTCGAGAACGGGAAGCCCCGCCACGAGGCCATCGGCGACGTGGACGAGGCCATCGACATGCTCCGCTACTACGCCTACCAGCTGGAGGTCCACGAGGGCTTCGAGACCCCCATGGGCCAGTACCTGGATGGGGAGCGGGCGACGAGCCTCCTCCGCCCGTACGGGGTGTGGGCCGTCATCTCGCCCTTCAACTTCCCCGTGGCCATCACCACCGGCATGACGGCGGGGGCTCTCATCACGGGGAACGCCGCCATCATGAAGCCCGCCTCGGACACGCCGTGGACGGGGAAGCGCGTGTACGAGATCCTCATCGAGGCGGGGGTGCCCCCGGGCGCCCTCCACTTCGTCGCCGGACCCGGCCGGGGCGTGGGGGCGGAGCTCGTGGGGAACCCACGGGTCTCCGGCCTCGTGTTCACCGGGTCCCGGGAGGTGGGGATGGGGGCCTTCCGGCTGTTCACAGAAGGCGAGCCGCGCCCCATCATCACGGAGCTCGGCGGGAAGAACCCCGTCATCGTGACGGAGCGGGCGGACCTGGACAAGGCCGTCGAGGGCACCGTGAAAGGGGCCTTTGGATACGGGGGGCAGAAGTGCTCCGCCGCGTCCCGCCTCCTCGTGCAGGAGGACATCGCCGACGAGGTCATCGCCCGGGTCGCCGAAGCCACGGAGGACCTGGTGGTGGGCTTCCCCACGGATCGGGACGCCTTCATGGGTCCCGTGATCAACCGCGCCGCGTACGAGCAGTTTCAGGAGGTCGCCGCACGGGGGAAGGCGGACGGGAAGGTCCTCGCGGGGGGCCGCGTCGTCGAGGAGGGGCTGCCCCGCGGCTACTACGCGCGCCCCACGGTCATCGACGGGCTCCCGCCGGACCACGAGTACCTGCAGGAGGAGCTGTTCCTCCCCGTGCTGTGCACCCGCCGCTTCGAGGACCTGAACGAGGCCCTTCGCATCGCCAACGAGGTGGACTACGGCCTCACGGCGGGCATCTTCACGGAGGATGAGGGCGAGCGGGACGCGTTCTTCCGGGACATCCAGGCGGGGGTGGCGTACTGCAACCGCCGGGTCGGGGCCACCACGGGCGCCGTCGTGGGCGTCCAGTCCTTCGTCGGCTGGAAGATGAGCGGGATCTCCGGGAAGGGCGCGGGCGGGCCCTATTACCTCCAGCAGTTCATGCGGGAGCAGAGCCGGACGTACTACGCCTGAGGGACGCCCTCGCACAGGGTCCTCTGCACCGTCTCGGGGTCGTCCGTGGGCGGCGCGCACGTCGTTCCCACGCAGACGAAGGCGGCAGGCGCCTTCCCGGGGTCGTATCCGCGCACCACATCCGCCGCCGCGGGCGGGAGGTACCGCCCCCCGAGGTCTTCGACAGCGACTTGGAGGACGACGATCCCCGGCGCGTAGGCGGACAGGGCCGCCCGTCGCAGGGGCTCCGAGTCCCCGAGGAGGACGGCGTGGCCCGGCGGCGCCAGGTGCACGTCCAAGGCCTGGAAGTAGGTCCCCGCGAACACCCCGTTCCCGGGCACGTCCTTCGCGAAGGCCCGGAGAATCGCCTCGGCGCGCTCCCGATAGGCCGCCTCACCGGTGACGTGATGGAGCTTGTCCAGGACGAGGGCGGCCACGGCGTTCGGCGCGGGGGTCGGCGTGTCCAGCACGGGCTTGGCCGGCAGCGCGAGGCCGGAGGCCACGTCCCCGGGGCCCTCCCCCGCCACGTCGAAGTAGCCGCCCGCCTCCGGGTCCCAGAACCGCTCGTCCATGAGGCGGAGGGTCTCCCTGGCGGCCTCGAGGTACCGGTCGTCCCCCACGACCTCGTACGCGTCCACGAGGGCCCGGGCCATCTGCACTTGGTCGTCGAGGAGGCCACCGACGCGCGGGCCCTCCCCCGCCCGGTGGAGGAAGCCCTCCTCCGCGACCCAGGCCTCCTCCAGGAACCGGTCCAGGGTCCGGAGCGCGACCTCGAGGACGTCCTCCCGCCAGAGGGCGCGGTAGGCCTCCAAGAAGGCGGAGACCGTCATGCCGTTCCAGTTCGTGTAGAGGGTCGGGTCGACGAAGGGGGCCTCCCGCTTCAGGCGGCCCGCCAGGAGGTGCTCCCTCCCGCTCCGGATGCGGCGCACGACCTCCTCCTCGGGGATGCCCGTGTCCGCGGTGATCTCCACGGGCTGCTTCGCCACGTGGAGGACGTTCTGGGAGGGATCGTGCTGCATCTGCCCCGTCTTCCGGGCGCCGTAGTGGTGCCGCAGGACCTCGTACTCCTCCTCCGGCAGGGCCGCCTTCATGTCCGCGAGGGACCACGTGAAGTAGCTCCCGTCGTCGTGGAGGCCCACGTCCGCGTCCTGGCTGGCGAAGAACCCGCCCCGGTGGCGGTCGCACATCGTCGTCAGCACCCACTCCAGGATGCCCTCCGCCACATCCCGGTACGCGTCACGCCCCGTGAGCTGGTACGCGTGGACGTAGTTCCTCAGGAGCTCCGCGTTGTCGTAGCTCATCTTCTCGAAGTGGGGGACGATCCACTCCCGGTCCGTGGCGTAGCGGTGGAAGCCGCCGCCGATCTGGTCGTGGACGCCCCCGCGGGCCATGGCCAGGAGGGTCACCTCCGCCATGTTCAGGGCGTACTCGTCCCCCTCCCGCGCGGCCCGGGCCAGGAGGAGCTCCACCGTCCCCGTGTGGGGGAACTTGGGCGCCATCGAGAACCCGCCGAAAGAGGGGTCGAAGTGGTGGCCGATGGCCTCCAGCGCGCCCGCGAGGAACTCCGGGGTCAGGTCCCCGGGGCCCTTCGCCGTGGCCGTCCGCTCCGCCAGGGCCTCGTGGAGGCGCTCGGCCTCCGACAGGACCTCGTCGGGGTGGTCCTTGTAGTGGTCCGCGACGCTGTGGAGGACCTTCCGGAAGCCCGGGCGGCCGTAGCGCTCGTCGGGCGGGAAGTAGGTTCCGCCGAAGAAGACCCGCCCCTCGGGGGTGAGGAATGCGGTGAGGGGCCACCCTCCCTGGCCGGTGATGGCGCCCACGGCCCGCTGGTACCGGGAGTCCACGTCGGGGCGCTCGTCCCGGTCCACCTTCACGGCCACGAACCGCTGGTTGATGACCTTCGCCGTCTCGGGGTTCTCGTAGCTCTCCCCGTCCATGACGTGGCACCAGTGGCACCAGACGGCGCCGATGTCCAGCAGGATCGGGCGATTCAGTTCCTTCGCCCGCCGGAAGGCCTCCTCCCCCCAGGGGTACCAGTCCACGGGTTGCTCGGCGGCGGAGCGGAGGTAGGCGCTGGCCTCCTTGGCGAGGCGGTTCGGCTTGCCCATGCGCCTGACCAACTCCGGCGATGGGATAAAGGGTCCGGATTACGGCGGGAACAGCTCCGCGGCGGTCCCGTGGAGGATGCGGCGCTTCGCGGCGTCAGAAAGGGGAAGCTGGAGAAACTGGTCCACGTTGTCCCCCATGGACTTGGGCCCCGGCCCGGGCCAGTCGGAGCCCCACACGCACTTCTCCGCAATGGACTCCAGCTTGGGGAAGTACTCTAGGAGACGCGCCGGCGGGATGGAGGAGAGCTCCAGGTAGATGTTGGGGCGCCCGCGCACGAGGAAGAAAGCGGTGTCCGTCCACAGGGGGCGCCCGCCGTGGGCCAGGAGGATCTTGAGCTTCGGGAAGTCCACCGCCACGTCGTCCACGTGGATGGGGTCGCCGTAGGCGTTCCGCGCCAAGGGGAAGATGGAGGTGCCCCCGTGGATCGTGACGGGGAGGCCGTGGTCCTCGGCGTAGGTGTAGACCGTCTCCAGCCCGTCCAGGCCGTGGCGGTAGTCGTTGGGGTAGAAGAGCTGGTGGGGCGGGTGGATTTTGATGGCGGCGATCTCCAGGTCTGAGATGAGGCGCTCCATCTCCGCCTTCGGGTCGTCGCAGTGGAGGGGGTGGACGGAGCCGAACGGGATGAGGCGGTCCCGGTGATCCTTGGCGAACTGGGCGGAGAAGTCGTTCGCGGTGGCGTCGAACCCGATGACGTCCGGGGAGACGTAGTTGATGAGGCCCGCGCGGTCGATGCCCTCCTCGTCCATCCGGGCCAGGAACCGCTCCGGCTTCGAGATGATCGCCTTCACCCCTTCGGGGTCGTCATGGGCCATGTACATGACCCGGAGGGCCCCCTCGTTGACCTGCCACCAAGGCTGGACGTGGACGTGGATGTCCGTGACGGTGTATACGTCGATCATCCCGCCGGGTCAAGGACGAGGGGCTAATGTAGCTTCGCCCTCCCGGGCCGCGAAACCCCTTAATAGCGTCCTCCCGTTGCCTCGCCCACAGGGGGTCCCCCATGACGGATTTTG
>JABAOD010001015.1_pt1 | contig 29575 bp, 28 predicted proteins | sample 7062151 | NCBI WGS metagenome assembly JABAOD01 (sample SAMN14538626, study PRJNA623070) | marine sediment metagenome | biome: marine biome [ENVO:00000428]; feature: marine pelagic biome [ENVO:01000023]; material: deep marine sediment [ENVO:00002113] | place: India: Gulf of Khambhat ... | reverse complement strand
ATGGGTCTTGGCTGTGTAAAAACGTTGGCGTGATATCGCGCTGGCGATCCGATGATCGATATCGGCCGTGATACGGACTTTTATTGGGTTTTGTCGGTGTTTCGGCTTTGAATGGCCCCGATGGCGCCCCTCGGTGTTCTGAGCGGCGGTTTACGGGTCTACGGCGGGCAATTTGGGGCCGTCACGGCCGCATCGCCTTCATCAGCGGCGCGACGCCGAGGATATTGATGACCCGGGTGAGATTGTAGGCGAGCACGTGCAGCGCCATTTCGGTGCGCACGTTCGCAAGCGTTTTCATCAGGAAGTGGGTGGCGCCCATGCGCGCCTTGATGGTGCCGAAGGGATGCTCGACGGTCTCCCGGCGCTGGCGCATGGCCTGCGGGTTTTCATCGAGCCGCCGCTGGACGTCCTCGAGAAGATGCTCATGCTCCCAGCGGGTGATGCGGCGTTGAACACCGGTTGTGCAGCGATGCTTGATAGAGCACGCACGGCATGCGTTGGTCCAGTAACGGCGTAGGGTCAGACCGTTTTCCTCGTTCGTGTAGTAGTATCTGAGACGCTCGCCGGCCGGGCAGACGTAAACATCCTCCCCGGCCATGTAGCGGAAGTCCTGCTTCACGAAGCGGCCCTTGGCCTTGTTGCCCGAGGTGAGCGGTTTGGGCAGCGTGACCGTGATGTCCGCCTCGGCGCAGGCCAGGATATCCTCGCTGTTGAAGTATCCGCGGTCGGCAACGACATCCAGCGCCGCGACGCCAAGCGCCGCTTTCGTCTTCTCGGCCATGCGCGCGAGTTGTGCACGGTCGGAGCCGACGTTGATCACGTCGTGCGCGACGATCAGATGGTGGGTCGTGTCCACCGAAGCCTGGACATTGTAGCCGACAACGCCGGAGCCCCGGCCGCTCGTCGCCATCGACCGGGCATCGGGGTCGGTGAGCGAGACCTGCCGGTCCGGGGCTTCGAGCATCGTAGCCTTGAGCGCCTCGAGGCGTCCCATCTCCTGCTGCAACGTGGCGATCTTCTCTTTCAGGCGGCTCACCTTGGCCGCAAGGGCCGGCGACGGCTCCTGGCGGTCGGCGCTGTCCAGCTGATGCAGATAGCGCGCGACGCTCTCCTCGATCTGCGCCATGCGCCGCGCCATCTTGGCGCGCGTGAAGTTGCGGTCCCGGTTGTTGACCGCCTTGAACTTGGAGCCATCGATGGCAACGCTGGCCTCGGCAAAAAGACCAAGCATGCGGCACAGCTCGACGAAACGGCTGCAGACCTTGCGGATCGCCCGGCCGTTGTCCTTGCGGAAGTCGGCGATCGTCTTGTGATCCGGCACCAGCCGGCCGGTCAGCCACATCACCTCCACGTTGCGCCCCGCTTCGCGTTCCAGCCGCCGGCTCGACTGCACCCGGTTGAGATAGCCGTAGATGTAGAGCTTCAGCAGAACCGAAGGGTGATAAGCCGGCCGGCCCGTCGCCCGCGGCTCGACCCGCTCAAATCCAAACTCGCCAAGATCCAGCTCATCGACGAACGCGTCGACCGCGCGAACCGGATTGTCCTCGCCAACCCAGTCCTCAAGGTAGGCGGGGAACAGCGTCGCCTGACCCCGCTCCACACCCTCGACAAAACGCTTCATCCGACCCCCCCCGCGAATCATCCCAGAGAATCATAACAGCTACCGCGTTTTCACACAGCCAGGGTCACGAGCGGAAGTCAGAGGCCCCACTAAGATTGGTCCGCTCAGCGGAGTTGAGCAGACACCGAAGCGCGAAATGTCCGATCTGGGGCTGAGAGCGGTCGCGTGAGAAAGCGGCTCCGGACCGCTGATTTGCTTTGATACCTAGGGCCGTGCTCAGTGCGGATTTCATCAAGGCCGCGCGAAACGGCGACCACGTCGAGCTAGACCCGGCGGCGGCGGATACAATGACAGTGTGGAATGGGCCAACAGAGTGAACCCGCCACCGCGTTCTCGACGAAAGGCGCATTGTGGACCATCTTAATCGATGGGAAGTCGCCCGCGCCACCGCCCGCGGGTTTTTCGTTCAGCGAGAAAGGAGCCTCCGGCATGAAATACGTCCTGCTCGGCACGCTTGGCACTGATTGGGCCAAACGCCATGGCGAACGGGTGGAGAGCGCCACGGCCAAGATGAAGGAACTCGGCATTACTCTGGAGGCGGTCTATTACACGCAAGGCCAGTTCGACTTCGTCGATGTTGTCGAGGCGCCGGAACCCGAAAGTCTGCTTACCTTCTCGGTGTGGTATGTGAGCCAAGGGTTCGGCCACATCCAATCGATGCCGGCGTTCGATCCTGCGAGCATGGCGCGGGCGACCGGCAAGGCGTGAATTGCAGAGTCGCGCGATGGCGAATGACTGGAATGGGTCAAAAGCAGAAGGCCTGCACCCGGTCACTGAGCGGCCGCCCCAACGCAGCAAGCGGACATGACCGGGCGCCAGGCGTTCGGCGCGGCGCCGTTGCGCGCCGCCTCGCGCCGGCACCGTCGCGCCGGATTGCCGCCCGCCTGAAAAATCGAGCGCCGGTCGTGGGGTCGCACAGGCCGCGCGACCAACCCTCCCGTCCCATTGCGTTCGCGCCGGGCGGCTGTACACTCGCCCGAATTCGGGTTCGGGCGCGCACGCGCCGGCGGCGGGACGGGGATCCTCGCATGGACGCATTCGACTACATCGTCATCGGCGCCGGGTCGGCGGGCTGCGTGCTGGCGAACCGGCTGACGGCGGACGGCCGGCACAGCGTCTGCGTGCTGGAGGCCGGGCCGCCGGACTGGCATCCTTTCATCCACATCCCCTCCGGCTTCAACAGGCTGCTGGACGACCGCTTCGTCAACTGGCGTTTCAGGACCGAGCCCTCGAAATGGACGGCCGGGCGCGCCATTCCGGTGCCGCGCGGCAAGACGCTGGGCGGCTCGAGCTCGATCAACGGCAACATCTTCTCGCGCGGCAACCGCGACGATTTCAACGGCTGGGCGCAGCACGGCAACCGGGGCTGGGGCTACGCCGACGTGCTGCCCTACTTCAAGCGGCTGGAGCGGCGCATCGGCGAGGGCGACGAGACGTTCCGCGGCCGCGACGGCCCGGTGACCGTCACCGACACGGACTGGACCCACCGCCTGTGCGACGCCTTCATTGCCGGCTGCGAGAGCCTCGGCATCCCGCGCAACCCCGACTACAACGGCGCCGCGCAGGAGGGCGTCAGCTATACCCAGCGCACCATCCAGGGGCGGCGCCGGGTGAGCGCCGCGCGCGCCTATCTCAACCCCGCGAAGAAGCGCCCGAACCTGACCGTGGTCACCCGTGCCCATGCCACCGGCCTGGTGCTGGACGGCAGGAAGGTCACGGGCGTGCGCTACCACAAGGGCGGCCGGCGGGGCGCCGCGCGCGCGATCGCGGCGCGGCGCGAGGTGATCCTGTGCGGCGGCGTCATCGCCTCGCCGCAGCTGATGCAAATCTCCGGCATCGGCGATCCGGCGCATCTCGCCCAACTCGGCGTGCCCGTGGTCCATGCCCTGCCCGCCGTGGGTCTCAATCTGCGCGACCATTACGCGCCGCGCTTCACTGCGCGGGTCAAGAACAGCGACACCATCAACGAGCGCGTCCGCGGGCTGGGGCTCGTGCCGGAACTGGTGAAATACGCGCTCGGCAGGCCCAGCGTGCTGGCGCTGACGGCGACCATCGTCTATGCCTTCTGCCGCTCCGACCCTGCCATCGCCAACTGCGACCTGCAGATCTCCTTCACGCCGGCGAGCTACATCACCGGCCGCCAGGCCGTGTTCGACAGGTTCCCCGGCATGTCGGTCGCCGCCTGGCAGCAGCGCCCGGAAAGCACCGGCTACGTCAGGGCGGTCTCGGCCGACCCGTTCGACGATCCGGTCATCCAGCCGAACTACCTGGAGGACGAGACCGATCAGCGCGTGGTGCTGGCCGGCATGAAGCTGGCGCGGCGCATCCTGCGCTCCGCGCCGATGGCGCCCTATTTCGACGGCGAGGACTTCCCCGGCGACCAGGTGCAGACGGACGACGAGCTGATGGAGGCGGTCAAGCTGCGCGGCACGACGACCTTCCACCCCATGGGCACCTGCCGCATGGGCCCGGCGAGCGACCCGACGACGGTGGTCGACGACGAGTTGCGGGTGCACGGGCTCGCGGGGCTGCGCGTCGTCGACGCCGCGATCATGCCGCGGATGCCGTCGGCGAACCTCAACGCCGCCGTCCTGATGATCGCCGAGAAGGCCGCCGACATGATCCTCGGCCGCCCGGCGCCGGAGCCGATCGTCGTCGCATAGGGCCTGTTCCGTTGCCGCCGCTGCGGCACCGGGTCGACGTCAACGCGGAGGGACTCCGGCCGGCCGAAAGCCGCGGAAAACGCCTTTGCATGGGCTCGTTTCGCAGGATGAGGTCGCGCCGCGTCGGCAGGCGTGGTTGAATGCGGCCGGGACACGGCCAGGACGAGGGGCAAGCGATGGCAAAGCGGAGCGGCATGCGCAGGGGGCTGACCCGCTATGGCGACGAGGGCTTCGCCCTGTTCCTGCGCAAGGCCTTCATCAAGGCGATGGGCTATTCCGACGCGGCGCTCGACCGGCCGGTCGTCGGCATCGCCGATACCTTCAGCGGCTTCAATCCGTGCCACCGCACGGCACCGGACCTGGTCGCCGCGATCAGGCGCGGCGTCGCCATGGCCGGCGGCCTCGCGATCGAGTTCCCGACGGTCTCGCTGCACGAGTCTTTCGCCTATCCGACCAGCATGCTCTACCGCAACCTGATGGCCATGGACACCGAGGAGATGCTGCGCGCGCAGCCGATGGACGCGGCGGTGCTGATCGGCGGCTGCGACAAGACCGTGCCGGCGCAGCTGATGGCCGCGGCCAGCGCCAACGTGCCCTCGCTGATCGTCGTCACCGGGCCGATGATGACCGGCGATCATCGCGGCGAGCGGCTCGGCGCCTGCACCGACTGCCGTCGGCTTTGGGGGCTGCACCGCGCCGGCGAGATCGACGCGGACGAGATCGATGCGATCGGCGGACGGCTGATGCCGACGGCGGGCACCTGCATGGTCATGGGCACCGCCAGCACCATGGCCTGCATGACCGAGGCGCTCGGCATGATGCTGCCGGGCGGCGCCGCGATCCCGGCGGTGATGGCGGACCGGCTGCGCCATGCCGAGGCGAGCGGCCTGCGCGCCGTGGCGATGGCGAAGGAAGGGTTGACGCCGGACAGGATCATGACGCCGCAGGCCTTCGCCAACGCTCTGCGCGTGCTGCTGGCGATCGGCGGCTCGACCAACGCGCTGATCCACATCACGGCGGTGGCCGGGCGGCTCGGCATCGAGGTCGACCTCGACGCGTTCGATGCGATGGGGCGCGAGACGCCGGTGCTGGTCGACCTTAAGCCCTCCGGCGCCGGCTACATGGAGGATCTGCAGAAGGCGGGCGGGCTGGTCACCGTGCTGCGCGAGATCCGCGACCTGCTGCATGCCGACGCGCTGACCTGCACCGGCAAGACCCTCGGCGAGGATATCGCGGCCGCCCCTGCCGGCTGGGCGCAGGAGGTCGTCCGGCCGCGCGCCGACCCGGTCTACGGGGAGGGCGGCATCGCCGTCTTGCGCGGCAACCTCTGCCCCGGCAGCGCCATCATCAAGCAGTCCGGCGCCAGTGCAGCGCTGCTGCGGCACAGCGGCCGGGCCGTCGTCTTCGATTCGCTGGAGGATCTGGCCGCGCGCATCGACGATCCCGACCTCGACGTCAATCCTGACGACGTGCTGGTGCTGCGCAACGCCGGGCCGAAGGGCGCGCCCGGCATGCCGGAAGCGGGCTATATCCCGATCCCGAAGAAGCTGGCGCAGCAAGGGGTGCGCGACATGGTGCGGATCTCCGACGCGCGGATGAGCGGCACCGCCTTCGGCACCGTCGTTCTCCACGTCTGCCCCGAGGCCGCCATCGGCGGGCCGCTGGCGCTGATCCGTGACGGCGATACGATCACGCTCGACGTGCCGGCGCGGCGGCTCGACCTGGAGGTCTCGGAGGACGAGCTGGCAGCGCGCCGCGCCGCCTGGACGCCGCCGGGCACCGCCCGGGCCGAGCGCGGCTACAAGCGCCTGCATCTCGACCACGTGACCCAGGCCGACGAGGGCTGCGACCTCGATTTCCTCGCCCGGCGCCCGTTTACCGCGAAGACGCCGGTGTGAGTTGCAGCGCTTGCCTTGGCGCCCTCGACCCGCTATCGGAACTGCCGACGCATAACGAAGGAGATGCCCGCAGATGCCCCAGCCCGAGAAGATGTCCGGCGTGCTGTCGCCGGTGGTCACGCCGTTCCGGAAGGACCTCAGCCCCGATGCTGACCGGCTGGTGCGGCAGTGCCGCTGGCTGTTGTCGCAGAACTGCGGCCTTGCCGTGTTCGGCACCAACAGCGAGGGCAACTCGCTGTCGGTCGAGGAGAAGATCGCGCTCATCGACGCGCTGGTCGACGGCGGGCTGGACACCGGCCGCATGATGCCGGGGACCGGCGCCTGCGCCATCCCGGATACGGTGCGGCTCACGGCCCATGCGGTCCGGCGCGGCTGCGCGGGCGTGCTGATGCTGCCGCCCTTCTACTACAAGGGGGTGAGCGACGAGGGGCTGTACCGCGGCTATGCCGAGGTGATCGAGCGGGTCGGCGATGCGAACCTGCGCATCTATCTCTACCACATCCCGCCGGTCGCCCAGGTGCCGATCACGCTGACGCTGATCGAGCGCCTGCTGAAGGACTTCCCCGACACCGTCGTCGGCATCAAGGACAGCTCCGGCGATTGGGACAACACGTCCGCGATGCACAAGCGGTTCCCCGGCTTCGCCGTGTTCGCCGGCAGCGAGACCTTCCTCCTCGCCAACATGCGCGGCGGCGGCGCGGGCTGCATCTCGGCCACCGCCAACATCAACCCTGCGGCGATCCACGCGCTCTATGCGGGCTGGCAGTCGGACGGCGCCGAGGCGATGCAGGCGCAGCTCGACGATCTGCGCGGTGCGGTGCAGAAATTCCCGATGATCCCGGCCCTGAAGGCAGCCATCGCGCACCATTCGGGCGATGCCGGCTGGGCGCGGGTGCGGCCGCCGCTGGTCGAGCTGACCGCGGAGCAGAAGGCAGGCCTGGTCGCCGAGCTCGAGAAACGGGCGTTCCGGATGCCGGGCCTCGCCGAGGCGGCGACGGTCTGACGTGCGTGGCGGCCGGCGGGCCGGCACAAGGGTGAGGGAGGCGCATGGAGGCACGGGCGGCGACGTTGCGGCAGGACGGGCGGGTCCTCGGGCTCGTCTGCGGCGGCCACTTCATGAGCCATATCTACCTGCTTGCCCTGCCGCCGCTGTTCCCGTTGCTGCAGGCCGAGATGGGGCTGAGCTATGCCGAGCTCGGGCTGCTCATGACCGTGTTCTACGCCGCCTCCAGCATCGCCCAGATGCCGGTCGGCCTGCTGGTCGACCGCATCGGCGGGCCGCTGGTCGTGGCCCTCGGGCTCGGCCTCGAAGGCGGCTGTTTCGCGCTGATGGGGCTGGCCCAAGGCTACGCGCCGCTGCTCGCCCTCGCCGCCGCCGCCGGGATCGGCCATAGCGTCTTCCACCCGGCCGACTTCGCCATCCTCAGCGCGACCATCGACGAGCGCCGGGTCGGCAAGGCGTTCAGCCTGCACACCTCGGCCGGCCATCTCGGCACCGCGGTGTCGCCGGCGCTGATGATCTTCCTCGCCGCCCTGTGGGACTGGCGCGCGGCGCTCGCCGCGGTCGGAATCGCGGGACTCGCCGGCATGGTCGCGATCCTGGCCATGCGCGATGCGCTGACCGGCGACATCGAGGCGCGGCGCGCCGTCAAGGCGGAAACAGCCGGCACCGAGGAGGCGACCGAGGGACCGCGCGGTCTCGCCCTGTTCCTGTCGCGTCCGATGCTGCTGATGCTGGCGTTCTTCGTCTGCACCGCCCTGACCTCCAGCGCCGTACGCTCGTTCTCGGTCTCGGCGCTCGGCGAGGCGCACGGCACCCCGATGGCGGCGGCCGCGGCGGCGCTGACCGCCTATCTGTTCGCCAGCATCGCCGGCGTGCTGTTCGGCGGCTGGCTCGCCGACCGTCTGCGCCGGCACGACATCTCGCTCGGCCTCGCCTTCGCGGTCTCGGCGGCGATCATGGTGCTGGTGGCGCTGTTCGACCTGCCGGCGGCCCTGCTGCTGGCGCTGTTCCTGATCGCCGGCTTCCTGCAGGGCTCGGCGCGGCCGCAGCGCGACATGCTGGTGCGTGCCCGGGCGACGCGCAGGACGCTCGGCCGCGCCTACGGCTATGTCTCGACCGGCGCCGCCGCCGGCGGCGCCGTCGCGCCGATCCTGTTCGGCTGGATCCTCGACCTCGGCCACCCGAGCTGGGTGTTCTATGGCGTCGCGCTTGTGATGGGGGTCTGCCTGCTCGCCGTCATCCTCGACCGGATGCCGGCGCGTTAGCGCCGTGTCCTGCGATTCAGACCCAACTTCCCCCGTTGAGACAGTGAGTCCCACCCCCACCCTGCCCTCCCCCATCAAGGGGGAGGGGTAATATTTCTGTCATGACAATAACTTAACCCCCTCCCTTGGTGGGAGGGGGCAGGGGGAGGGGGACAAACGAAACGTGCCGGCGAACGCCGGCTCCGACTCATCTTGACGGATCATGTACTAGCTCTTGCCGCCGTCCTCCTTCCAGCGCTTGACGATGCCGGCGTCGATGCCGAACAGGTCGAGCGCCCGGCCGACGGTCTGGTTCACGATATCGTCGATGCTCCCGGGCCGGTGGTAGAAGGCGGGCACCGGCGGCATGACGATGGCGCCGGCGCGGGTGACCCTCGCCATCATCTCTATGTGCCCCGCGTGCAGCGGCGTCTCGCGCAGCAGCAGGACAACGCGGCGGCGCTCCTTCAGGCACACGTCGGCGGCGCGCACGACGAGGGTGTCGTCGTAGGAGTTGGCGAGCCCGCCCATGGTCTTGACCGAGCACGGCGCGATCAGCATGCCGCGGGTGCGGAACGAGCCGCTGGACAGCGAGGCGCCGATGTCCTTGTCGTTGTGCACGACGTCGGCGAGCGCGGTGACGTCGGAGGCCGACATGTCGGTCTCGGCGACGATCGTCTGCCGGGCCGCACCGGACAGCACCAGGTGCGTTTCGATGCCGCCGGCCGCGCGCAGCACCTGCAGCGCGCGGATGCCGTAGATGGCGCCGGAGGCGCCGGTGATGCCGATAATCAGCCTGTCCGCCATGTGCCCTTGTCCTTGCCAGCCCGGCCGATCCTACACGGGATTCGTTGCGATGTTCAGCCCTGCATTTCCGCCCGCCGCCGCGCCCGCCACCGCGCGTCCGACCGGTCCCCGGCCATTTGCGGTGGCGAAAATGCTTCGATTTCGATATATTTCCTGGCGGACGCGCGGAATTCAACAACAACCCGCGATTCCAGGAACTTAAGAACGTGCCGGGCGGTACGGGTAGGAGAGAGGCATCGCCATGAGTGCGAAGATCGCGCGGCTCGAGTTCGACCAGCTCGACCCGCGGCTGGCCGCGCTGCTCGAGCCGCGGGTCAAGCGCCTCAACTATCTCGGCGAGTTCTTCAAGGTGATGGCGCACGCGCCCGACATCCTGGTGCCGTTCATCGAGATGACCGAGGCGCTGAAACACGAGCTGCCGCAGAACCTCACCGAGGTCGGCGCGCTGACGGTGGCCGGCTTCATGAACAACGCCTATGAGCGCAACCAGCACGAACGGCTGGCCGAGAAGCTGGGCTTCGCGCGCGACTGGATCCGCGAGGTCAACGCGCTGGCGCCGGACGCGGCGACGGCGTTGAGCGAGGACGAGACGCTGGCGCAGCGCTTCGCCCTGGCGGCGCTGGCCCGCGACTGGGCGGCGGCGCAGGACCTGTTCGACCGGCTCGTGGACGCGATCGGCGACAAGCCGGCGATCGCCTACCTCATGCTGGTCGGCCGCTACGCGTGCCATGCCGTCATCGTCAACAGCCTCGGGCTCGCACCGCCGGCGCCGTCGATCTTCGAGGCCGCGCCCGCGACGCCATGAACGCGGCGCCGGGATCGCCGCGACAGAAGATATCGGGAAAGGAGGATCCGCCATGACCAGCAACAGCGTCTTCGTCGACCGCTGCAACCACAGCCACGAGCAGGCCGAGTTCTGGGAGTCGATCGTGATTCCGAAGGAGGACATCGACGCCGAGATCGAGCGCCTGGCCAGCATCGACAAGCCGGCCGACGGCCGCCGCCAGTCGCTGATCGTCCACCCGATGGCGACCGAGCCGGGCCTCGGCCTCGCGCCGGGCATCCAGGTCACGCTCTCGGTCCTCAAGCCCGGCGAGAGCTCGGCGCCGATCCGCCACAACTCGACCCAGGTCAATTTCTGCATCCAGGGCTCCGGCTATTCGGTGGTCAACGGCAGGCGCATCCATTTCGGCCAGTACGACGTCTGGAACCACCCGTCGTTCCACACCTACACCCACCACAACGACACCGATCAGCTGCAGGTGCGGCTGACCTATTCCAACGCCGCTCTCTTGGAGAAGATGAACGTCCACATCGTCGAGGAGAACCCGCCGCTCGTCGAGGCGGTCGAGGAGGACAAGGCGGATGCCGACGATCCGCGCCGCAAGAGCCCGTTCGGCACCTTCCAGCTCAACGACGACGGTGCCTGGCTGATGCCGTACGAGATCCTGATCAATCCGCCCTCGGTGGAATCGAAGGCGCTGCACTGGCCGTGGCCGGACGTCAAGGAGCACCTCGACAAGCTCTCGGCCCTCGGCAAGGATTATATCGGCCGCCGCCTGTACCTGATGTACAACCCGATGACCGGGCGCACAAACGGCACCACGCCGAATTTCTTCGCCACCATCACCATCCGTCCGCCGAAGATCGTCGACCGGCCGCACCGCCACGTCTCGGCCGCCATCAACTACTACTTCCACGGCACCGGGCGCAGCACGGTCGAGGGCAAGACGGTGGAGTGGAAGGCCGGCGACTTGATGCTGTCGGCGCCGGGCTGGGCGATCCACAACCACGCCTCGCACGACGAGCCGGTGTACGAGCTGACGGTCCAGGACCAGCCGCTCAACATCATCATGGAAAGCCTCCTGTGGCAGGAGAACCTGAAGCACCCGGCCGTCGTGCTGGGCGCGCATGAGGGCTTCCAGACCAACCGCAAGGCGGGCTGAGCATGGGCTTCGCGCTCGCCGACATAAAGGGCTCGATCCCGCCGGTGATCACGCCGTTCCGCGACGGCGCGGTCGACTACGACACCTACGCCCGGCTCATCGAGCGCCAGGTGGCGGAAGGCTCGCACGGGGTGCTGGTCAACGGCACCACGGCGGAGCCGGCGACGCTGACGACCGAGGAGCGCATGACGCTGGTCGAGGTCGCGCTCGAGACCGTCGCCGGCCGCGTGCCGGTGGTCGCCGCCACCGGCTCGCAGTCGCATGCGGAGACCGTGCAGCTGACCGAGCAGGCGACGAAGGCGGGGGCCGACGCGCTGCTGATCGTCACGCCCTACTACATCAAGCCGCCGCAGCGCGGCCTCGTCGAGTACTATGTCGACCTCGCCGGCCGCACCGATTTGCCGGTGATGATCTACCACATCCCGGGGCGCACCGCGGTCTCGGTGACTCTGGAGACTTGCAAGGCGATCCGCGAGCGGGCGCCGAACCTCGTCGGCATGAAGCACGCGGTCAACGACCTTGCGTTCGTCACCGAGACGCTGCAGGAATTCGGGCCGGACTGGAAGGTGTTCGTCGGTCTCGAGGAGCTCTCGTTCCCGATGATGGCGGTCGGCGCCTGCGGGCTGATGAACGCGGTCGGCAACATGGCGCCTTCGCGGGTCGCGGCGATCTGCGAGGCGGTGTGGGCCGGCGAGCTTGCGGAGGCGCGGCGCCTCCACGATGCGATGTGGGAGCTCAACAGGTCGGTGTTCTTCGACACCAACCCGATCCCCATGAAATACATGATGATGCGCATGGGTCTTCTGGAAACGAACGAGCACCGCCTGCCCATGGTCCCGGCCGCGCCCGAGGTGATGGCGAAATGCGACGCCGTCCTCGCCGCGGCCGGCATGCTGCCGGCGGAGGGCGAGAGAAAGGCGGGGTGAGGGAAGCTCCGGCCCGCCGTTTATTTACCCCCGCGCCTTCTTCGCGTAGCGCCGCAGCAGGTCGTCGGCGACGCCCTCGCCGACGCTGCGGTGCAGCTCCGGCGTCTTCGAGCGGATGACGACGCCGCCGACCATCGGCGCTGTGGCCTCGGTCTTGCCGAGCGCGGTGCGCGACTCCCACACCGGGTTGCCCTCGCGGTCGTACAGCACGAACACGCCGATGGCGCGCGCCTTGGCAAGGCCGGTGCCGGCGATGCTGCCGTGGCGGACGTATTCCATGTCGCTCATCTCCACCATCATGACGCCGTCGACGCCCAGCACGAAGGCCGCCCGGCGGGCGTATTCCGAGGGTGCCGAATCCATGCGCAGGCGGATGACCGGCAGCCCGTCGACGCCGGCCATGCGGCCGTTCATGTTCTGATCGTAGAGCCGGGCCATGCCGCGGATCTCCTCGTTGCGCGCCACCTCGTCCAGCGGCACGATGCGCCAGCGGCCGCTCTCAGCCATCGCCGCGATGAAGCCGTCCGCCGCCTCGCGCGCCGCCGCCTTGCCGTTGCCGAGGGTCTCGCCGCCGGTCGAGTATTTGGTGATGGTCTGGGCGACGCCGCTCCAGCCGCCGAAATTGCTGCCGCCGTGCTTCTCGGTGATGTATTTCGGCACCGCGAAGGAGACGATGGCGACGGTGCGGATCGCGTCGACTCCGGACGCGTCGGCCTTGAAGTCCGTGGATCCGCAGGCGCCGGCGCCCGCGAGGATCGCGATCAGCGCCGCGAGGCGCGCGACTCTCGTGTGCAACGTCATGGCTTTCCCCTGTGTCGTTCCGGTCTGGCAGTGCCGCCGGTGCCGCCGCGGCAAGGCGCCCGGCCCCGCGCGCCGGACTCTACAGGCGGACCGGTGAAGGAATGGTTATCGACACACGCACAGGGGGCCGACGGGTCGGCACGTATATCGACGGCTCACGCTTGCTTCGTCGCCCCGATTCGTGACACGAGGTTGTAGATCAGCGCGATCAGGGCGCCGGCGATGGCGCCGTCGACGAACGCCCACAGCCCGCCGACGAGGCCGCCGACCAGGCTCGTGCCATAGCCGAGATAGAGCGACGCCAGCAGCTCGGCCAGCGCCGTGCCCCAGCCGAACGCCGCCGCGATGGCGAGGAACAGCACGCCGAGCGCCCAGACCGCGCCGAACGCCACGGCGAGCGGGACGATCTTCAATCGTTCCATATGTCTCATCCTCCCAAAAAAAGCAGTTGCATTCAGCCGGATCGCCCGTCCGTCTCCGCCAGCCGCGCGACCAGCCAGTCCGCAATCAGGGCGGGCACGCCGTCCGAAAGCTGGTTGGTGTGCTCGAGCAGCTCGCCGTAGCGCCGGAAGAAGCCGTCGGGATCCTCGAGGAACAGGTGGTTGTGGCCGGGCAGGATGCGGACCGTCACGTCGCGGTTGCCGCCCTCGCGGATGGCCGCGGCGAGAATCTCCGCATGCGCCACCGGAACGTTCCTGTCGGTCTCGCCGTGCAGGATCAGCACCGGCCCTGCGACCCGGCGCGCCACCGGCAGCGGGTCCCAGATCAGCGCATGCTGCCACCACCGCCCCCAGGCGCCGCGCGCGGCCGGCCGCACGATGTTCTTCATCCGCTCCTCCAGGATCGCATCTTCGTCCGCCCCGGCGCTGCGCGCGGCCCGCTCCTCGTCGGTCAGCACGTCGTTCTCGATCAGGGCGCGCTGCTGCGATTCGATGACCTTCCAGCCCCTCGCGCCGGTTGCCGCCATCAGGACGATGGCGCCGACCGCCTTGTCGTCCGCGGCGATGATCAGCGCGATATCGGCGCCCTCGCTGATGCCGAGCAGCCCGAGGCGTCCTGGGTCGATCTCCGTCCGCCCGCGCAGCCAGGCAAGGCCCGCCTTCGTGTCGTCGGCCCGTTCGACCTTGGTCGCCTCCAGCAGCGGGCCGCCGCCCGAGCACCCGACGCCGCGGTCGTCGAGGCGGAGCACGGCGAGGCCGCGCCGCGACAGCGTGTCGGCGATCTGCCGGAACGGGCGGTAGCGGCGCACCGGCTCATGGCGGCTCTGCATGTGATCGCGGTTCTGGGCGTGCGATCCGGAGACCAGGACCACGGCCGCAAAGGGCGGCTCACCCCGGGTGGGGACGGTCAGCGTCCCGGCCAGCACATGCCCCGCCGGCGTCGCGATTCGCACCTCCTCGGCCGCGTAGGGGGCGCCCGCCGGGGGCGCGAAATGGGAGGGCGGATAACAGGGGATGGCGTCCCCGCACCCGCTCGCCAACACGCTCAACACGACTGCCGCACTTCGTCCGGCCATGGGTCGGTCCCCCTCGCGCCATCGCAGCAGGAGCAAACCCGCCGTACGGCGCAGGCACGGAGCCGCCAGCATGCCACATTGCGAGTCCCGAACGGTTGACCTGGATCAAGACACGGCGCGTCCGGCCGGCACGGCCGCCCCGTTTCCTGCGGCGCTTTTGGTAGACTTGCCGTCGCCGCGGAGCGGGTAGACAATCCCTGCGACCCGCCCCGGTGGAGGACCGCCATGGGCACGCTGTCCTATGACCAGGCGAAGCGGTTCTACGACCGCTTCGGGGCGCGGCAGGACCGCCAGGCGTTCTACGAGGACCCGGCGGTCGCCGCGCTGATCGCCCATGCGGAGTTCGGGCGCGCGGCGGCGGTGTGCGAGTTCGGCTGCGGCACCGGCCGGCTGGCGGCGCGGCTGCTCGACAGCGTCCTGCCGGCGGACGCGACCTACCTCGCCCTCGATCTCAGCGACGAGATGGTGCGCCTGGCCACGGCCCGTCTTAAGCCCTGGTCGAGCCGCGTGCAGGTGCTGCGAACCGATGGCCCGCCACGGATCCCGAGCGGCGACCGGCGTTTCGACCGGGTCGTCTCGACCTACGTGCCCGATCTGTTGAGCGAGGACGACATCGCCGCCCTGCTGGGCGAGGCGCACCGGGTGCTGCAGCCCGGCGGGCTGATGTGCCTGGCCGGCCTGACGTTCGGCACGACGCCGTGGTCGCGCGCCGTTGCCGGGCTGTGGCAATGGATCCACGAGCGGCGCCCGCACTGGCTCGGCGGCTGCCGGCCCGTCGCGATGCACCGCTACCTCGACCCGCGACTCTGGGAGACGGTCCATCACGGGGTGCGCTGCAGCTACGGCATCTGCTCCGAGGTCCTGGTGGCCGCGCGCTGCGATGCACCGCGCGAAAGCGGTGGCGGCAGCGCCTGAACGGCCCCTCGGAAACCCGCGGAAAACCCTAGCGCATGGGGTCGTTCCACGCGCGGCGCCGGCCCGGCGGGCCGGGCAGGGCAAGCCGCCCGCCTCTAGCTGCGCCGCCGCGCCGTTGCCTTGCCGCCCGATCGTGCCAACGCCTTCCCCAGCTGCTCGAAATCCCGGTACAGCAGGGTGAAGTCGTCGTCGCTGCGGCCCTGGTCCACGGCCGCCGTAAGATAGGCCAGGGTGTCGCGGCCGATGTTCACCGTCGCGCCGAGCTTGTCGGCCAGCGCGACCGCCATGCCGACGTCCTTGGCCAGGTTGTAGACGCGTGAGCGGCCGTCCCAGGTGTCGGACAGGATGTGGTCCGGGAAGCGCCGCTCGGAGATGAAGCTGCGCGCGTTGCCGGCGTTGAACACCTCGATCAGGTCGGCGAGGCCGATGCCGGCGCGGCGGGCGAGGTGCGCGGCCTCGCACAGGGCGAGGAAGTTCGTGTGGGTGATCATGTTGTGAACCACCTTCATCGTGTGGCCGGCCCCGCTGGGCCCCAGATAGATGAGGGTCTTGGCGACCGGGGCCAGCCATTTCGCGGTGCGCCGGTAGACCGTCTCGTCGCCGCCGATCATCAGCGTCATCGTGCCCTCGTCGGCCCCTTTGGCGCCGCCGCCGGTCATGCCGGCGTCGAGATAGGCGACGCCCTTGCGCGCGGCGCGGCGCGCGAGCTTCTTCGTGTAGACGGGGTCCGACGTGGTGAAGTCGTACAGCACGAGGCCCTTGCGCGGCGCCTTCAGCATGGAGTTGCGGCCGGACAGCATGGCGTCGATCTCGGGCGAGCCGGGGACGACGAAGATGACCATCGCACACTTCGCCGCCATCTCCTGCGGCTCGGCGATCGTCGCGGACTCCCGGAACGGCGCCCGGGCCGGCTCGGCGATGTCCCATGCGAACACGTCGTTGCCGGCCTTGATCAGGTTCTTTGCGATGCCGCGGCCCATGTTGCCGAGGCCGATGACGCCGATCTTCCTGGGTCTGGCGGCCATGGTCGGGATCAGGGCGCTCTGCCGCCGAGCGTCACCGCCAGTTTCCGCGCGTCGACGATCTGGGACGCCGTCAACTCGCTCTCCAACAGCGTCATGCGGTCGCGCGCCGTCTCGTGGCCGTTGCCGGCGGCGAGCGACATCCAGGCATAGGCGGTCACGAGATCGCGGCCGACTCCCTCGCCCAGCACGTAGACGAGGCTGAGGAGGTACTGCGCGTCGGCCACGCCCTGCGCCGCCGCCAGCCGGTACCAGTGCACCGCCTCGTCGAGATCCGGCGCGACGCCGTCACCTTCGTGGTACATGGTGGCAAGATTCATCTGCGCGTCGGCGTGGCCCTGCCGGGCCGCCAGCCGGTACCAGTGCACCGCCTCGTCGAGATCCGGCGCGACGCCCTCACCATGGCGGTACAGCCCCGCGAGGCTGTTCTGGGCATCGGCCAGACCCTGCGCCGCCGCCGCCTCGAACCACCGTGCCGCTTCTTCGATATCACGCCGGACGCCGCGCCCGGCCTGGAGCATGACGCCGAGGAGCCACTGGCCGCGACGATCGCCCTGGACGGCGGCCTCGCGATAGAGGCGCGCCGCCGCTTCGTGGTCCCGCGCAACGCCGCGGCCGCTCGAATAGAGGTAGCCGAGGATCACCTGCGCCGGGGCGAATCCCTGCCCGGCGGCCTTGCGGTACCAGTCGGCGGCCATCCGGTCGTCCCGGGCGACGCCGATCCCGTCCTTGTACAGCCGCGCGAGATTGGCCTGCGCCTGCGCGTGTCCCTGCTCTGCGGCGCGCCGGTACCAGCGTGCCGCCGCCGCGACATCGCGGGCGACCCCGAGGCCGCGCTCGTGTCGCGCGCCGAGGCTGTTCTGTGCGCGGGCAAAGCCCTGCTTCGCGGCAAGGCCAGTCCAGTGCGCCGCGGCCGCCTCGTCCTTCGCCGTCCCGTGGCCCTGTTCGTACATCCAGCTGAGATAGAGCTGCGCCTTCAGGTCGCCGGCCTCGGCGAGCGGCGTGAACACATCGAGCGCGGTCGCGTAGTCGCCCTCCCGCAGTGCGGCGATGCCGCGCTCGAGTGCGGGCTCCGTCTCCTGTTCGAGGATCGCCTCGCCCGGCGTCTCGCGGGCCTGCGCGGCCTCCCACGCACCCGCCGAGAGACCCAGCAGGAGCGCAAGGGCGATCGGTCGTTTCATCACGTTTCTCCCCGTCAACCGTTTGTTCTTGGTTGTCTTTTTCGCCGGGCGGCCGAACGCGCCGGCGCCCCGGTGATGCCCGAAAGCTTACCATCCCCGGCGTGCGACCGGAAGGACCGGGTGCGCGGCGCCTGCAATTCCGTGCCGCCCTACCTCCTCCCGATTGTCGGCGCGCGTGGTCGACCGCGTCGGCACACCGGAAATGCGAGCTAGAACCGCCCGCCCTTTCGCGATAGAGTGATGACAGTCAGGGTTCCGATACATTGGTTCCGTCCGCGTAGCCAGTTCCATCCGAAGAGCAACAAATGTCACCAGATCCGCCTACCGTTGGTTGATTGGCGGGCAAACGGAATCAGAGCGAGGAGGCAGCAATGCGACACCGCAGATTCGACGCGTCCGATGCCAACCCAAGGCCCGCCGCCGCACGGCCAATGCAGGCGGGCCCCGCGCACGCTTGCCTGTGGCTGTACGCCAGCGCCGGTGCCTTTCTGGCCATGGCCGGCATGGCCCACGCCCAGGACACCAAACCCGTCGGCCAGCCAGCCTCCAACGACAGGGCAATCGAGGTGCCGTCCATCTCGCAGTTCACCGGCGTGCTGACCCCGAAGGGCACGTTGATCCTGGAGCCGCAATTCGAATACTCCACCTGGTCGCTCAACAGGGTCATTCTGGAAGGGTACACCGTCATCCCGGCGATCACCGTCGGCAGTATCGATATCCGGCAGGTCGACCGCAATATGGCGACAGCGGCGCTCACTGCGCGCTACGGGTTGACCGACCGCCTCGAAGTCGACGTGCGGGTCCCGTATGTGTACCGCTACGACAGCCTGACGGCCCGGCCGGCTGGCACCGGTGCCGACCAGGATGCGTACACGGATGTCGAGGGCGCCGGGCTGGGCGATGTCGAGTTCGGGCTGCACTACCAGATCAACGCTCCGCAAGGCGGCGGCGCCTTCTATGTCGCCAATCTTCGGGGAAGAGCCCCAACCGGTGAAGATCCGTTCGAGGTGCCACTCGATGCCGATGGTCTCGAGACGGAACTTCCGACCGGCACGGGCTTCTGGGCGGTGGAGCCGAGCCTGACCGTCCTGTTTCCGTCTGATCCCGCGGTGTTCTTCGCAAATTTCGGATACCTGTGGAACATTGAGCGGGATGTCGGGACGGTGAACGGGACCCCATTCGGCAAGATCGATCCCGGAGATGCCGCCCGGGTCAGTTTCGGCATGGGTTACGGCATCAACGAACGGGCGTCGTTCAGCATCGGCTACGAGCACAATTACGTCTTCAAGTCGAAGCAGGACGGCGTGGACATCGACGGCACCGACCTGCAGGTCGGCTCCCTGCTGTTCGGCGTGTCCTACCGGGTCAGCGAGCGGGTCTCGTACAATCTCAACGTCAGCCTGGGCGCGACCGACGAAGCGCCGGATGCCCGCGTTCTGCTGCGCATCCCGATCCGGTTCAACCTGTTCTGATCGCACGCGGCCGCCGGCGGATTCTGCCGGCGGCGTCATGCCGGCAGACTCCGAAATCCAGTCCCCGGCAGGGAGAAGTGGCAGTTCCGTCTATAGTCTCACAGACCGAGAACGCCGAGCGTGCGCATCTGCATCGTGAAGCTGTGCGACTGGAACAGGCGCTGGGCCACCGCGGCGTTCAGCAGATCCAGGTTGAGCGTCGCGGTGTTCATGATCGCGATCTCGCTCACGTTGTTCTGAATCACGGTGACCACCCCGGTGATGTCCGTTGTCATCTGCGGGGTAATTTCGATCGCCGGTGTACCGTCGCCCGGATCCACGGTGACGGTGTAGACAACGCCGCTCCCGACGAGCGTGGTTTCGTCGAAGCTGAAATCTTCCTGCGCCAGCGGGACGCCGCTGCCGCTCGCATCGCTCACCACGGTATGGAACTCCAGCGAGACATTGACGACCATGCCGTTCGGCAGAACGAATCCACCGCGCATTTCGGCCAGCTCGGTTTCGCTGACCGGCGTCAGATTCTCGAAACTCGTCAGCGCCGCGGCCTGGGCCGGCAGGGACATTCCCGCACCGGCCAGCAAAATCACCGCCGTCCCCAACGCAGTGCAAAACCTACGCAACACGACGCCACGGTCGGTGCCGAAAGATCTCGCGTTCATCACAGTTCCCCTAAAACTCGTTGCGACCGGGCAGGGTGAGGCCGAATTCCGCCAGGCCACTGCGCATCAGCGCGGTGCCCAGCGGCGCCTTCGCCCGGACCAGCCATTCATCTTCTACGTTGAAGGATTTCTGGGCGATCTCGGATTCATCCAGGATGACGAACAGGATGCCGTTGGACATCTGGTCGAACTCCGAGCGGGCGACGATCGTGTTCCCCTGCGCCGGATCGGCCATCAGGACGTTGTCCGCGTCGATGCCCTTCACCACCACGAAGTGAAGGTATCCGTTGGTGTTGATCAGGACGATTGCCGGTATACCGTTCTCCGCCAGCTTTTCGAGTCCGACGCGATAGCCGTTGGCCCGCATATCCCGGCCGGCCAGGTAGTCCTTCATGTCGAGCAGCGAGAAGCCTTCCGTGCGAATCTTGTCCTNNGTCAGCAGCGTCGCCACGGCGGCGGAACCGCAACTGAAGTCGTAACGCTGGCGGACGACGTTCTTGAAGCGGGCTTCGCGGATGCTGACCACCGGTACGTTGAACACGCCGCCGATGCCGGCGACCGATACCTCGCCCGCTGACGCCACCGATCCCGCCAGCCAGGGCGCCGCCGCGATCAACACGACCGCGCCAAAACCGGAGACGGACTTGATTCGCATGCTTCTCCCCTTCCGCGGCCCGGATCCACCACTCTACGGTGCCGCGTTCTGATAGACGTTCACGTTGACGACAACCCCGTTCTGGATGATGGCCTGGTTGCCGTTGTTCTGGATCACGTTGACGATTCCGGCCGACTCGGCGAATGCGTTTCCGGCGATGTTGTTCGACATCACCGCGCCGTCGATCTGCGTGGTGCCACCGTTGAGTTCGGCGGACATCTCGAAATCCTGCACGACGCCGCGTGCACGTTCATCGGCCAATTCGGCTTCCGGGAGTGCCACCCATGCCGCATCGATCGGGTCGGCGGCCAAACCCTGGATGGACCCCAATGTAACAGCCGTCGCCATACCGGCGACAGCGGCTAACCCCCGACTGGCTGTCCTCCACATGGCGATCTCCTTCAATTCCCCTACGCCTTGGTCTGCGATTCCCCGAAAGAGAGGAAAGTGGTGCCGGCGGACGCACGCAGCGCCCACCGGCCCAAATCCAAGGTCACGGTGTGTTGGCGGTAACGGAGATCGCAGATTGGATGGCGTTATTGTTGCCATTGTTCTGCTGTACCGTCATTACCCCCGATGCTCCGGTGAACGACGAAACGACTGTGTTCTGATAGCCCGGAAGCGCAGAGGTCGAGCTGATCACCGAGGAGTTGCCGGTGACGACCGCGTTGAGCGCCGCAACCGACAAGCCGGCGCCCCAGCCGTTTGCACCGTTATGATCGATGGCGACCGCGTTGGACGCCCCCATGACGTTGTTGTCGCCATTGTTCTGTTGAACCGTCATCACCCCGTGGGCATTGTTGAACGAACGGTTGGCGATGGTGTTCACGCGATCCGTGTTCGGGTGATCGGCTGCCCTGTTCCCCGAAACCTGCGCGATGCCGGCCGCGGCGTTGCTTGCACTGGGAGAGAACGGATCGACGTTGTCCTCGTTGACCACGATCGCATTGGCGACGCCCATCACGTTGTTGTTGCCGTTGTTCTGCTGCACCGAGATCACGCCTGTCGCGCCCACGAACGAGGGATCGATCAGGTTGTCGCGGTTGGCTCCGCTCAGGGTTTCGTCGGCCAGGTTGCCGACCGCTGCGCCCGCCGTGGCAGCAATGGAGGTTGCCGTATCGGTCTTGTCGTCGCCGTTCACGTTCGCCACGACGGCGCTGGCTGCGCCGATCACGTTGTTGTCGCCGTTGTTCTGCTGCACCGTGGCGACCCCCGAGAAGCCGTTGAAGGAGTTCTCGATCAGGTTCTCCCGGTGGCTCGGCGGCGGCGTCAAAGCGAAGCCAACCTCGGCAGCGCTGTTCTCCACCGTACCGCCGACGGTGACGGCCATCTGGTTGACATTGTCATTGCCGTTGAGGTTGCGCGGACCGCCGGTATCGACGTTGGCCTGAACCGCGTTGGCGATCAGCATCACGTTGTTGCTGCCATTGTTCTGCTGAACCGAGACGACACCGTTCGCCCTGCCGAACGAGTTAAGGATGGTGTTGTCGCGGAACCCCAAGATGTTTCCACCAGGGTCGACCGAATCGACGTCAAACGCAAGGGCGCCAGCGACAGCGCCGAGCGTGCCGGCCAGCTGGGTCACCTGGTTGTTGTTCAGCGCGTTGGTGCTGTCTTGCAGCCCCGGCCCGATATTGGCGGTCACCGCCGTCGACACGCCGAGCACGTTGACATCACCGTTGTTCTGCTGAACCGTCGCGACACCGCTATAGCGGGTGTAGCTGTTCATGATCAGGTTGTCGCGGTCGCGGCTGAAATCGCCCGTCAAAGCCGGACCGACGCCGCCGAGGGCGAGCGCGGCCTGGGTGACATTGCCGCTGCCGAGATTTCCGGCCACGGCCGTCGCGGACGAGATTGCGTTGCCGTTGCCGTTGTTCTGCTGCACCGTCGCGATTGCGCTGGCATCCACGAAAGACGGATTGATCGTGTTGCTCCTGTCCGACCCGTTGTCCAACAGCGGGAGCTGAAAGATGCCGATCTGGGCCGCCGTGGTGCCTTGCGTAAAGGCGACCTGGTTCGAGTTGCTAAGGCCGCCGGTGTTGGTGTGCACCGCGGTGGCCGCGCCGATCTCGTTGTTGTCGCCGGTGTTCTGCTGCACCGTGGCCACGCCGTAATAGCCTCGGAAGCTGTTCCGGATCAGATTGTCGCGCAGGCCTCCGAAGTTCTCGGTGGCGTTGCCAAAGGTCGCCGAGAACGCAGCGGCGCCCGTCAAGATCGGAACGTCCCCGGTCATATTGGCCTGTGCCGCAGTCGCTGCCTGAATGGCGTTGTTGCTGCCGTTGTTCTGCTGCACATGCGTGATGCCAGCGGCATTGTTGTAGCTGTTCAGCACGGTGTTGAGGCGGGTGCTGCCAGCATCCATGGCGATGTTGCCAGATACGGTTTCATCGGGCATTGGCATGGGATCGCCGTTGCTCATATCGGCGTTGATGATGGCGATGGCGCCATCGCCGTCCGCGATGGCCGAGGCCGACAAGCCCAGGACGAGCGCGAAGGCGGAGACGCCACTCAGTAGTATGTTCCTGTACATCCGTTGTCCCCTTTGCGAGTCAGGTTGCATGTGGCGTCGCCGGGTCCTCTTACGGGCTGTGCGGCGAACACCGGGAGGCCGTCTGTCCGGTCAAGCCGGCGCTGGCCTCGCTGTACGGCAACGAATCAGGCAAGCGGCGTGCCATGCCGGGCGCGATCGAATAACTGGTTGTTTTTGTGATTCTTCTGCCTGTCGAGTGCCGAACTCAGCGTTGGCAGCTCTGTCGGAAAGTGGCTGCAAGTGGAAACAGTCTGTATGAGTTGTGTACGGTTTTCGTGTCTCCCGCTCAGCCAGAAGCGCAGGGTCTGGCACAGAGTTTGAATAGAATTGGCGGCAAAACGATCGTGGTAACCAAGGAAGGAAGGCAGGAGCGATGTCTGCACGTCTGTTTCGTTTCGGCTGCCAGGTGGCGGCCGTCTGCTGGCTGTCCACGGCGGCCGTCGCTGCCGATCCCGAGGGCCATTTCGCTGTCAGGGGAGTGGGGCTGGAATCGTGTGGTAACTACGTTGGGCCGCGAACCGAACAACCCGCGCTGCGTGCCGTGACGCGAAGCTGGTTCAACGGTTATCTTTCAGCCTACAATCAACTCGTTCCCGATACGTACGACGTCACCGCAGGGGCGTCGCTGGACGAGTTGGAAGTGCGACTGGTCAGGCACTGTCAGACCAATCCGGAGCACTCGATCGCGTTTGCCGCGATCGCCGTCGCAAGCGCCCTCGATTCCGGCAGGGTTCGCGCCAATCCTGCCTCCGCCACCGACAAGCCCGTCGTTGGTGCGGACCTGTGGCGCCGCATTCAGAAGGCCCTGAAGGCCCGCGGACATTACAAAGGCTCGGTCGACGGCATCGACGGCCCGGTCAGCCGGGCCGGAATTGAATCATTCCAGCGCGCCGAAGGACTGCCCGTCACAAGGCATCCGGATGCCTTGACCCTGGCCAGGCTGCTTCAATGAGGGAACTCGGTGTCCGCAAAAGAGACAGCGCTGTATCGTTCGGTAGACAGTGTGTCGCCGACGGGCTACCTGAGCGTGCCGCCGATCGAACTGGTCACGCTGTTGCTGATCCCGCCGTCGAGTCTTACCGGGCCGGTATTCGGACGCGGCTTGAATTCGTCCCAGAGAATGACGCCGAACTGTTCCCCGCCCGTTTGTCCCGGGCCGGCGGCCACCAGCCCAGCGCCGCGAATCCGCGTCAGTTCGTCGAGATTCACGGCCACGGCGAATGAAAGCCCGGTCGACGAGCCGGCGTCACCTTCGGCGCGAATGGGCGTGGCAAAACCTGCTGTCACGGCCAATGCAAATGCTGAGGCAACGATTGAAATGGCAGTTCTGCAATTCATGGCGTGTATCGTTCGATCGTTTCACCGGGTGGCGCGGGTATCATCTCCGCAAACTCCGTGCCAATTTCACAATATATGAAAGGAGATGGCTATCGTTCCAGCGTAAATTGCCAGTCGCCGTCGCCGTCTCCTCGAAAGTAATACAATTAGCAATTGTAACAAAATTAACAAACGATATTTTGAGTCGTAACAGTCGAGTGACGCGTTGGACATGTCAATAAACTGTATCAGACAGGGACTCCGGAAAATTCGCGAATTGTGAAAAAAAACACACCCCATCAAGCCAAGATGAGTTAGAGTGGAGTATTGCTGGCGGGAGGGCCAGCCAATCGTGAATACTCAAGATTTCAATCCGAGGGACGTTGCCTTCGTCGCTGGCGATTCATCGGGACAACGCAAGGTTGTTCTGTCGCGCCCGGCCTTGCTCCGGATGGGCGCGCCAGCGCTGGCGCAGCTGGTGTTGGACTTGTGCCACAGGCACGCGGGTCTCGCGCCGGACGTGCAGAGCCGAATCTCGGAATATGCGGAAAGATCAGAGGCGATACAGGGCGAGGCAGACCTCGAACCCGTAATGGTGGGAAACTGCGCCGCCATGAAGGAGGTCTTCAACGCAATCCGGCGCTATGCGCCCACGGACGCGCCGGTTCTCATCACCGGCGAGAGCGGCACCGGCAAGGAGTTGGTCGCGCAGGCGCTCCACGAACGCTCGGCATTCCGGGACGGCCCTTTCGTGCCGGTGAATTGTGGCGGGTTGCCTGTGACCTTGATCGCATCGGAGCTGTTCGGCCACGAAAAAGGTGCCTTTACAGGGGCGGTGAGCCGGCATATCGGCCACATCGAGCGGGCCAATGGCGGCACGTTGCTCCTCGACGAGATCGGGGATCTGCCGCCGGACCTCCAGGCCCATTTCCTGCGGTTCCTGGAGACCCGAAAGATCGATCGCCTGGGTGGCACACAAGCGGTCCCGGTGAAGACCCGGGTCATCGCAGCAACAAACGTTGATCTTGAGGAAAGCGTCGCGCGGGGTCGATTCCGCCGCGATCTCTTCTTCCGGCTGGACGTATTGCGGATCCACCTGCCCCCGCTTCGCGAACGCCAGGGCGACATTGAGATTCTGACGCGATTCTTTGTGCAGCGTCTGGCAGGCGAACTCGGGGTGAGGGAGCGCCTGGTGTGTGCCAGGGCCATCGACGCACTCAAATCATACCCCTGGCCAGGCAACATTCGTGAACTTATCAGCAAGATCCGCCGCGCATTGGTGATTGCGGAGGGCGAGATGCTCGACATCCGCGACCTGGAGATCGATCGGATGTCGGCTCGGCCCGTGTCGCAGCCAGCGGTGGGCGACAGCGGGCCGGGCGCGCCTCGCCCCGAAACGAGACCGGATAGTCTGCTCGACGTACGCCAGCAGGCGGAGGCCGCGGCAATACGGGCGGCGCTGGAACGCAGCCACTATAACGTGAGCAAGGCCGCCCGCGAGCTGGGCATTGCCCGCGCGACCATTTACAAAAGGATGAAGAAGCTGCGCATTGAAGTGTGAAACGGCACGCAATCGGCACGAGCGCCGGCTGCTATTCGTCTTCGTGTACCGGCATCCAGGCGGTCGGCCAGGGCTCGTCGAGGTCGCGCAGGAAGCAGGCCAGCTCCTCGACCTCGAGGCGGATCGCGCCGCCCTCGGCGAAGTGCAGGACGACGCGGCCCTCGTCGCAGGCGATGGTCAGCAATTCCAGGTAGCGGCCACGATCGTCGCGGTCGATGTTGCGGTACTGCACCGTCTTGACCTTGTCGAAGCACAGCCCGGCGTGGACGCGTTCGTGCGGCTTGCCGTCGGCGCCGGGCCCCGCCTCCTCCGCCTCCCAGCGGAAGCGGTTCAGCGCCATCACGAAGCGGCCCTCGTCAGCAAGGAACGCGATGTCGCCGATCGGTGCCAGCGCGTCCTGCACCATCGCCGCGACCACCGACAGGTCCTTCAGGTCGACGGCGTGCAGTCTCAGCGGCGTGTAGTCGGACTCCGTCATGCCTTCGCTGTCCCCCGGGGGTTTTACGAGCCCACGCGTTCGATCTCGGCCCCGCAACCCTTCAGTTTTTCCTCGATCCGCTCGTAGCCGCGGTCGATGTGGTAGACACGGTTTATCACGGTCTCGCCTTCGGCCGCGAGCCCCGCGATGACCAGTGACACCGAGGCCCGCAGGTCGGTCGCCATGACCGGGGCGCCGGTCAGCCGCTTGACCCCGCGCACCATGGCCGAGGCGCCGTGCACGTTGATGTTGGCGCCCATGCGGGCAAGCTCCGGCACGTGCATGAAGCGGTTCTCGAAGATCGTCTCGGTGATCATCGAGGCGCCCTCGGCGACGCTCATCAGGGCCATGAACTGCGCCTGCATGTCGGTCGGGAACCCGGGATAGGGCTCGGTCATCACGTCGACGCCGGTAAGACCGTTGCGGCGCGCAACCTTGATGCCCGCCTCCGTCGCCGCAATCTCGACCCCGGCGTCCTCCAGCGCCTCGGCCACCGAGGCGACGATATCCATGCGTGCGCCGACCAGCTCCAGCGCACCGCCGGTGGCCGCCGCAGCCATCGCGAAGGTGCCGGTCTCGATACGGTCGGGCACGATGCGGTGCTCGGCCGCGTGCAGCGCGTCGATGCCCTGGACGGTCAGCGTGTCGCTGCCGATGCCCTCGATCCGTGCGCCCATGGCGACAAGGCAGCGGGCGAGGTCGACGACCTCCGGCTCGCGCGCGGCGTTGACCAGCACGGTCTCACCCTTCGCCAGGCTCGCCGCCATCAGCAGATTCTCGGTCGCGCCGACCGAGACGAACGGGAACACGTAGTGCCCGCCGGCGAGGCGGTTCGGCGCCCGCGCGTGGATGTAGCCGCCGGACAGTTCGATCTTGGCGCCCAACGCCTCCAGGCCCTTCAGATGCAGGTCGACCGGACGGGTGCCGATGGCGCAGCCGCCGGGCAGCGAGACCTGCGCCTCGCCGCAGCGCGCCAACAGGGGGCCGAGCACGAGTACGCTCGCACGCATCTTGCGCACGATGTCGTAGGGGGCGACGGTGCTGCTGATCTCACCGGCTGACAGCTCGATGACGTGGCCGCCGCCCGGCCCCTCGCCGCGCATCGCCACGTGCACGCCGTGCTGCATCAGGAGCTGCACCAGCGTCGTGATGTCGGCAAGGAACGGCAGGTTGGTGAGCGTCAGCGTCTCGCCGGTCAGCAGGCTCGCGGTCATCAGCGGCAGCGCCGCGTTCTTGGCGCCGCTGATCCGGATCGAGCCCTCGAGCGGCCGGCCGCCGCGGATGCGTATCTGGTCCATCTATGTCCTTGTGTCGCGGGGGGCGAATCCGGGGCCTTTCTAGCCCAGGACCGTGGCGCCCACAAGGCGTGGCGCGGGCCCCGTCAATCCTTTGCCGAGCAGCCGTCACCCCCCTTTGGATCGGCCGACCGGCCGCGCTGCTGCGCCTTGCGTTTCTTCAGGTTCGCACGCAGCGCCGCGGCGCGGCGGGCCTCGCGCTCGGCGGCGCGACGCCGACCGTCCTCGCTGCTGCCCGGCATGTCCTTGTTTCGTCCCGTCATCGCCCCCAAATGCGCGCCCCGGCGCCGCCCTGTCAACGGAATATGCGCTTGCAAAGTGGGGAACCGGACCTAGGATGCCGCTATGGTCGACGCAGCGGACATCGAGGCCGCGCTGGCAGGACGCCCGCCTCTGCGGGACAGAACCGCCGAGACGCCGGAGGACGAGGTCGCGGCAGCCTTCGTGGCCTTGGCGCCGTTCGGCGACGGCGGCGTCTATGTTGGTAGTTTCTCCGGCGACAGCGCGTGGGAGCGGCACACCGCCGGCGACGAGCTTGTGCAGGTCATTGGCGGCCGAACGGTCCTGACCGTGCTGACCGGCGACAGCATACAGACGATGGAGCTGAGGGCCGGCATGCTGGCAGTGGTGCCGCGCGCGTGTTGGCACCGGTTCCATGCGCCGCACGGCGTGACACTCCTTACCGTGACGCCGCGGCCGACGGAGATCTCGCGCAAGGAGGACCCGCGGGAGCCGGGCTGACGGACCTTGAAAAGCCGGGGGCCGTGTGGCATAAGGCGCGCGCGTTCGCGCCATGGCGCGACACCCCGGTCCGGCGCCGCCGTAGCTCAGGGGTAGAGCACACCCTTGGTAAGGGTGGGGTCGAGTGTTCAATTCACTCCGGCGGCACCATTTTCTTTACGCAAATTCAGCAGATCGATTACTATCGCGCCGTAAGAAGTGGCGCGGCGTAGTGCAAACAAGTCGTCGGCGCGAATGAATACGTGACCTGCGCCAATGCCGGATCGTTAAGGCGCTTGCGCCCGTCACCTGTTGCACAAATCGGGATATTCGCGCCGGAACTGCGCCGTCATGGCGCGGCTTTTGCGGTCGGCGATCTTCCGGTAGGGCGTGGGCGGTAACGCACCGAGATTCCGCACACCGACGAACCGTGCGATGATACTTACCGTCACGTCAGGACACTGCACGAGATCCTCGTACTCGATCCGCAATGGTTTGATGCCCAGCTCAGCGAAAGCGTCTTCAGCCCATTGTTCCTGGTCAAGTATGTAGTTTGCCCGTCGACTGATTTTCACACCATCATATTTGAGGGCCCGCAGTTTCTTACGCATTTCCGGCGTCTTTTCCTGCGGCGCGTGGAAATATCGGGTCTGCGCGACTTTGTACGATGAGACAGCCTGAGCCGCCAGGTCGCGGCGGGTCAGGTATATGACATAGAAATTCTTGAGGATGTCGTAAACATCGATGTGACGCTGAAACAACTGAAGTTGTGCGGGTGCGGCCTGCATCCCGAACACGCGATTGCGCGATGTGAATCGCGTCCGCAGTCGTTCCACGTATTGTGCCGGCATACAACGACTTACCTTGGCGAGCCTGCGCGGCAGGAAGTCGGGATTAAACCATTCATGCGGCGTTCCCATCTTGTAGGTGCGCGTGAGGATATCGCCAAGCCAGGTACTACCGGAGCGTGGCGTGAACACGATGATGTAGTTCGTTGTTTCCGGTGCCGACTCGGTGATCGGCGTATCGGGAAGGAACGCTGCTTCCTCGAACATTTTCAAAATGTCATGTTTCAATTCCAAATCCTCAAACGTGAAACGACGCATCAACTATCCATTGTGGCGTCGTTTCCCTGCACAAACATCCCGGGACCCATCGGTCGCATACCCCGTCGTCGTAAACAGACATCCGGCCGATTGGCTGGTCATTCAACACCACAACGGTCTCGCAAGTCGAGTCGTGAACCGCGGAACGCGGTACGTTGTCTGTATCACCACGATCGGCAACCTTCGCTCGGGTTCGCGCCAGGGCGCGAACACCCCGGTCCGGCGCCGCCGTAGCTCAG
>JABAOD010002179.1_pt1 | contig 29797 bp, 25 predicted proteins | sample 7062151 | NCBI WGS metagenome assembly JABAOD01 (sample SAMN14538626, study PRJNA623070) | marine sediment metagenome | biome: marine biome [ENVO:00000428]; feature: marine pelagic biome [ENVO:01000023]; material: deep marine sediment [ENVO:00002113] | place: India: Gulf of Khambhat ... | reverse complement strand
AAAAAAGATTTCGGAGCAGCGAAGAGCGCTACTTTAGGCTTTCGGCGGTGATATTCTCCTATCCATCGAGGGTTCCCGCGGACCAGTAGAGAGTGGGAAAACCTTCCGCGGTCTTCATGATCGATACGAGCATCGGAATTCCCGACTTCCTGAAAGCGTGGGTCACTGCGCTCTTCTTTCCCTTCAAATTCCTTTACTGATCAAAAGAATTTTCCTCGGCGTAGCCCTTAACTGAGGCGGAATGGATTCCTGGGTAAGAGATGGTCGATTGCAATCGAACCCGGTATTTTCGCAATCATCATAGGCACCTTTGTGATAGCGGTATTTCTGGTGGTACTTTTATGGCTTGAGCAATTCCAGATCTCTTCTTATCCCATTTTCTACAGCCACACTTCACATATTTCTGAAATCAACTACAAGATCTCGGATTATTTCCCCGGTCGTGACAGGTTCTATCTTTATTTCTGAATTCAGCTCAACAGGTGTAGCACAACTCCTTACTGACCTGCCGTCGAGCTTCAGGATGCAAGTCGAACACATCCCCTTGAAGCACTTAAAAAGCCTGAACGCAAGTGTTTCGTCGTAATCTCTGTGGATCATGTTGAGCAGTTCGTGCACCGTTACCCGTCGGTCAACCGGGACTTCATAATCCTGGAAATATGGTTCTTCATCCTTATCGGGATCATATCTGAATATCCTTGCTTTTATTAAACCACCAGCCATGATCTCCCCTCCCCTCTCACTGATTATTTCTAAGATTACGGTCTTTAAAAATGGCTACTCTTCAGGTTTCAGCCGTGTATATATCACATCACGTTTCGAGTAGGACGGCTTTCCATCCTTTTGGGAAACGATTGTATGACATCTCCAGTTTTTGTTATCCGTTTCAGGGAAGTCGGTTCGGTTATGGTGGCCTCTCGATTCCGTCCGAAAAAGAGCAGAACCAATCGTTAATTCCGCGGCATCCAAAGCAAGTGCTGTTTCTATCGCTTCCCTGAGCTCGAGATTGTACCGTTTTATGTCGGGAACCGATATCTTAGGAATTTCATACTTGAGTGAATCTATAACAGAGAGTCCTTTTTCCAGCCCCTCCCCATTGCGGAAAGGGGCGACATATGCATCCATAGTCTTCAGGATTTCTTCTTTGATGAAAATCGGTCTCGTTTTATTCTTCTTTTCTGAAACAAAGCTCTGCAGAATATCGATCTGTTCATCGATACTTTGTTTATCAGGCGGAGTCAGGCCTTCCTTTTTTGCATCATCAGCAGCGCATCCTCCCACCTGGGCGCCAGTCGTCTGCGTATCACAGAGCGCGCTTCCAGCAAGTCTGTTGGCCCCCTGAAAATTGCCCGCACATTCGCCGCACGCATACAGCCCTTTAATACTCGATTCTCCCCGCTCATTTATGTATATACCACCGCACTGATAATGGGAAGCAGGGGCCACCTCAACTGGTTCCTTTGCTAGATCTATACCTGCAGCATCAAGGATGAATCGATAGTGCTTTGGGGTCATCGCATTGAATATTTCTCTGACTTCCTCTTCACTCTTGGACGATTTTGTGGTGTCAAAGTATACACCCCCGTGCTCCGTTCCACGGCCTTCCTTTATAACGCTAAAAATGGTTTTTATTGCCTCATCCCGTATGGGCAGAGGCTTGTCGATTATCGGTATACCGCTTTTGTCGGTAATTTCACCGTCCACAAACTCCTCTATCATAAGCTCATAAATCACAATTGTCCCCCGTGCGCTGGGAGGCCATATGACATCGGTCCCGTAGTACTGGTTGAACTCCAGATCCACGAGTTCAGCTCCCGCCCTATATGCCATCGCGATACCGTCCCCCGTAAGGGTCGGTGGATTGTCGCTGAATCCCCAAAGCGAAGTATAGCCGCCGGTCGCGACCACGGTGGACCTTGCATTAATTACAACGATGTCTCCAGTGAGCATATCCATTCCCAGTAGCCCAACGACGCTCCCTTGATTTTTCAATAAGCTACATGCCAGGAAATCCTTAAATACCTTAATGTTGTCATGCCTCGAAACCTCTCTCGCTAATACGGTCGACAAATGCTGTCCGTTTTCAAACATGAAGCAGGAACGGGGGTACGTTTGCCCCGGCATCGGAGTTTGATAAAATCGGCCATCATCATATTTCTTGAAATGCACGCCATACCGCTCCAGGTCGAGAATTCTGTCACATGCCGTAAATGCTACGATCTCTACAATATTCTGATCACCAATGAAACGGCCCGCGCGGACCATATCCTCAAAAAACTGCTCGGGTGAATCTCTCTCATCTCTTCCTTGGGGTCCGAAAGGAGCCTGAATACTCCAGAGCGCACAAGGAGTGGCTCCAGAACGGCCGGGCCGCCCTTTATCAACCATGATACAATCCAGTCCACGACTGGCGGCTTCAATCGCAGCCCTGCAGGCCGCCCCGCCGCCGCCGATCACAGCGATATCAGTTGAATAATTATGAGTCTTCATGATTTTGGCCTCTTAGATAATTATGATATTAGAAGGTGTCTTATTCTGTAAATTGTAGTTCTGGAGCGGAAAGCAAGAAATACAAATGCTGCGAGCGAAATCATCGAGGATTAGAGACCAATACGTCACTTCCCGATTACTAATTTTCTGGTGCGGATTAGGTCCGAATCAAAGCACCTGTCTGAGATCATTCTGCCGCAGTCATAAATATGCCCTCTATTCAGGATATGGGCTCGACGAAACACGCGCTATCAAACAGGAGGTCAATCCCATTTGTCCGCCTGAATACCACCCCAATCTCTGGAAAACAGCGTTGGACCCTGAAATCAAAAGAAGTCGTTGTTTACGGTGCAGTATAAGAAGGGGTAGGTTGGTGTGTCAAGGGAAAATCAATGGAGGATTCAGGGGTTTGGAATGTTAAGGATGAGTCTTGAATTCCTCTTGACAAGATTGTCGGGATGGCTAAAATAGCCTTGCTTTACCTAAAACACCACAATTGAAGGCAGGAGAGCTAATGCTTTCACCATTGACAGTCACTATAGAGAGTTTCTCAGCACGTTAGAATTATCGCAAGCCGAAAGGGAGATCGTTCTTGGAATTCGACCTGAAGATCTCAAAATTTATTTGGAGGAACCACAGGAGGAATCGATTAACGCAGAGGTTTATGTAATTGAACCACTCGGTAATGAAACCATTGTTGATGTTAAACTCGGTCAAAATGTTATAAAGGTGTTGGCAGAACCGGATTTTCCTGTCACAGCAGGTCAGAAGATATGGCTAAGAATCAATAGATCAAAACTGCATTTTTTTCATGATCAGTCACGTCAGTGTTTTTATCATGCTTCAGGGGAAAGCACATTCCAGATCTCTTAAGTCCTCTAAACACTGAGAAAGAAAACCCACTATTTTAGATCGAAGTGGGATTCAGCAATTCTTTACCGCCCTGAGAGTCCGTACCCTACTCTGAATGTTTCTCTCACTATGTAGAACTCATATCGGATGGAGGGATGAAGCTTTTTCAACACGATGTGCTGGAAGAAACTCCGCGCTGATGCTCACCTGAGCCTCGTAGCTTGCCACATCTTCAGAGGACTAACTCATGACGTCCAAAGAGCGCTGGTACGCAACGATTCGAGGCGAGCCGCATGACAGAGTTCCGGTCACGCCAACCTTCATGGCCTGGGCTGCGGTCAAGCTTCATATCTGTGGGAACACCCGTCATCTTATGGCACATGTTGCAACCTCGGGTGCCGACATCATCGATGTGGACTGGATGGTCACGCTGGCCGAAGCGCGTCAGGCAGTCGGGCCAGATGTTGTATTGTGCGGCAACTTCGATCCCGTCGCCGTCCTGCTGCAGAGCACAACAGAAGACGTGGCGGAGGTGGCTCGCCAGTGCAGCGCTTTCGGCGGGCAGGGATTCATCCTGATGCTCGGCTGTGAAGTTCCGCCGGGCACGGCCGAAGAGAACATTCGTGCCTTCTGCCACTGCGATGGCTCGTTGATTTCGGACGCGCTTAAGCGGTAAGAACGCGGTGAGGGGCACACTAGCATGGCGCCGACCGACAGCAGCCTGTTTTGGCATGTTCCTCACCAAGGATACTGTTCACCTTCTTGCTCTGAGCGTTGAGATGGAGCTAACCCGATTACATAGATGAAGTTTTCGATTGACTCTTTTCCACGCGCCTGGTGGAAATGAGTTTCACCTGTCTGGTCCTGCAGAAAGAAATACTGGTTGGACGGAGGAGGTCTGATTTGCCTGAGATTATTTGTGCCGGAATCCTCGTCGCCGATATGATCGGATGGCCAATCCAGCGGTTTCCGGAGTATGGTCGCTTGGAGTTGGTTAATAACATGGAACTCCACACCGGGGGGTGTGCTATCAATACCGGCATGGCTCTCCGTAAGCTGGGGGTTGGAGTGGCTGTCGTCGGCAAGGTGGGGCAGAATGGGTTGGGCGATTTTGTTGTTGAACGCCTCGAAGAGGCTGGACTCAACGTCAGTGGTGTTCGCCGCAGCCAGACTTGCAACACGTCAGCAACGATGGTAATGGTCTCGGACACGGGCGAACGTAGCTTTCTCCATTACGTCGGTGCAAATGCAGATCTTCGCCTCGATGACTTTGAGCTCAAAGGTTTTGCAGACGCAAAGATTCTTCACATCGGCGGTGCCCTGGTCCTTCCTGGTCTCGACGGTGCGCCGATGGCGGACCTGTTGCGACAGGCAAAAGACCTGGGCTTGACGACGTCTGTCGACACGGTTTGGGACGCCACCGGTCGCTGGATGTCGGTTTTGGCACCATGTCTTCCGCATACGGACGTCTTCCTCCCGAGCATCGAAGAGGCGAGGCAGCTAACGTGTGAACAGGAACCCGAACGGGTTGCTGAGGCATTGCTTGTCCGTGGAGTTGGCATTGTTGCCCTTAAAATGGGAGAGAAAGGTTGCCTCGTAGCAAATGAAAAGGAGGCGCATCACGTCCCAGCCGTGCCGGTGGAGGCGGTGGACACAACTGGAGCAGGCGACTGCTTTGCCGCCGGCTTCTTAGTCGGTACCCTACGCGGCTGGTCGTTGCACCGAGTGGCTCGATTTGCCAACGCCGCAGGCGCAGCCTGCGTCACCTCAGTCGGTGCCTCAACTGGAGTCAAATCCTTCGAAGAGACCCTGGCTCTGATCAAAGATCAGGTTTAACCCATCTAAGGCCTGCAGCCCGGGGGTTCAAGCAAACCTCTGGGTCTAACGGTCCCTGGATATGTTGCTTTAGCTGAGATTTGATGAGTCAATGTCTTTCTCGCCTTTCTCTTTGCACCAACCGCTGTGTGAACGCTCTCCCAGGACCCTTTGAAGAATTTCCCGACTTTTTGGTCTCTCCCTAATGAACGGTAGCCGATGGGAAGAGCGAAAAGGGGATTGGCGCCGTTCGGAATCAGACTATCACAATTATTTTAATTAGTTATGCAATCCTGTGCGCGTCTTCTCAGAAAACTTCGGGAATCCGTTCATTTGAAAATTCTTTTGAATTAGGTTATTGTGTACCGTTTTATGTTCTTCATCCCTTCACCTGCACTGTTGCGGGTATTACAGAATAGCCCTGAGGTTGGAGGAAGAATGTTGAGTTTATCTAGTAAGAAACCATGGCGCTTGACGAGAGGTCATACAACATGAGATATGGCATTCAAAGCGAAATGGTCCGTAGCGAGCTTGAAGACATTGTCGGAGAGTCTTATATTTCTACCGACGAAACGGAAAAACTGGTTTACTCGACGGATTGGTCCTGGATGCCCCAGATGTGGCTTGATCGTGGCGAACATCTCACCACACCAGACTATATCGTCCATCCTGCCTCAGCAGAAGAAATATCCAAGATCCTTAAGATTGCAAACAACTATCGCATTCCCGTCGTCCCCTGGGGCGGCGGCTCAGGCACTCAGGGAGGCGCCCTGCCTATTTACGGCGGAATCCTGCTAGATACCAAGCGGTTGGAGAATATTATTGAAATTGATGAGACGTCGCTTAGGGTCACAGCCCAGGCTGGTATCATTGGTACGAAACTTGAGTGGGCCCTTAACGAAAAAGGCCTAACCCTCCCCAATTACCCGGCGTCTGCCAATTGTGCGACACTGGGCGGTTACTTGGCCCCGCGTGGCACAGGCACCATCAGCACCAAATATGGCAAGGCTGAAGACATGGTGCTGAGCATGCAAGTTGTCTTGCCAAATGGGGATATTATCCGAACGCCTGTGGTCCCCAACCATGCATCGGGGCCAGATTTTGGGCGATTGTTTCTCGGGGCCGAGGGAACCTTGGGAATCATTACCGAAGCTACAATGCAAGTCGATTACCTTCCTGAAGTCCGCTTATTGCGGGCCGTATTGTTTGATGATCTTAGCAAAGCCCTTGAGGCCGGCCGACGAATGATGACCAAACGTCTCGATCCACTGGTTATCCGGCTGTACGACCCGAGTTCTACAGCCTCGCGGGTTAAAGCCATCCTTGGCTACGAGTTTGAAGGTGCATACATGGTTATCGGTTTTGACGGCGACAGAGACCTGGCCGCCTTGCAGGAATCAAAAGCGATGGAAATTTGTGAAACCCTGGGTGCCCGAGATTTGGGACGTGAACCCGGCGAGAAGTGGTGGAATCACAGGTACGATTTTTATTACCCGCCCAAGAACCTTAAGCTTCCTTGGATGTACGGTACCACCGAGACTGTGACGACATACGACAGGATCGAGCAGTTGTACCGCAGACAAAAGTCCGCTGTTGAAAAAAACTATGCCGCACAAAATGTGAGGTATCTGGGCCATTTCTCCCACTGGTTTCATTGGGGTGCTATGCTATACTCCCGTTTTATCATTGAAGAGCCACCCCGAGACGCCAGGGAGGCACTCCGCCTGCATAATCGTATCTGGACGACTGCTGTTAAGGCTTCCCTCGAGAACGGGGGTATGATCAACGAACATCACGGCGTTGGGCTTAAGCTATCACGCCACATGCGCGCGCAATACGGGGCGGCCTGGCCACTGCTTGAATCAATAAAGAAGACAATCGATCCAAATGGCATCATGAATCCGGGAAAAGTTGGTTTTGGCATCTAAAATCCGAAACCAGTATGGATTGAGGAAGCCTACATTACACGGTAGCAAGTGGAGGATCCGATTCGGTCCATCGGGAACGGCTACAAGGTTGAGTATGGATGTTTGTGAACATATAACCGGCTGCAAAACAGGGTTTTTTGGGTTTCGGGAGCGATCAACATCGCCACCGTAACCTCGAAACTCAGGCCAGGCCAAAAATCCTTCCGTTGCGTGTGCTCAAGTAGCAAAACAGATCTTCGGCATTCCAGGTTTCCAGCCAGCTTTTGTCCGGGGCTTCAGCTCCCAAAATAACCAGGTTCACGGACACTGGTGTTCCCCTAAAATACCCAGGAAACTCCGAAAAGATTTCAGTTGACATCATTTAAGGTCTATGCTAAGACAGACATTGTCTGATTTACTATCCGGAGTCGAACTGTTCTTTGAGATTCTATTGGGGAATCATGTCAGTCTTTGATCATGTTCATCAAAAAACTTAAAGGAGGAGCTGCTATGTTAAGGAAAAGTCTATTTTGCATTTTAGGTGTGGTCTTTCTTATAGGGGTCAGTGGTCCAGCCCTTGCAGCCGAGCAGTTGACCATTTTCTGGGCTGAATGGGATCCTGCCACTTATCTGCAAGAGCTTGTTCTCGGCTTTGAGAAAGAGACAGGAGTTAAGGTTGTTGTGGAAACAACACCATGGGGTGATTTCCAGACCAAGACCTTCCGTGAATTTGCCGCTAAGGGTGATTCCTGGGATATCGTAGTTGGTGACTCTCAATGGTTGGGGGCAGGCTCGACTCAAGGCCATTATGTGGAGTTGACTGACTGGTTCATCAAAAAGGGCGTCGATAAGAGTATGGCGCCTGCAACCGTTGTCGGTTACGCTGAATATCCCAAAGGGGGTAAAAGATATTGGGCTGTGCCACTGGAGGGAGACGCTAACGGCTGGGCCTATCGAAAAGATTGGTTTGAAGATCCCAACGAAAAGGCAGCATTTAAGAAGAAGTATGGCTATGAACTCGCGGTTCCTGAAACCTGGGCTCAATTGAGAGATATTGCCGAGTTTTTCTATCGCCCTGACAAGGGTAGGTATGGAGTAGCCATCTACACGCAGAAAGACTATGATGCCATCACCATGGGCGTCGAGAACGTTCTCTGGGCCTGGGGCGCGGATCTAGGTGATTACCAAACCTACAAGGTAGACGGTATCTTGAATTCTCCTGATGGAGTAGCGTCGTTGGAGTTCTACAGAGAGCTCTACAAATTTACGCCACCTGACTGGGGCAACGCCTTTTTCCAGGAGAACAACCAAGCCATAACGGAAGGTTTGGCCGCAATGAGCATGAACTATTTCGCCTTCTTCCCGGCACTGGTCAACCCAGCCGCTAATAAATACGCCAAAGATACAGGTTTCTTTTCTATGCCCGCCGGTCCGAAAAGCCGAGTTGCTGCACTTGGCGGCCAGGGGGCTTCGATCGTATCGTATTCAAAGAAGCGGGATCTTGCATTCCAGTTCCTTGAATGGTTTATCCGGGATGAGGTTCAGAAGAAATGGGCAGAACTCGGTGGATACACCTGCAATGCCAATGTACTCAAATCTGAAGCCTTTCTGGGTGATACGCCGTATAACCGAGCCTTTTTTGAGACCATGTTTATGGTCAAAGACTTCTGGGCGGTTCCCGAATATGCTGAATTGTTAGAAGTATCCCAGAGAAATTGGAATCAATATGTTGTCGGGGGCGAAGGTACAGCGAAGGGTGCGATGGACACCATCGCCAGAGACTGGGAAACAATCTTCAAAAAGTACGGTCGCCTAAAGTAATTCAGGATTGGCGTAAGGCAACAAGGGAAGGGGACCTTCCTTCCCTTGTTGCCTGAGTTTCCTCTGTTCTAAGTGTTCTTGCTCGCATCATATCTTTAGAGTGAAACGAATACAGAAAAAGCACTATGGGCAATGCTGGTGTTGCAGCCAGAAGAGGGTTGAGTGACCTCAGAATCCGGAATCTGTTTATCCTCCCTACGATCATATTCTTGATCTTAATCAATATCTTTCCCCTGTTTTATTCTTTGATTCTTTCCTTTGCCGACTATAGTGCCATTGCGGGAAAACCACCAGATTGGATTGGAATTCGGAATTACAAAGAACTTCTTCATGATCCCCACATTTGGCAAAGCTTTTACCTGACTCTCAAATACGTCATTATCTCGGTTTCGGGACAGCTGTTTGTAGGCTTTGGAATCGCTCTTTTACTCAACAGAAAAATCCCCGCTAAAGGTCTCTTGACCACGTTGTTGTTGCTGCCGATGATGATGTCCATGGCGATCGTTGGTTTATTCTGGAAATTAATCTATAACCCATCCTGGGGGATCGTTAATTATCTTTTGGGGCTGGAGAAATTTGAATGGATTTCCAATCCGGATGTCGCTTTGCTCGCTATAGCCATTACGGATATTTGGATGTGGTCACCTTTTGTTATGTTGTTGTCCCTTGCCGGACTCTCTGCCATTCCTCAACATCTCTATGAGGCATCCTCGATCGATAGGGCTTCCTGGTGGTTTACTTTTAGACGGATCACTCTCCCACTCGTCACTCCTTTGGTACTCATCGCCATTATTTTCAGAACCATGGAAGCCTTTAAGACGTTTGATTTGGCCTATATCATGACCGGCGGCGGCCCCGGAACCGCCACTGAACTAATTGCGGTCAGATTATACAACATGGCTTTTCCCCAGTGGCAAACGGGGAGATCCTCTGCTCTTGCTTATATTCTATTGGTCCTCGTTATTGCGATCAGCAACATTTATATTAAATACCTGAACAAAGTTAAGGAACGATGACATGGCGGCAGTAGAATCATCTCGGTCTTGGTTTTTCAATAGAGTGGCGATCGTCTTAATCTTTCTGGTAATGGCCATATACCTTATCCCATTTTATTGGATTAGCTCAACAGCCTTTAAGTCCAGGATCGATGCTGCCACAATACCACCCACTGTCTTTTTCAAACCGGTAATTACTCCGTTTGTCAAACTCTTTACGAAAAGGGTTCAAGTGCGCAAGGCGATAAAAGCAGAGCAGTATAAAGATGCGAGGTGGTATGAAAAGCTTGTATACGACGAGGGAGAGAGAATCATCACGAGTTCTCAGTACATGAACCGCTTCTGGAATAGCGTAGTCATCGCCAGTCTCAGTACGCTTCTGGCTTTATCTATGGGGACGATTACAGCATACGGATTCTCCAGGTTTAAAATGCGTGGAGAAAAGGACCTACTGTTTTTTATTCTGAGTACGAGAATGCTGCCCCCGGTCGTGGTCGCCATTCCGATGTTTTTGATGTATCGAACGATTGGATTGGTCGATAGTCATTTGGGATTAATACTCTTATACGCGGCGTTCAATTTATCTTTTTCTGTTTGGTTGATGAAAGGGTTCATAGACGAAATCCCAATTGAATATGAAGAGGCAGCTTTGGTGGATGGTTACACCAGGCTGGAGGCTTTCTGGAAAATTGTTCTTCCACAATCTGCAACCGGAATTGCGGCAACAGCGGTTTTCAGTTTTATCACAGCGTGGAACGAGTACGCATTCGCCTTGATGATGACAACCAGAAAAGCACAGACCGCCCCACCATTTATTCCTTCTCAACTGGGACCTGGTATGCGTGATTGGACAAGTATTGCCGCAGGCACATTCCTTTTTTTACTCCCTATTGCTATCTTGACTTTTTTCTTACGCAAACATCTGCTGAGAGGGGTTACCTTCGGAGCTGTGAGAAAATAAGGAGTTGCGGATGTTTAGACGGTTGAGTGTTAAGTATCTTGAGCCGATTTCAATGTGGGTTATTGTCCTTGGGATTTTTTCCCTGTGCCAGCCGTGGAGTTTGTTCCTCCATATCTATGGATTTACCATTACGCTGGCCGGCCTCATCGGGTTTATATTCTTTTCTCACGTTAAACCCCCGCCGGATCATGAATAGTCTTTGGATAGATCGAAATCGGATTACTTCATTATCGATGTTCCCAACTTCCTGATGGGTCATTAGGATATCTCATGGCTGATATCAAACTCGTTAATATTGAAAAACACTTCGGTCCACTCTACGTCATTCGAAAGCTCAACCTTGAGGTTAAGGATCGAGAATTTCTGGTCCTCCTTGGCCCCTCAGGATGTGGAAAAACAACAACCTTGCGTGCGATCGCTGGACTTGAGGAGGTTGAAGCAGGAGATATCCTGATCGATGGGAAGCCTGTGCAACACCTACACGCAAGGGACCGGGATATTGCCTTTGTATTTCAGCTGTTTGCCCTGTATCCCCACCTGACAGCTTTTGAAAATATTGCTTTTCCCTTAAAGGCAATCAAAGAAAGCAAGATTAACATTGAAAAAAGAGTGAAGGAGGTCGCAAAGGTTCTCCAGATTGAACACCTTCTACGTAAGAGGCCTTCAGCCCTCAGCGGTGGGGACATGCAGCGAGTGGCTGTGGGTAGAGCTATGGTGAGAAGACCGAAGGCGTTTCTAATGGACGAGCCCATCGGATCTCTAGATGCCAAATTAAGAGAAGGAATGAGAACCGAGTTGAAACGGCTACATATCGAAATCAGTGCAACCACCCTTTACGTAACCCACGATCAGGTTGAAGCCATGTCAATGGCAGATAGAATCGCGATCATGAATGACGGGATTCTTCAGCAAGTTGGAAGTCCGGAGGAAGTATACAATGATCCCGCCAACCTTTTTGTTGCCCAATTCATTGGCAGTCCTATCATGAATATCCTCGATTGCTCCGTCGGTTTTGATGAAAATAATACCAAGATTCTTCTGGGGCAGGATGAATTCACCTTACAGTTTTCCAAGCCTCTCTATAGCAAAATAAAAGAGAAAGGAGTCCCAAATGGTCAATTGGCTTTAGGGGTAAGACCCGAAGCTGTTCTTGTAGAACGAAACGCCAAAGACACTCACCAGATGGCGAAAGTTCATGTTATTGAGCCGATAGGCCCTTACGATATTGTCGATATTAAGGTAGGAGATCAAATCATCCGTGGAAGAACACCTACCAGATTCGTCGAAAATGTAGGTGACACGGTTTGGATTAGACTGGACGAACACAGAACTCACTTCTTTGACAAAAGGAGTGGTGATTCTTTGAATATATGAACAGAGGCAAATAGTGGCTCAGATTGCACTCAAAAACCTTACTAAAAAATTTGGCAATACGACAGCCATCAAAAACCTCACCCTGGAGATTCGTGATCAGGAATTTTTCGTTCTATTGGGACCCACCGGAGCAGGTAAAACCACAACATTGCGGTGCATTGCTGGACTGGAGAAACCTGAGAATGGAGATGTCTTGATTGACAATCAGAATGTGGTTAGTTGGAGTCCAGCTGAAAGGGATGTAGCTCTTGTGTTTCAATACTACTCCCTCTACCCCCATTACACAGTCAAACAAAACCTGGAGTTTCCATTAAAGTCTAAAATTAGAAATACAGCACCAGAGGAGATGAAACGGCGAGTAGCCCAGGTTGCTGAAACTCTCCGTATTGGAGACCTCCTGGAAAGGGAAACCGGGACACTGAGTGGGGGAGAAATGCAGAGAGTTGCTATTGGTCGAGCCATTGTAAGAGATCCCAGGATCTTTCTGATGGATGAGCCTTTATCGAACGTCGATGCAAAACTAAGGGAGATTCTCCGGGCAGAATTAAAAAGCCTCCAGATGAACCTAGGTGCCACATTTCTCTATGTGACCCATGATCAAGTCGAGGCGATGACCATGGGAGAAAGGGTTGGGGTTTTAAACAAAGGAGAGATTGTCCAAATTGGAACGCCCTATGAAGTCTATAATAACCCAAGAAATACATTCGTAGCGACATTTGTGGGAACTCCGGCAATGAATCTTTTTGATGCGGTCATCCAACGCGGTCGGGTTATTATTGTCAGAGATGTTTTTGAATTTGACCTTGAACCAAGCGCCCTAGACAGAATTAAAGGCATTTCAGGAGAAGTCAAAATTGGAATTAGGTCTGAAGGAATTCCCATCCATGTGGAAAAGGGTATCGAAGGGCAGATCTACAGTGTTGAGAATATGGGCATGGAGAAAATTGTGACGCTTAAAATAGGAGACTGCCTCTTCAGGGCTACTGCAGATGCGAAGCTGGAGGTCGAAATAGATTCTAAGGTGCAGTTTTATTTCGATCAGGGAAATCTTCACTTTTTTCAAAAAGAATCTGGAGAGAATCTTTTATACAATGACAGTTAAAAGAGGACGGGGATATGGGATGAAGCAAATCCCTGGAAGGAGCGCTCAGCCTTGGGGGATTCGGTACCTGAAGACACGGCATTTGCAAGGCTTGTTGGATCGCTAGGCCGGTATGAGGCCAATTGAGCCAGAGATACTATGCCTGCCGGAGGACTCTAATCTTCCTCCGCCTCCCATGAGCCCCTTTGGTTCTGTCACCGGCCAGTCCCAACGCAATCGAGAAACCCCCAACCCCCATATCTTGGATTAACTCACACTCTTGACACTGAACAATCGGTATAGCTATACTTCTCTCTACCAAAAAAATCGAATAGACAACATGTACATTGAAAAACCAATTGCCACGACTGAGAATTGCCGATTCTGTCTAATGTGTCGCCACGTGTGCCCGGTAGCCCATGTCACGCAGGTGGAAACATTGACCCCTCACGGTTGGGCACTGACTATCGCGTCGGTGGACCGTGATCTGCTTGAGTGGAACGAGGAAACCGTTGGTGTGGTCTATAAGTGTGCTGATTGTGGTAACTGCCGCTCTCACTGCGTTACTGATCAACCCTTGCCCGATGCTATCGCGGCTGTCCGTGACCAACTTGTGCAGGGAAAACTAGCCCAGGATGTGGTGTATGAGATTCAGCAGGCCTTGCAAAAGTGGGGGAACCCTTACGAAAAGGAAGCACCCCAGCCGGTACAGGGACAAGGGGAGGTGGCCCTGTTTGTGGGAGACGAGGCCAAGTACGTGTGGCCGATGGCCCTCGAAGCAGTGCTTAAACTACTGCGATGTGCGGGTGTCGAGCCGGTATTGATTGGTATCGGTCGTAATAACGGTTATCTGGCCAGTTCGTTGGGGCTGAGCCAGACGGCCGAAACCCTTGCCTATGCTAATCTTGAGGACCTCAAAGCCAGTAGCGCCGACCGCTTGCTGGTGCTGACGCCGGGTGACTTCTTCACTTTTAGCCAGCTTTACGACGAGCGGTTAGGCATCGATTGGCCCCAAGACAGAGAACTACTGGAAGTAACCGCTTTTCTTAACGATCAACTGGAGGCGGGTGCTCTCAGGCTCAAATCGACTGGTGACGGAATCCCGTATGTTTATATGGATCCAACACACGCAGTACGGATGAAGACACGTCACGCCGTTCCACGCCAACTGCTGAAGTCGGTTCTCCCCACAGCCGGCCTGGAACTCTTCTGGCGACAGGAGCGTGGGCATCCATGTGGTAACACAGCTTTGCAGTTTACACAACCACAACTGGCCGATCAGCTCACCCAAGCTCGATTAACCGATACGGTGCAAGTCGGCGCTCGAAAAATCATCACCGAAGATCCAGGCTGTTTGAGCCACCTGAGTCGGCACGCGTCCCAGTTCGGTCTCACCGTACAAGGCCTCTATGAATTGCTGGCCGAATGTCTGGCTTAGTGTGCGATTATACCTCACGTCTCTGTTTCCTAATATCTGTTTATCTATCAAACACTTATCCTAAACAGGAGGTTTCAAAATGCATCTGTCAATGCACAATTGGATGAGGGCCGAACCGGTTGAAGTCACACTTAGAAGGTTAGCAAAATACGGCTACGAGAGTATTGAACTCAGCGGTGAGCCCGAACAGTACGACACCAAGGAGCTGAAAAAGCTGCTCAAGGAGACTGGCATCCGATGTTGGGGGGCGGTAACGCTGATGCTGGGCGATCGCAATCTGGCGGCAAAAGATGAGGCTCAACGTGCTAAATCAGTGAAGTATGTCAAGGACTGCGTCACTATGGTCAAGGAGCTCGATGGGCATGTGGTGACCATCGTACCTGCCACCGTTGGAAAGATCGTGCCGGACTCCACACCCGAAAAGGAGTGGCAATGGGCCGTGGAGGGCATGCAGGAAATCTACAACCACGCGAAAAAGGAAGGCGTCAAGCCGGCCGTTGAGGCCATCAATCGTTTTGAGACCTACTTCATTAGTCGCTGTGCGCAGGCATGCGCTCTCGCAGAGGCGACTGGCCCTGACTGTGGGGTGTGCCTCGATGCATTCCACATCAACATGGAAGAGGCGGACCCCTATGAGGCGATCCGCAAGGCGGGTAATCGGTTAGCAGATTTCCACGTCGCCGACACCAACCGTATGGCATGCGGAATGGGTCATTGGGACTGGCCCAAGCTGATCGGCACTCTGAAGGAAATCGGTTACGACGGAGCGCTCACGGTCGAGTTTGTCGCACCCATTGACCGCACACCGGCCAATCCCTACCCCGATGCGATTGAGACGGAGCCTGTGGACATCTCCCCGGAACAGAAAAAGTTCATCGAGGAACACGGCAGCACGCTGCTTAGTGAAAAGTTCTACAGCTGGCAAGTGGAAGTGGCAGCCAAGACACTGTTACCACTTATCCAGTAGGTCGAGTTCCGCCACGAAACTCTGACAGGGCATCATCTTGCCGGCGACCCAATCCGATGTGACCTGTGCGGCACTGCGTGCTAGGAGCTAGCTTAGCTGAAGCCCGAGTGACAGACGAATGGGCAAAAACGTCGTATTGATCGGCACACTCGATACCAAAGGACCTGAGGTTGCTTATCTGCAGGGCCGTCTCCAGGCACTGGGCCTGGAGACAACCGTCGTTGATTCGGGGATTCTCGGAGAGCCCCTCGGTATCGTGCCTGACATTGATCATGCGACGGCCGCCACATATGGCGGTACCACCCTTGAGGCATTACGGAGCGCGGGCAGTCGTGGCCGGGCCGTGCACGGCATGCGTGAGGCACTCAAGAAGCTCACGCTGGAGTTATATGCCAATGGCAGAATAGATGCCATCGTCAGCATGGGTGGGGCAGAGGGTGCTGTGATGGGCGCCGCCGCCATGATGGTGCTGCCGGTGGGTGTGCCCAAAGTGTTGGTTTCTCCCATTGCGTCTGGGTACCACTTTTTTGAGCCCTTGGTGGGTACCCGTGACATGGTGGTCGTCCACTCGGTGGTGGATATTCTGGGGCTGAATCCTATTATCTGCACCATTTTTGACAACGTCGCCGCCGCCATCAAGGGAATGCTAGAACATGGCCACGGCTTGCCGAAGCCTGGTCGTGAGGATCGCTATGTTGGTGTTACCATGTTAGGCAACACCACGAAAGCGGTGATGGCACTGAAAGAGGAACTGGCCGAGCATGGATACGAAGCGGTCATCTTTCACTCCAATGGCGTCGGCGGTCCGGCCCTGGAAGAGTTGGCCGAGGCCAACCATTTTGTGGGGGTTATAGACTTCACGACGAATGAGGTTAATGACCCTTTGGTGGGCGGCATCCACGATGGCGGGCCTGACCGCCTGAAGCGAGTCGGTTTACTGGGGTTACCCCAGGTCGTCGTGCCGGGTTGCATTGACTTCAGCGTGTTTAATGCTGGCACTATCCCCGCGGCGCTGGAGGGACGGCCCATCTACGATCACAACCCGGAATACACTCTCGTGCGCACCTCGCACGATGAGATGGTGCAGCTGGGACACATTTTCGCGGAAAGGTTGAATCTGGCGACAGGACCGGTGATGGTGGCTGTGCCTACTCGGGGGCTTTCGATTCCCAATGTGTCGGGCGGCCCCTTCTGGAACCCGGAAGCTGACGCGGCTTTTTTGAGAGCATTAAAGGGTAAGTTACGTCCAGATATCGCGATCTTGCCGTTTGAACGCCACGTGAATGATCCCGCCTTTGGCAGAGAGGTTGCCAATCTGTTCATCAAGCTAATGGGGAAGGAGCAAAACCAATGACCGATGACGTAAGAGTTAAGACAATCGAACCCATCACGAAGGGCGACGAGGCGTTTCGCAGTAAGTTCATCTCGTGGAACCTGGTCGAATTGACCTCTTTTGATATTCGAGAATATCTCAAAGAAAAAGACCTCATTCTAATCCCGATGGCCAGCACAGAGCAACATGGCCCGCACCTGCCGCTTTGGACAGACACCATTACCGCAATAGAAATTTCGCGACGCGTGTCGGAGATGATCGCCGTGCTGCACACCCCTCCGATCTGGATGGGCTATTCGCCGCAGCATATGTTTCATGCCGGCGAAGGGCGTGGCACGATCACCTTGCGTAGCTCTACCCTCCTCAACCTGATATACGACGTGGCGCGTAGCTTGATCCACCATGGTTTCAACCGTCTGATCTTCGTCAACGGCCATGGTTCCAACGTCAAGATCGTCGACCCGATCTTGCGCAAACTGCGCTACGAGACTGGGGCGCTGATCGGATTTGTCAAACCGTATATGGAGCGCTACGTCGGAATTATGGAGGGTTTGATGGAGAATCCACCCGAGGAGACGCCCGGCTGGCACTCCAGCGAACTAGAGACCTCGCAAGACCTGGCCTGGAACCCAAAGCTGGTGAGGATGGAACGGGCAGAGTTCACCAAAGCGCATATCCCGGAATACCTTCCCGAGTCATTTGCCAAGAAAGATGGTGCACCGGATGTAGAGTTTGAAGGCTACACATACTTCACCTTTCCGATGGATCACCACGAGTTTATTCAGAGTGGCGTGATTGGCAACCCGCTTCGCGCCACCGCTGAAAAGGGCGAAGAAGCTTTCCGTCGATATTCTGACCATGTGGCTCGTGGTGTCCTGGAGTTGGTGAAGGTTCCCGTCGACGTGCGTAACCGCGAGTTTGTGGACCGGGCTCTTTAACCTTTTCTCTTAAGCCACCCACCGGGTACTGCTGAACGAGGCTTATGCGCGTCCGCCTCCGCCGTTTGGAATGGTTGGCGCCCAGGATACCATTAGGAACCGTTTGTAACTAATACTCAATTTCAACCCTTTTTCCTGATCTGGACGATTCCGCGATCGCGTCGCAGATGACCGCACACTTGTAACCATCCTCAAAGGTCGCCCCCGTCGGGCCTACGGGCCTCTTATTCTGAATCGCCTCGAGGAAATGATAAATCTGGTGAATGAATGTGTGCTCCCATCCAATGACGTGACCATGGGGCCACCACTGGGACCAGTAGGGATGGTGCGCCTCTGTGATCAGCGCGTCGTGGAAACCGAGGACTGTTTTCGGTTGGTCACCGAGCAGGTAAACCTGGAGTTCATTCAATCTTTCGAGATTAAAGGCAATACTGCCCTTCGATCCATTGATCTCAAAAACCTTGTGATTCTTCCGACCATAACAGAAGCGGGAGGCTTCCACCGTGCCTATCGCCCCATTGTGAAACTCGATGACGGCCTCAAAGGCGTCATCAACTTTCACCCTCCCTTTCTTGGAAGGGTCATCGGCCATGGGTCGTTCCGGAATAAATGTCTTGGTAATCGCCGAAACCGATTTCGGTTCCCCCACAAGATATCTTCCGAGGTCAATAATATGAGCTCCTAAATCTCCTAAGGCTCCACTTCCAGCTACGCCCTCTTCCAATCTCCAGACCAGTGGAAATTGGGGATCGATGATCCATTCCTGGAGATACTTTGCCCTGTAGTGAAAGATTTCCCCCAGGACACCATCGTCGATCAGCTGTTTTGCCTGTTGAATGGCCGGTACAAACCGATAATTGTAGGCACAAGCGTGCTTCACCCCCGCCTTTTCAGCAGTCTCCCACATTTTCTTGGCCTCTTGGGCCGTCCGGGCGAGGGGCTTTTCGCAAAGGACATGCTTACCCGCTTCAGCGGCAGCAATACAAGGCTCAGCATGGAGCGAGTTGGGTGCCAGATTCTCGAAGAGCTGAATCTCCGGATCTTTAATCATCGCCTGCCAGTCTGTGTAAAACTTTTCAAACCCGAACCGCTTTGCCGCCTCGGCGACCGCGTCCTGGTTCCGTCCGCAAATTCCAACCAGCTTGGGCATCATGGGAGGTGGCCAGAAAATATATGGCATGGTTTTGAGTGCATTAGAATGGGCTTTACCCATGAAGGCATACCCAAGCATTCCAATGCCGATTTCTGGAATCTCAGCCGCCGTCTTTCCAATCTCGCCCATCGTGACAAAACCGACTTTTTCGGCCATCTTCCGTACCTCCTTTCTTCAGATGCGTTACCACCACACCTCTTCCAGAGGCTTCTTGATGATCAGCGGCCGTAGATATTCGATGGTCTTTTCACACCCGTCTTCTCGAGACATGACCGGGTCTTCGTGTTCATAGGAAAGGACATAGTCATACCGGACAGTCAGCAGGGCGGTCATCACCCGACGCCAATTCACCTGCCCCCAGCCAGGTATCCTGAATCGAAACCCCCGGTTGGGCCTCATCCATCCCCCTGTTGGGATGACGCCTGATCGGCTTACCTCGTCTTCTTGAAGCTCCGAGTCCTTAGCATGGGCATGATAGATCCGGTCTCCAAATTTCTTGATAAAAATCACGGGGTCGATCATCTGCCAAATGAAGTGACTGGGATCAAAATTGAATCCAAACTCTTTACGATGGGCCAGGACCTCAAGGGCCTTTTCGGAGGTCTCGATGTTATAGGCGATCTCTGTCGGATGCACTTCGAGGGCGAATTTGACTCCCACTTCCTTGAACGTGTCTAAGATCTCATTCCACCGCTCTGCAAAAAGCTCCCAGCCTTTCTCATACATCTCCTCGTTCTTGGGGGGAAAGATATACCATTGCCCCCAAACCGGAGACCCTGTAAATCCAACCACCACGGGGACACCCAATTCCGCTGCGGCCCGGGCTGTGTCCTTCATACGCTTCATGCCATATTTTACTTTCTCCTCGGGGTCTTTCGAAGGGGCCCAATCATCGGTCGATTCATCCAAGGGACCAAGGACTAGCTGGCCTTCCAAATGATTAGAGAGAGCGGAGATCTCCAGATTGTACTTGTTCAGGGTCTCTTTCAGGTCTTTGGTATTGCCCTTCAAAACCTCGTCGATGTCAATATGATTCGACCCTTTCCAGGCCGCAAGTTCCACCATCTCGTACCCTAATCCGGATGCGTAGGCAGCCACTTCTTCCAAGGGTTTGTCGTCGTAGAGAACGGTGAAAACTCCGATCTTCATTTGAAATCCGCCTCCTTTCTTGGGTCATTACCGATTCCCACCACCTTCCTCTCCGCCGTTTCATCGATGTTTTTTGCACGGTCCGACGGGTGAGCATGACCCCAAAAGTGATGTCAAGCACATCATATTCGATTACTGTATTTTGTCAAGATTTTTGTGATGAATCGGGTGAGGTTGTCGTATGATCATAACACTTTATGACTCTTTGATAGAGGGTCTACTCTGAACATCTAAGAACTATGGAGTATTTGACGTCTCCATGTTATTATTGATGCAATGATGTATTTTTGTTGTATGTCAACAATAATGGAGTGGAAAGGTTTTCTAGAAGAGAGATTGTTCTTTAAAACAGGAGGATAACAGATGGCGTACAGGCTTCCCGATCTTCGATATCAGAGTAGGGCTATTGACCCCCAAGTCATGCTTGGGAATTATCAGAAGGACCTCGACCTTAGGATCTCAGTTGGTATCTGGTTTTTCACGCCGGGTGGAGGTCGGTTTCACGACCGATACGTGAAGACCGCCACCGTCCCCGAGAGAATAGAGATGGCTGCCGACATGGCAAGTCTCGGAGTGAGTGGGATTGAGGCCCACTATCCAGACGAGATCAATGAGGAAAACGCCCATCTCTACCAGCAGCTTGAGAGGGAAAAGGGGATAAGGACTGTTGGGGTGGGTTTTTCCCATTTCTTTGACCCTGTCTTTGAATTTGGAAGTCTTTCCAACCCGGATCCCTCGGTGCGGGAGCGGGCGATGGAAGTAGCCGTGGGTGGTCTGCGACTTGTGCAAGAAGTTGGCGCAGATCTCGCCATATCGTGGCCTGGGAATGACGGGTACCGCTACTTACACGGGAAGCCTTTTATGAACATGTGGGATCTTTTTGAAAATGGCATGGCAGAAGCCATGGATCAGGTCCCGGGGGTACGGGTTGCCATCGAGCCCAAGGGATACGAGCCAGTGGCTAACAATATCTATCGAACCACCGCCGAAGGGATTTTAGCGGCACGGAGGATCGAGGCGAAACTTCGTCACCCTGAAAACCTGCAACTTCTCGAGGAAAAGCATGCCCTCGTGGGTCTTAATCCGGAGGTTGGTCATGTGAAGATGAGCTTTGAGATCCTTCCCGCAGCCTACTCGCTGGTTGCCATGGATAATCGACTGGCACACACCCACTGGAACAGTCAGCCGGATGGTAATTTTGACCAGGATAACAATCTCGGCGTAGTGAATTTCCAGGAAACCGAAGCCCTCCTTTATGCCCTTTGGGGCATCGGGTACGGGGGATATTTTGGCATTGACATCAACCCAGAGAACATGCCCGTGAAGAAAGCCGTGGAAATCAACATCGAAGCTTTAAAGAAAATGAAAGAGCGCTTGGGCCGTTTGCCCCACGAAGAGATCCTCGAGTGCCACATGAAGCCCTCGGAGCGCCGGGGAGACTTAGAGCTTGCCTTGTTGCGAAATCTTTAAGGGGTTGCGTAATTCATGGCTTTCAAAAGGGTACTAGTCAGGAAGGGAGGAAATTTCATTGTAAGTGGATTTCAGTCTCCCGTATAAATTGCGATAAATTCGGTACAAATTTTCATACAGTTTGGTGTTTTCTACTATTGGGTGAGTCTCAGTCTCGATTTTCAATACGGATAGGGCCTTCCCAACGCTTGACCAGATTCCTACGCCAGCCCCTGCCACAAGAGCTGCCCCATAGGCTCCGCCTTCCCCGCTCCCACTAACCGTATAGACCGTTTGGTTGAATATATCTGCGTGAATTTGTCGCCACAGTGGGCTCAAGGCACCTCCTCCAGATGTTCTGACTTGTCTTATGGAGACTCCCATTTCCTTCATCACCTGAGTTACGTCCCAGAGGCTGAGAATGACCCCCTCAAGGACGCTCCGAATAACGTGTGATCTTTTATGGAGAAGTGTTAACCCCATAAAGACCCCTCTGGCCTTAGGGTCTGCATGTGGACATCGTTCGCCCATCATATATGGCAAAAAGATGAGATTCTCTGCTCCCGGTCTTGCCTGCTCGGCTTCCCTGGTTAGAATGTCGTAAGTGTTTTTGTTTGAATCATTCAAGAGTTCCCTCTCAGTCACCCTGAGTACGTCCCCCAGCCATCTTAATGAACCGCCAGCTGAGAGGGTGACGCCCATAGCGTGCCATCTTCCAGGCACGTTATTACAGAAGATTTGAAGTTTTCCGTTGGGGTTTTTGTGACACTGGTCAAGAGCCATGGTCACATTACCAGCCGTACCAATGGTGGTTCCGAGGATGCCAGGCTCGAGCACACCTGTTCCTGTGGTCTGGATGACCGCATCTCCTCCCCCGCCAACGACATCTATTCCAGCCTGAAGCCCGGTCTCTTCTGCTGCTGCTTGTGTTACCTTGCCCGTGATTTCAGGTGACTCATAACACCTGGGAACCCAATCTGTCGGGATCTCGAGAAGTTCCAAAAGACGAGAACACCAGGACCTTTTTCTCACATCGAACAATCCGGTTCCGGAAGCATCGGAAACCTCTGTTGCGAAGTCTCCTGTTAGACGGAATCGAATGTAATCTTTCGGGTTTAGAATCACTCGTATTCGTTCATAATTCTGAGGCTCTTCATCCCTAATCCAGAGAATTTTCCCTGCCGTGTAGCCAGGAAGCATTCTATTATTTATAAGCTCAATTAATATATCTTCGCCTCCCACGCATTCATAGACTGCTTCGCATTGCGGTCCGCTCCTCTGATCATTCCACATAATGCAAGGCCGAATTACGCTATAGTTTTTGTCGAGAGCCACCAAACCATGCATCTGTCCGCATAAGCCAATTCCCCGGATTGACTGAGGAGGGATATTGTTCAAGACTTGTGGAAGAGCTTTTCTTAATGCTTGCCACCAATCTTCTGGATTTTGCTCTGCCCAAGCTGCGTGTGGACTAAAGAAGGAGTATCTTTCGACGGCTCTTGCGATAATTTTGCCTTGGTTATCGATCAGAAGAACCTTGCATCCAGATGTTCCAACGTCGATTCCTATCACATATTCGTTTGGCATATAGCCCCCAATGAGAAAAACTGTGTTTTAAATAATTCCTTCTTTGGATTGACAGCCAACATTGGTATGCCAAGTGAGAAAGCTCGATTGGATTCCTATGAGATTATTTGATTTTTCACCCTTTTGCAAATAAGCAGCGTGTGTCGATCAAACAATCTGAGTCCTTTATACATGGGGAGGGATCAGCACGTTGGAGGCAACAACCAGGGGAGAGAGGATAAAAAGTCAAATTGAAGCAGAAGGTAGTGCTGAAAGGATGTTTTTCAGTGGCAATTAGTCGAAAGAGTGATGTGCCTGTCCTCATTCATTCGCACATCACTCTTTCTTTCAAACGACATCTCTTCCCGGAGATCTTTTCTCTTCGCTAAAGGGAACCGAATATGTGTTCAGCACCCCAGTACCTCTCGCGCAAAATTCACGTTTGCAACAGCGTCTTCTCCAAAGAAATCGCACCCGATCCGTTCTGAAACTTCATCAGTCACAGGCGCACCACCAATCATAATCTTTACCTTATCACGTAATCCAGCATCGCTAATGGCCTTTACCGTATCTGCTGCTGCTCCAAACACTGATGTCAGAAATACACTCAATCCAACAACCTGTGCATCGTGGCTTTTTATTGCTTCAACAAACTTTCCCGCAGGTACGTCAACCCCCAAATCGATTATATCAAATGCGTATCCCTGAAGGGCGATAATTACCAAGTCCTTTCCCAGATCATCGATATCGCCCTTCACGGTGCCGATGACCACTTTTCCAATTTTTCCCTCCTGCTCAGCCCCTTTCATATGAGGGCTCAATGCGTTGATGACCTGCCTCATGATCTCCCCAGCGTACGCCATATTGGCAATAAAATACTCCCCGGTTTTGAACCGATCACCTATGATCCTCATCCCTTCCTGGCAGGATTTCAAGATCTCTTTGGCCGGGACTCCATCGGCAAGCTGTTCTTTTACAAGTTCATACACCTTATTTTCCTTTAGATTCGCGAATAGGTCCTTTGGATTTTCTTGAGACATATAATCGTCCCAATTCTTCTAGGCTGCTATTACTAGAAACCACATGTATAAATAGGCCAGAGTATCGAAGTCCTCCCACTGCTTCTGTACTGTCTTTTCGTCAGCACGAATCGCTTCATATTCTTGCTTTTTTTCTTGCCACGGCATACACACGCCTGGAACCGATTTTTTCTTTGACATTTTCCTCTCCTTAACCCTATTTTTTAGGATTTGTAAACACCATACTCGTCACAGGCTTCCACCATTGCTTTAACGTTCTCTAATTTCGCGTCTTGTTGTATGATCGCTTCAGCATCGAGAATGTAGCCACCATCTTTGGCTACCTCAGAATCGATTACCTTCTTAACAGACGCCTTTACCTCCTCAGGTGTACCCAAGGCCAAAAGATCGTTTGGTATCCCACCGCTTATCGCAAACTTCTCTCCCAGAACCCTGTGCGCCTCAAAAATACCATCTTTGTCACAGTGGTAGATGATACTTCCCTCTGGGAGCTGAAGAAAATGCTTAAAGTTTCGGCCCCATTTGCCTTCTGCATAGTACAAGACCTGATACCCTTCCGCAAATATTTCCTCGGTAACCTGTTTGAGTGTGGGCCAGAAAAACCTTTCGAAATTTTCTTCAGAGAAAAATCCAGTCGCTCCTCTATGCATCCACAAAGAGATGGGGACTTTTTTCTCAGGGTCAGCCCCTGCGAGAGCATTCCACTTCATGTGGGGCATCACAGCCTCCGTAGCCTTTAGAAGCTTAGCTGGCTGTCTATGGATATCGTATGCAATTCCACGAAATCCGCGGAACTTATCCGCAAGGATATCAAAGGGTGCCTTCAAAGCTCCGGCTATCGCCCAAACGGTTCCACATTCGTTTTTCATTCTGTCAACCTGGGCAAACAGTTTGTTGAAGTAGGTCATCATGCTGATTCCACCCTTCAGCCAGGCAAGATTGTTCTTTGTCGCATTGGCTTCACCGGGTGCAACAAAGTACTTGGAAATTCTCGGCGCCCATACGTTCATAACAAACTCATTCGGATCCTCGATGAATCTGTCGTACTCATCAGCCTTCATAAAGCCTTCTTCCTCAGTTCTTGGTTCCCAATACTGAAAGGGCTCATCCTCATCTATATCGATTCCTGGAACCTTGTAATACCTGGTTCCATACGATTCGGTCATCCCTGTCCACACGTACACCATATTAACGACCGTTGCATCTAGATTCACCTGTTTACACATCTGGATTACCGCTTCAAGACCTTTGTCAAGATCGTGGGTAACTTCCTGAGCATTGTACCCAACAGACTTTCCGGCGACCTCTGCCGCGAATAGCCTCGAGGGGACTTTATCCGGCTTCCTGTTTTTCATGGCCGTACAATATCGCTCCATTCGTTCGTCGTAGATCTTTTCTAAGTCTTCTGCCATGGGGTACCTCCTCATTGCTCAATGGAGTAACTTCCTGAGTATAGTAAAAGCGAAGTCATTCGTCCGCGAAAATCTATACCATGGTTTTTTGGCTATAAAGAGATAAAAAGCGTGGACATTCCCCAGATTTTTTTAGGAAGCGCGAGCTAATTTATTGACAAGATGGGTATAGGAGTGAGAAGAGTAGTGGAAAAGGAGGTTCCTCCTGTGGTAGAAGAGTTTCAAAGCAGGATTTTGGGGTAACTCCAGCTATTGAATCATTAACGTCCTTGATCAATCTTCGCATAAAGTGGAGGATCTATAAATGAAAGTTTCATGGCGTATCGGGCGGATTTTTGGCATCGACATTTGCATTGACGCGAGCTGGCTGGTCATCTTTGGCCTTTTCACGTGGATCATGGCAGCTCACTATTTTCCCGGCGGATACCCTCAGTGGCCCAAATGGCAGTACTGGATTGTCGGAGCATTGACATCGATTTTCTTTTTTGCTTCGGTTCTCGGCCATGAACTGGCCCACTCCCTTGTAGCCATCAGACAGGGAGAAAAGGTTCGCCGCATTACCCTTTTCATTCTAGGAGGTGTGGCCCAGATCTCCGAGGAACCCAAGGAGGCCTCAAAGGAGTTCTATATGGCTTTGGTGGGGCCTCTATCGAGTTTTGCGATTGCCGTTGTGTGTTACCTCCTGGTTTTCATCCTCCACCCGCTCAGTGAACCTCTTGCCGCTATTGCCCGATACCTGTCGTTCATCAATGTGCTTCTCGGGGTCTTTAACCTCCTTCCGGGATTTCCGATGGATGGAGGTCGCGTTCTCAGAGCCCTGATCTGGAAGTTCACTGGTAATCTGAAAAAGGCAACCGCTATCGCATCGACCGTTGGCCAAGGGTTTGCGTTTGTCTTCATCTTTATTGGATTTTCAATGATGTTTCGAGGGCTCTTTGTGAATGGAATCTGGATCATGATGATTGGTTGGTTTCTCCTCAGAGCCGCAGGCCAGGGCTACCACCAGGTTGTTATGCGAGATATGTTGAGGGATGTTCGGGCAGAGGATTTGATGGAAAAAGAAATTCAGACCGTTTCCAGTGATCTCTCCATCCAGAAACTGGTCGAAGAATTCATCTTAAAGCACAGGGATCGGGCGTTCATTGTGGTGGACAGGGGCGAGATCGCGGGGATCGTATGCCTCGATGACGTCAAGAAGGTTCCCAAGGACGAGTGGACCTCTGTCAGCGTCAGTCAGGTGATGACACCCAGAGAGGATTTGGCCACCGTGTCCCCTGAAGACGATGGAAACAAGGTACTGGCCGAACTTGGAGCCAAAAATGTTCACCAGGTGCCTGTTGTCAGAGACGGAAAAATTCAAGGCATCGTCTGCAGAACGGACATCCTCCAGTTTATGCAACTTCGCGCTGATCTAGGAATCTGAGAGAGAAAGGTCGCTGGTCCGTTCCTGGTTCTCAAAGATTGATGACCCAGCAAAACTAAAGTGAGAAAGGGTAAGTGGGCGGCGAAACCTTGAGCCTAGCCCCTTATCTTCTCAATGTCATCGGGCTTCCCAAGGGCCAGGAGGATGTCGCTATCCTTGATCATAAATGTCCCATCCGGGTTCATCGTTATTTTCTCCGGCACAACGCCCCTGACTGCTAGAATATTGATGTTATATTTCCGCCTCAATCTAATTTCTCCCAGAGTCTTCCCGATGAATTCCTTGGGAGGGGCAATTTCAAAGATATTATATTCTTCGGTCAAAGGGATGTAATCGATTAAATTCGGAGACAATAGGGTTTTTGCCAGCTTTTTCGCCAGATCTCTCTCTGGAAAGATCACCTCAGTGGCCCCAATTCTCTCGAGAGCCCTCCCGTGGTCCTCACTGATAATCTTGACATATATATTCTCAACCTTGAGATCCTTTAAGTACAGGGTGACCAAGACGCTGGCGCTGATGTTTCCCCCCAGGCTGACGACGACCAGGTGCTCCCTCTCAATGCCGATTGATTCTAAGACGGATTTGTCCGTGGCATCACCTACGACCGCGTAAGAACAGAATTCCCTCAACCGCTGGACTCGCTCCTTATCGCGGTCAACGCCGATGACGTCTTTCCCTTCCTCAAAGAGGCTCCTGGCCAGATAGAATCCGAAATTTCCCAAGCCAATAACCACAAATTTGCGCATCTACACTCCTTTCTATCCAACGATGATGTTCTCCTCGGCGTACTGGAACGCCGTTTCCCTCACTCTCCGGGCCAGAGCAAAGGCCATGGTAAGGGGGCCCAGTCGACCCAGGAACATCATGACGATAATGATCAGTTTGCCTGCCGAATCGAGTTTGGCTGTTGCCCCCATTGAGAGGCCCACAGTCCCGAAAGCCGAAACTGTCTCAAAAAGGTACTCGAGGAACAAGCCCCTGCTCTCTGGATGGCTGAGATCACCCAACTGGGTGATAAGAAGAAAGATCGTGATGATGACGACTGCCACAATCGAGGCCAAAATAATCGAAATGGAACGGGATACGGTCTCGCGAGGGATGGTTCGTTTGAATAGATTGGCCTGATCACTCCCCTTGTATCGACTAAAGGCGAGAGAGACCAGAGTGGCCAAATTGGTCGTTTTGATCCCTCCTCCGCATGAGCCTGGAGACGCCCCGATAAACATGAGGATGATGAGGATGAAGCAAGTTGCGTTGCTCAGGCCAATCATGGGAATGGTATTGAACCCTGCTGTTCGACTGGTCACCGACTGAAAATAGGAAACAAGGAGCTGCTTGCCGATAGAAAATCCCGAAAGGCTGTTGTCCCGTTCGATGAAGAATATAAAAAGAGTGCCCAAAACGATGAGAATTGCTGTTACCATCAGGACCACTTTGGAATGGAGGGAGATCTTATGGGTGAGACGGTTTTCGAATCCCATATCGAAAGTCTCTTTCAACACGATAAAACCAATGCCCCCCAGAATGATCAAAGAGGTGATGGAGAGGTTTAAGGGAATATTGCCCTGAAACCCCACAAGGCTATCGGAAAATAGGGAGAACCCTGCATTGCAGAAAGCTGATATTGCATGGAAGATGGAAAAATAAATGCCCGTTGTCAGGGGAAAATAGGTTCTCCATCCGACGAAGAGGATAATGGCGCCAAAAGATTCAATGATGATCGTGAAGAGAAAAACGGATTTCAAAAGTATATAGATATTCTTTATAGGGTTCTGGGAGAAGGTGTCCTGGATGATCTTTCTATCCCGGAATCCTACTGAGCGTCCCAGGAGAGAATAGAAGAGGACGGAAAAGGTCATGATCCCCAGGCCCCCGAGTTGAATGAGGATCAAGATCACCATTTGGCCAAATCGAGAGTAAAACTCGCCGGTATCCACAACGATCAACCCTGTCACACACACAGCCGACGTCGCCGTAAAAAGGGCGTCAATCAGCGAAGCTGGGGTCTTTCTTGCGGAATAGTGCAGGCTAAGGAGGAGGGTTCCCAAAGCAATCATAATGAAAAAGCTGAAGATGAGGGTTCTCTCAGGAGTTAGGAAACGATTTATGAGGTATCTAAAATGATCTCCTATATTCATCATTTCTCTCCCTACGCGTTCCCATGAGCAACTGGATAGAGAGCTATCTCAACGGCATTTATAATTCTCTTATTCACTCCAAGTCAAGCACTACAATTGGTGCAAGCCTCTGATTTGACAAAATATTTGGGTCTGCTACGATAATAGGGACTCGCTCTTCCCGTTTGAAGGTGAGACCGAGAACGATAAAGCAGAATTGGTCGAAACTCGTAAAGATCGTTGGACTCAGGCTGACTCCAGAGTCTCATCCACAATTCTCAACGAAAGGAGAATCGGGATGGATATACTCAACGGAAAAAGGTTTAAGAGATTTAAGCTCCACAAAAAAGTGGGTATCCCACCGGGAACAATCGTCCACGTTGGAGAGAAAAAGGTCGAAACAACAAGGATTACCTTAATTGATTATGACGAAAAGGATTTCCAAGAAAAAGAAATCGAGAAGATTGAAGACTCTTTTGTCTTCAAAGACAAACCAACGACAACATGGATTAATAT